>UMEI01029133.1_pt1 | contig 28903 bp, 21 predicted proteins | sample 1964711 | NCBI WGS metagenome assembly UMEI01 (sample SAMEA4836016, study PRJEB28245) | human gut metagenome | biome: gut microbiome; material: fecal sample | place: Denmark | collected 2008 | reverse complement strand
AATAAAACGGCTGATACAGAATATCAACATAGCAAAGATATTATATTTCTGAGAAAGAACTTCAGCGGTTTTCTCATCGATACCCTGTTCTGTAAAGATATGTGTTCCATATTGGATAATAAAAGTCCAGCACATTATTTGTGCCCCTACGTAAAAGAATTGTGCAATGACTCCTTCCCGATAGTGGCGTATACTAAAGATTCGTTTTAGAGTAGGGATGAAATCTATTTTGTGTGATTGGTCTCCGTTTTTGGGCATTTTTGTTTTATATATGATAAGTAACATTATCAATACAATAAGCCCTATGTATAAATATGGTGCAATAAGGATTGAAAGGTCTGTATCTCGTACTGCTTCAAATTCTTCATTGCTAAGTAGACTTCGTTCTGCAGTATCTATGGGTAAAAGTCGAGCTTGAATGAAATTCATTGCAACATACATTCCTAGTAAGGACCCCATAGGATTGAATGATTGAGCGAAATTTAAACGGCGGGTTGCTGATTCTTCTGGCCCCATAGACAATATATATGGATTAGCACTAGTTTCTAAAAATGATAATCCACATGTAAGTATAAAATAAGCAATAAGGAATGGATAATATTCTCCTGTTAATTTTGCCGGGAAGAAAAGAAATGCACCTAATGCATATAATCCTAACCCTAATAATATTCCAGCTTTATATGAATATTTTCGGATAAACATAGCTGCAGGGAAAGCCATAGCAAAGTATCCTCCGTAAAAAGCTACTTGGACAAGAGCTCCATCGACTACACTCATACGAAATATTTTGGAGAAGGCTTTCACCATAGGATTTGTTATGTCATTAGCGAATCCCCATAGTGCAAAACAACTGGTAATGAGTATGAATGGAATTGTGTAATTTATCCCATTTTGGGAAAATATTGAATTTTTTGTGCTTTTCATAATTGAAATTTTTATTTTTTATTCGTACAAGTGAAAAATTCGTTCCATCATTTTCCATTTTTCATTTGATGATGCTTGAGAAGCAGTTTGTTGAAATGTAGAGACAAATACTTCCCATTCTTGTTGACGAGGTAAAGTATTTAGGCGTTTCATTGCTGTTTCCCAATCAAAGTCAAATGGTGTTTCTACTATCATGAATAATCTGTTATCGAATAGATATATTTCCATTTCAAGAATTCCTACTTCTCGTATACCAGCGGGTATTTCCGGCCATATTTTCCCTTGGCTATGCATTTTACGGTATTCTGCAATTAACTTAGGTTCATTCTTTAAGTCTAAGGTTTGGCAATATCTTTTTACTGGCTGTTTGTGTTCTTTTATAGGGTATCCTTTCATATACTCATTTTTCATAAATAATTTAGTATTTTATTGTGGCTGATATGTTTTTGTATCGAAACTGCTTCTTACAATTTGAGTTATTTCTTCTTGAGACTTAATATCTCCTTTAGCGTATGCTTGAGTTAAAATATTACCTATTGCTGTAGCCTCTGCAGGACCTGCTATAACAGGAATTCCAGTTACATCTGCAGTCAACTGATTTAATAAACTATTACGAGAACCGCCACCAATAATGTATAGTTGTTTGATAGGTTCCGGTATTAACCGGTTCATTTCAATTATTGCTTCTTTATATTTAGAGGCTAAAGATGCGCATATACATTTTACAAATGCAGCTTTATTTTGTGGAATAGTCAGCTTTCTTTCTTTACAATATTTTTGAATGTTGTTTGTCATGTTTTCCGGATTTTGAAATATAGCAGCATCGACATCAATGAGAACTGTCTCTTTGATTAATTTTGCTTGTTCTATTATGTTGGAATAATCAACTTCTTCACCAGATTGTTTCCATTCTAACATTAGCCTCTGTAATATCCATAATCCGGTGATATTACGCAGAAATGTTATTTTCCCATTTGCTCCACCTTCATTTGTAAATTGAGCTATACGAGCTTCTTCTGTCAGTATAGGGTGGGTCGTCTCTGTGCCTAATAGTGACCATGTTCCGGAACTGAGGAATGCATAATTTTCCCCGCTTGCCGGTATTGCAGCAATTGCGCTTGCTGTATCATGGGAACCTACGGTTATAACGTCGATTTCATCTAATCCGGTTTCCTTGGCTATCTCTTTTTTTAGTTTTCCCAAAATTGTTCCTGGTTGCCTGATTTCACCAAAAAGATGCAGAGGAATCTTTAATTGGGAAAGTAAATCTACATCCCAAGTATGAGTATTGGCGTTTAGAAATTCTGATGTAGAAGATATACTGTATTCATTCGCAGCAACTCCTGTAAGGAAATAATTAAACAAATCGGGCATAAATAATAGTCTATCTGCAATAGTTAGTTGTGGGCAGTCTTCCAGTAACATGCTGTATAATTGAAATAAAGTATTTATAGGCATGACTTGTATACCAGTACGACGATAATGCTCTGATTTAGAGATAATATCAAAAACTTTTTCAGGTATTCCGACAGTTCTTTTATCCCGATATGAGATTGGATTTCCCAATAAATTTCCATTTCGGTCAATAAGACCGAAATCTACACCCCAAGTATCTACTCCTATACCATTGATTTTTAGCCCTTGTTTTGCTGCCAATCGCATGCCCTCTTTCATGTCCTGAAAAAGGCAAGGAAAGTCCCAATATATATGTTTGCCCAATTGTACAAGCCGGTTGGTAAACCTATGTATCTCTTCTATATGAAGTTTGCCCTTGGAGATTGTACCGGCTATGATACGTCCACTACCTCCACCAAAATCAGCAGCCAGATAGGTGTTATTTTTCATTTGCTAATTTTACCTAATACATAAACTTCTAAATCTTCAATTTCGGTAGGAGTAAGTACATCGTACTCCATACGACTATGAATAATAATGCGACAAGCCATTTCAAAAAACATGGCTTTTTCAAAGACTTCATCGAAATCTTTTCCACATACAACTTGTCCATGATTGGTTAATAATACAGAATCGTGCTCTTTCATAGCATCTATGACGCTTTTAGCCAATTCTGGTGATCCAGGGCGGAAATAAGGTATAATGGCTATATCTTTACCTGTATGACAAGGAAGTTCTGCTGTAACATTAAAATTTTTAGGTTTATTTTTCATGCAAGCAACAGTTGTCGCATATTCAGACTGAAAATGTAATACAACATTAACATCAGGACGGGAGCGCATGATACCTAAATGAAATGTGCTTTCCATAGATGGTTTAATGCCATTTTCAGGTTTTCCAGAAGCTATATCGCATATAGATACTTTTTCTTTAGAAAGTGTGGGTACCCATGAGCCTGTTCCGGAAATAAGAGCTTTGTCCCCGATTCGCCATGAAAGATTTCCACTACTACAAAGCATTAGTTTGGCATCACCGTAACGATGTGCTTGGTATATAAATGTTTTAATGTGTTCGTCTGTTATCATTTTGTTATAGAATTAGTAGGAAAACAACCGGTAATAAAGATAGTACTATTGTAATGATATTATTACCAGTTGTTTCCTTAAATTGATTAAAAAGCTTTCTTGTATAAATCTAAAATGATTTCTTCTGTTACGTCTCTGGGATTACCAGGTGTACAGACATCTTTAATTGCCGATGCAGCCAGTTTGGGGAGGTCACACTCTTTTATCCCCAGTTCTCTCAATCGTTGAGGAATACCGGTTTTTATAGACAAATCTTTGACGGCTTTTATTGCGGCTTGAGCAGCATCTTCGTCTGTCATGCCAATACTGTATACATTCATTGCTTTGGCTATCTCAACGTATTTTTTGAGAGCTGCTGGGGCATTATATTCCATAATGATAGGTAATAATAAAGCATTAGCGATTCCGTGAGGAATATCGAATATGGCTCCTAGAGGATGAGCCATGCCATGGACAACACCTAACCCTACATTGGAAAAAGCCATTCCTGCAATATATTGGGCCACAGCCATTCCATTGCGAGCTTCAGCATTATTAGGTTCAGATACTGCAGTTTCCAGATAACGGGCTATCATTTCGATAGCTTTTATTTCAAACATATCGCTCATTTCCCATGCACCTTTGGTTATGAGCCCTTCGATAGCATGAGTAAGAGCATCAAGACCCGTGGATGCTGTCAAACTTTTCGGCAAAGTATACATCAATTCTGCATCAACAATAGCAATGGCAGGTATATCGTTAGGATCTACACAAACCATTTTTTTTTCGTTTTCTTCATCGGTGATGACGTAGTTAATGGTTACTTCTGCCGCTGTTCCTGCTGTTGTTGGTAAAGCGATGATAGGTACTGATTTTTTCTTTGTAGGAGCCACTCCTTCCAGAGAAACAACATCTGAAAATTCAGGATTATTTGTAATAATTCCGATAGCTTTTGATGTATCGATAGAAGAACCTCCACCAATAGCGAGAATGAAATCTGCGCCTGATTCAGCAAATGCTTTTACCCCTGCCTTGACATTTGATACTGTAGGATTTGGTTTGATTTCACTGAATACAGTAAAAGGGATGTTGGCTTTTTTAAGTACTTGGAGTACTTTATCAGCAACACCAAATTTAATAAGGTCTTTATCTGTTGTTACAAATGCTTTTTGAAGGCCCAATCTGCTGATTTCCTGAGGTAAAACTTCACGTGCTCCCGGCCCAAAATAAGAAACTTCGTTCAAAATAAAACGGTTTATCATAATTATAATATTTAAAGGGTTAATAAATCGTGGGAAAAATAAATATTTCCCCACGATAACCGTTTATAAAAATGATTTTATTTATTTGTAAATTGGTCCATATGCAGCGCAAGCTCTATAGTCGGCTCCTTCTTTGTCCATACCGAATGCATTCCATGCTGATGGCCGGAAAATCTTTTCTTCATCAACATTATGCATGCAAACGGGGATACGTAGTATTGAAGCAAGGGTAATTAAATCCTGCCCGATGTGTCCATAACTTATTGCACCGTGGTTTGCTCCCCAGTTGTTCATGACGGAGTAAACATCTTTAAATGGAGCTTTGTTACATAAACGGGGTACAAACCAAGTAGTAGGCCAAGTCCTATCAGTACGCACATCAAGGGCCTTATGTATTTCCGGGTCAAGTTCTACTGTCCAGCCCTCTGCAATTTGAAGTACTGGTCCAAGTCCTTTTACCAAATTTAAGCGACTCATTGTAACAGGCATACCCCCTTTAGATAGGAAATTGGAAGAATAACCTCCTCCTCTGAAATAGTCGCGATTGGCAGGATACCAGGTTGTAGCTTCTAGGCAGTTTTTTACTTCTTCTTCTGTAATATCCCAGTAAGGTTTCATGGTTGGTTGCCCGTTTTCAGTTTGGCACCCTGTTCCGTCGAGGGTAGTAGCCCCAGAGTTGATAAGGTGTATAATGCCATGTTGGGCAAGTCCGGTAAGTTTTTTGCCAGTTACACGTTCTACAGCTTCGGGACTCCAGAATGTACGTACATCTGAAAATATTTGAGCACGGTTAGAAAGAAGATGTCCAAATAACATAGCAACCCCGTTACAAGCGTCGTTTTCTGTTGCAACAACATATGCCTCGCGTATACCGTTCCAGTCAAAAGACGTATTTAATAAAGCCTCAGAAAAGTCTCCGTTGGGCATAAAATCGGTCCATTGGCGCTGTCCTTGGAATCCTGCAGCAATTGCATTGTGCCCGAGGGCTTCTTCTTTGAATCCCATTTCTCGCAATTTAGGATTACCCTGCATCAAATCGCGCATAATGATGGTCATTTTTACCACAAATTCCCAATCTGCATCTTTTTCTTCACGAGTTTTTGTTTTCTCGGGGATATTGAAGTCTGTTCCTTCATTTTTCTTGCACCATTTTTCTGTCCAGGCCATGGCTTTAGCAAATTCATCTTTATCATATATGCCTTCATTTACACGACGGATGATTTCGCTCATGTCTATTGATTCGTTACGCATGCCCAAATATTCTTGGAAAAAGTCTGGATTGACAATAGAACCTGCTATGCCCATCGATACACTACCCATTGAAAGGTATGATTTACCTCTCATTGTTGCGACGGCTTGAGCAGCACGGGCAAAACGTAATAACTTCTCAGCAACATCTTCGGGTATGGTATTGTCATCTAGGTCTTGTACATCTCGTCCATAGATTCCAAATGCTGGGAGTCCTTTTTGCGCGTGAGCAGCTAATACAGCAGCTAAGTAGACAGCCCCGGGGCGTTCAGTTCCGTTAAATCCCCAAACCGCTTTGGGATAATGAGGATTCATATCCATAGTTTCTGCTCCATAACACCAGCAAGAAGTTACTGTAATTGTAGCCCCTACACCTTCTTTTTCAAATTTTTCAGCACACGCAGCAGTCTCAGCTACACGACCGATTGTGCTATCAGCAATGACACATTCGACAGGAGAGCCATCTCCGTTTTTGAGGTTTGATGTAATGAGTTGAGCCACAGCTTTGGCCAAATTCATAGTTTTTTCTTCAAGACTTTCGCGTACACCTTTTTGGCGAGCGTCAATGGTGGGACGAATCCCGATTTTTGGATACTTTTTCATTGTTTCTTATGTTTGTTTAAAATCGCTTTATCTGTGCTGAGCTGTGCTGAATGAAAACTAAAAAAATTTTAAAGAGAACCTCTCAAACGTAATAAAGTTGGTAAGTACTCTTGATATTTTCGATCATTTAGAACAAATTCCGCTATTTTTTCTCCCATTTCTCTCCAATCGATTGTTAAGGCCGTAATGCCATTATCAATGATTTCATAAGATGGAGTATCATTGTATGCTAATATACCGAAATCGTGACCACATTTTAGGTTCAGTTTCCGGCTTTTTTTTATAAATTCGACAATATTTTGTTGTTTGATTATTAAGTATGCTACATTCTGTTGCGGGTTGCATTCTTCTGTTGATTCATATATTTCATAAAGAAATCCATGGTCGATACAAAATTGGATAAAATATTGTTTACTGCTTTGGGGATGTTTTAAATATTTAGGGAATACCATTACTAGTTTTTTGTATTTGCGTAAGGAATCGATAGCTGATAACATCCCGAGGTATAAGCCCCTATCAAAGTCTTGACAGATATAAGAATATGCATCTTTATTGAACTTTCCAAAATCAAGTAATAGTAATTTATTAGGATCTATTTTTCTCAAAATATCTGAAAATTGTTCATTATCAAAATTCATGATGATATATTTGTTATAGTTCCCAATTGATTCTTGCATAAGAGTATTAAAAAGTCGTTGACTATATTGGTGGAATAACAAGTCTACTTTATATCCAGAGGGTAGCCGACGAATAAAACTATTATAAAGTTCTTCTTTGAAGGGAGAATATTCATCGAGTAACAATAAAACATGAGTAAGCTTATCTGTAACGTAATAACCTTTTCCTGGAGTAGAGTCGATAATTCCTCGTTCACGTAAGTCAAGAAATGCTTTAAATACGGTATCGCGTGAAACTTGGTAATGAGCGCTCAATTGGTTGATAGAGGGTAGAAGGTCTCCAATTTTATATTCTCCGAGAGAAATTGCTTGTGCAATTTTATCGGCCAGTTGTTTTACCTTTGATGTTTGTTGTCCAAATGCAAGTTTCATGTTTCTCAGGGTATATTCTGTGCTGAACTGTGCTGACAAAGAAAAAAAATATTTTTTGAAATTGCAAGAATGAATATATGTTTTGTAACAGATTATAAATAAAAATATAAGATACCCCTAAATTGGATGGTTATTTGGGGGCATCTTAAAATAGTAGAAAAATATTTTGTGAAATGGTATTTTTATTATTGTATTACCTTAATACTTTTATGAATGTTTTTGCCATCTATTCGGATGACGTATATACCTTGAGGGGCATTTTTTAAGGATATATTTTCTGATTGTCCGGCTGAGATATTACTGAAAGAAGTATGATATACTTGTTTACCGTTTATATGATAGATACTTAATAAAACTTGTCGGTCATCTTTTCCAAATAATAGATTGTACATACCATTTCCCATAGGATATAAGATGATGTCTGGGGTAGTTGCTGATATTTCTTCTGTATGGGCAGCGAGTTCGATACATTTTTTTATACCGTTCCATGCATCGATCTTCCCGAATCCCCAAATATTATTCCCGTTTTCAGAAATGTCGTCTGTATAATTATCTTTCCGTGCCGTTGTTTTTAAAATGTTTCTTACATTTTCAGGATTTAGCTGTGGATTGGCTTGTAACCATGTTGCCAGCACTCCGGTGATAAATGGTGATGACATGGAAGTTCCTGCCATATAACCATAATAATATTTTTTCCCGTTATAAATTGTTGGATTATTGGTTAGCATATCTCCATAATAACTATCATTAATTACACCGTTGGCACTGGAATAAGAGGAGATGATAAAAGCTCCTGGGGCAGAAATATCGGGCTTGATGCGTCCGTCAGCAGTAGGTCCATGGCTGGAAAAATCAGCTATGGAGCCGATTTGACCATATGCTTGGTTGTTATAAGCTCCGACAGATATAATTCTTTTTCCAGTCCCTCCTATTTCTCCAACTGTACAATTTGTATCACCGGCATACCATTCTGAAATTCCGCGGTCGGAAAATTCTCCGTAATAGTCGTGGGTCCAAGCATGTACTGTTCCTTCAGTTGCAGATATAATTATTCCAACATAATATCCGCTTAGATTGTCGACGCTGACTTCAAGATAAATGTTGGGCTTATTGTTATTGTGGTCGATTCCTGTATAAATATTTGCATACCCGTTTTTTACTCCGGATAAAGCAATTCGTTCGCCAAAACCGTTAGATATATTGGCGTTGAATTTTTTACTTTTATTCATTTGTTTATTAGACTTGTTGTATGTAAAAATTTCAACCTGATAGTTCTTTCCTACTTCTCCCCAAATATCGCAAGGTAATATATAGGATTTTTCTCCGGTTTCAGCAGGATCAGAGAAATAAAAAGCACTTATGATTTGAGAATCGGATGAAGAAAAACTTTTAGATAGATGTAGAGGTCTATCACCTTCATTTCCGGTCGATCCTACCATTAATCGCCCATTTCCTTGCATTCCATCGCAGAACTGGTCGAAAGTGGATGTTCCATCATGGGGACCTATATGAGTTCCTAAGCTCATATTGATAACACATGGTTTATTTACAGACTCGGCATATTCGTAAATGTATTTAATTGCATTTGATAAGTCAACATCTTCATTACCAACACTTACAAGAACAATGTCAGCTTCACCGGCAATACCTTGAAAATTCTGGCTTTTATCAGCCCCTGCGGCAATACCGGTTACATGTGTTCCATGTGTTTCGGTCATGTAGTCGTATTGTGCATTAAGTATTTCTTGAGTTGTTGTATATTCTGTGCCATAACTAAAATTTGATGGGGTAGAACCACTAGAAGTATTTTGATTCCATACCCGTTTTACACGAAGCTCTGTTTTATCTGCATTATAGAAGTTGATATGTCCATATTCAAATCCGTTGTCTATAATACCTACAACGACATTTTTACCTAAATAAGGCATATTTAGGTTTGTCCCATTTTGTGTCTGGGTTACAAATGTTTCATCTCTGGCAATATCCATACGTTTATATATAGGAGTTCCTATTTGGATATATTTTACAATATCCAATGCTGCAATATCCTCAATTTTGTTGACCGGTATTTGTACTGTAATTAGTGAATCGAGTTGCGAATTTATTTTTACATTGTATTCTTGGAGGGTAGATGGGTCAGTATCTTTCTTTAAGTATATATATGAATTAATATATTCGATTTTTTCAACTTCACGTATCATAAATCGTTTTTGGATAGAAGTAGATTGAGACGTTTGTTTCTTTTGATTTATAAAATGTCGAGTATATGGAGACATTTTTGATTGTTGAGAAAAAGATACGGCAGTTATACATAATAACAAGAAAAGAATAGTAATTTTTTTCATATAGTTGAATTTAGAATTATCGTTTAAAAATAGGTCGGCTGGTTTCGATGGATGTTATTTCCGGATAATTTGCTATAATAACAATTTTATTCAATGGGCAAGAGAAAACGTTTAATGAATCATTGTATGAGGTAATTTGTATACCAGATTTTTCTAAACCGTGCTTATCAAATAGGGGAGTGGTATGTAAATATCCTTTGAAGATATATTCCCCGTTTTGTAATTTTATGTGGTGTTTATTTATAATATCCTTAGACGGGATGTATGAGTCGATATTTTCAAAATGTTTAGTTTCTTTACTTAAATCATTCCATAGCATTTTAAATCTTGCTGAAAAATGTACAGATTCTGGTAAGATAGTTGAGGTGTTCATACATAATTCTGTATTATGACTAATTTCCTTATGTTTTGTTGTATTGCAGGAGATGTAGCAAAGTATTAAATAAATGGTTATGAGAGATATTTTTACCATGAGTATCTTATTTAGAAAGATTAAGAAACTCACAAAGGTATCAATTTGTTTGTAAAAAATTTGAATATTGCTTATTTAAAACATCGATTTGTAGAAAGAGATATACAAAAAATCCTCTTTATATTATCATGCTATTAAATCACAGATGATAATTAAAGAGGATTTAATCTAAAAACACAAAATAAATCTAATTTTTTACCTATGAAAATTAGAACTTTTATAAGCGATTATGTCGTTACTATAGGGAAATAAATTTAGTTTTTAGTCGAAAAAACTTTCCAAACGGAACATTCTTATTTTATTGGCTTGTAAAATATTTTCTAATTTATTTAGGAATATAAGGAAAAATGTAAGAAAGGTGAGTATTGAAAGTATTCACCTTTTTTATTTAATAGCTGAGTCTTTATCAATTTTTGATGTGCTTTTGAGCCATCCGGGAACGATAATTGTTCCTAAAAGAAGATACATATAATAAGTGATAATACGCCAGATAAAAGCAACAACAAGCGCCATGCCTATTACTGTAAAGAAGTCAGAGTAGTATTCTTTAAACATGAATTCGCTTAGTCCGCTACCTCCAGGAGTAGGGCTGATGCCCATGAGTATCCATAAAACAAATTGCCGAGCAAAAGCTAAAAAGTAATTGCCGGAAGAGTTAAATGCCAATAATAGTGCAACTACTACCAAGTATCTGGATATCCATGAAAATATGGTCAGAATAAATGCTTTATTCCAAAATGAGATGGGGCGTTTACTGATTTCATGAGAACTGTTTTCTAAATTATCGGCCAGATTGTATATAGAGATACGCCATTTTTTAAGGAATCTTAGGGAGAATAATTTTCGAAGAAGATTACCTATCCAGTGGGGTTTATGAAAAAGAGCTATATATAATATTAAGGTCCATAAGGCGATGGCTGAGTAGATAATGAAAAATAGAATTTCAGCACTTGAAGTAATAATAGTGGTACTACTGAAAAGAATATTGAAGGGGAATAAGAGCAATATTAATAAAGTTGCAATAACTAAGAATAATTCATCAAGAAAGAGGCAAGTTATCATAAGGGCTGTACTTCTTCCTGCTTCGATCCCTTCTCGGTTCAGAAACCATACAATTAGGCTGCTGCCTCCGACGGAAGATGGAGTAACAGCTGACGTAAATTCACATAATACATTTACATTAAATGCTTGTTTCCAACTAAGTTGTTTATCTGTAATATATCTATATCTCCATATTAATCCTACGTCACGGCTAAACATGAAAAATATTGCCAGAAGGATATAAAATGCAGTTTGCCATGTAAATTTAATGTCTTTTAATAAAGCTGGATTAAATTCACGATAAAACATTATAGTGATGACTGATAACCCGATAATGACAGGTAAAAGGATGTATCCGGTATTGTATTTTTTTATTTTGTTTGACACTATTTGGGTTATTTATGCTCTATTCAAATCGAAAGTTGGCAGCGTTGTTTTAGTATAATATCTATGTATTATATTTTGATATCGATCGGCTACTTCTTCTACAACATCTTCCCATGATCGGGCAATGGTGTGTGATGCTTGTAGCCCTACTTGATGCATCATTTGGGGCTTTTGTATAATATTTATTATTTTATATGCAAATTCTTCCGGACTGTTTTTCGCAAGGAATCCATTTATAGAATCGTTTATAATTTCAGCAGATGTTGCATCCTGTATCAATAAAGAAGGTGTATGTAGAGCAGCTGCTTCTCGAACTACGAGGGGAGCATTGTCATATAATGATGGGAAGAGGAAAAGGTCGGTTGCTGCGTAATAATGGCTTAGTTGTTCTCTGTCAGTAATTGTTCCTAAGAATGTTATTTTGTGAGACAACCCTAAATTTACAACTTTTGATTGTAACTCTTTCTGCGCATATCCTGAACCTATGAAAAACATTCGAAATGGATATTCTTTGATTAAATTGAGAGATTGAATCAAAAAAATCAGATTTTTTTCTAAGATATGCTGGCCAACAAAGAGAAACATAAATTCATTTTCTTTTATTCCCAATGAATGTCTCATAGTCGATCTCTTTTTATCAATATCTTGTATGTCGGAGAAATCATTACCATTGTCGACAATTTCTACTTTTCCTTTGTATCCGTATTCGCGTAGAGTTTCTTCTACAGCAGCTTGGGGTATCCATACTTCATCGGCTGATTCGTAAAAGTCAATAACGTTTTTAAGTAGCCAATTAACTAAAGATTTATTTTTGATAACTCTTTCAAAATCGGCTTTATATTTGGAGTGAAAAGTTGCAACTATAGGTATTTTCTTATTTTTAGCTATCCGCATGGCTAAGTTTCCTGAAGAAAAAGGACAATGGGCATGGACTAATGAGAATGAGAGCCGATGTATACGATTATGAAAAGGAAAGTCAATTCGGGGAAATCCTAATCTATAAGGCTTTCTCATGGGGATAGGAATAGAAGAGTATCTGAATATAGGATAACCTTCTTTGTTGGTTACTCCTGGAGATTTTGGGGTTACAACGCAAACGCTTCCTGTTTTCTTTTGTAACCAGTACGCATAGTTTTGTACGGTCAGAGAAACTCCATCCATGATAGGAGGAAAACAATCATTGAATAGTCCGATCATTTGTCTATATATAAATAATGTTGTATTGAATAAACAGTTGGGTATTATAATTGTTTAACATGTATGAGACAATTTTGAGAATGTACTAAAAAAAGTAATAGTAAAAACTTTATTGATTAATAAGGTGTTTAATAGATATATAAAAATATGCAATATGAAAAAGTTTTTGGGATTTTGGTTATTGACGATAATATTTATATCTTGTATTGATGATGAACATTACTCTCCTGTTGCTCCTAAAGAGAAAGATTTAGTAACGCCAGAGTTAAGTGCCAGAATGGCTTCAAGTAGTATCGCTTTTACAGGGCTTTTAGAAGTATATCCTTGTTTACAGAATACATCTACGTATTATGGAAATTATAGGAGCGGACGGCAAGTGGTTATTAATGGAACGTATATTATTTCTGATGGAGAAGTAAAACCAGAAATGGGGTTACCTGTTATTTTACCTATTGGAACTTATAATATATTATATTGGGGAAAAGTCCAGTCTTCTGAACCGACGTATAATAATGTAGCAGCTTCAGATGCACCACTTTCTATAGGGAGTAATTTGTCACAACAATATATCGGTTTGTGGAAGCCCTCTCTTGATACCTTGTATTATCCGATTTATGATTATGTATATGCTGTAAATCCGGTAGAGATAGGAAATGAGCGTTTATCCGCTTCATTACAAAGAAAGGTTGCTGGAGTAAAGATTATTTTGACAAATAAGGATGGAAAACCTTTTGATGATGATATAATAAAGGATGTGACAGTTCACATTGGAGGGATTTCAGAAAAAATGAATTTTTATACTGCAGAGCCGGTAAATCCGACAAAAACAGTGGGTATAAATCTTTCTTTGTCATCAGACAAAATGCAATACAGTAATGCTACGGCAATGTTGTTGCCATCTTCTGACTCTCCATTATTACAGATATTTATTACTTTAAAAAATGGGGCAGTGAAGATATTTAAGCAAAATTTATCGAAAGCATTTATTGCTAATGAAAAATTGACCTTGAGTCTGTCTTTGAATGAAATTTTTTCAGAAGAAAGTTCTTCTGGAGGATTCGATGTAGATCAGTGGGATGAAAATCATGAGACAATAGATTTACCTCCAATTAATTAAAACAAATATGGCGAATAAAATTTTATTCGCCATATTTGTTTTGTAAAGGTTAATTTGATGATTATATAGCTTTATCTAAAGCTTGTTTTATGTCAGCAATGATATCATCAGCATTCTCGATACCTACTGAAAAGCGAATTAAATCTGGTGCTACTCCAGCTTCGATTAATTGTTCATCAGAGAGTTGTCGGTGTGTATGGCTGGCTGGATGTAGAACTGATGTACGGGCATCAGCGACATGAGTTACGATGGATGCTAATTTTAAGTTATCCATAAAACGAATTGCAATGTCTCGTCCTCCTTTTAATCCAAATGATATGACTCCACATGAACCGTTAGGCATATATTTTTTTGCAAGGGTATAATATTTATTATTTTCTAATCCACAGTAGTTTACCCAGGCTACTTTAGGATTCGATTGTAAATATTCTGCTACTTTTTGAGCATTTTCGCAATGACGCGGCATTCTGAGATGAAGAGTTTCAAGTCCTAAATTTAAGAGAAATGCATTTTGTGGAGATTGAGAAGAGCCAAGATCTCGCATGACTTGAGCTGTTGCTTTAGTAATAAAGGCTAATTTCCCAAATTTTTTTGTATATGTAAGGCCATGGTAAGAATCGTCGGGTTCTGTAAGACCGGGAAATTTGCTGGCATGGGCATTCCAGTCAAAATTGCCGCTGTCTACTATGGCACCTCCTACAGATGTGGCATGACCATCCATATATTTAGTTGTTGAGTGAGTGACAATATCTGCACCCCATTCAAATGGGCGACAATTAATAGGGGTTGCAAATGTATTGTCTACGATAAGGGGAATTCCATGGTTATGAGCTATACGGGCAAATTTTTCGATATCAAGGACCGTAAGGCCAGGATTGGAAATTGTCTCTCCGAATAATGCTTTTGTGTTGGGTTTGAAAGCGGCAGATATTTCTTTTTCAGAAGCATCTGGATCAATAAATGTAACCTCAATACCGAGCTTTTTCATTGTTACGCCAAATAAATTGAAAGTGCCGCCATAAATGGTAGAAGAACTTATAAAGTGGTCACCAGCCGAACATATATTGAAAATCGCATAAAAATTAGCAGCTTGTCCCGACGAAGTGAGCATCCCGGCGACTCCACCTTCAAGTGCTGCTATTTTAGCTGCAACAGCATCACATGTAGGATTTTGTAGGCGAGTATAAAAATAACCGTTATCTTCTAAGTCAAATAAGCGAGCCATTTGTTCGCTTGTTTCGTATTTGAACGTTGTACTTTGATAGATAGGTAAAACACGAGGCTCTCCTTTTTGTGGATTCCAACCTCCTTGAATACAGATGGTTTCGGGATGAAATTTATTTTCCATATTTTATTTAATGTTTATTATGTTGTTTTTTCTGAAAATATTGATTTGAAAATACAAATGTAGTGAAATTTAGGGTAAAAAGGTTGTTTTTATGTTTTTGTAAGTTGGAGAATAAGGATAATATATTAAATGAAAGAACAATAAAATGAGATTTGGTTGAAAAGCTATTTTTTGTTATTGAGTAATTTCCTTACAGCAATATTTCTGTAAAATTTAAACGACTTCTTATTGCAGAAAAGATTTTTATAATTATCTTTGTCCTATCATTTGGTAATGTTCTATTATTGGATGGTGTCGTGCGGTAGTAGCTCAGTTGGTAGAGCATCAGCTTCCCAAGCTGAGGGTCACGAGTTCGAGTCTCGCTTACCGCTCTTGAAAATCAGTTATTTACGAAATTTCGTAAATAACTGATTTTTGTTTTATAGAGGTATTGGGGATTTTGTTTAAAAACCGGGAACACGTCTTTCTCATACTACTATCATTTATAGCAGACTATTCTAAACAGAAATTTTATGCCCAAGATATTTGATATTTAGGATATATCCAATATTCGTTAAGGAAATTTCGCTTAGATGAAATGATTAGTATAAATAGTATAAATAATGAGAATTTCTTTTTTGGTAGAAAGTTTATAAAGATAAATATACCACAGATTTATAAGTCTGTGGTATATTTATAGTAGTTTTAATAATCATATTCCAGTTCGAAATTATCAAGTAAAAGTGTTGCTCCGTCGGCTCCGGTAAAGTAGTCGCCATATTTACTAGCAGAACAAACAATAACGAGATGTGTAGGTTTTCTGTTTCTATTGTTGTTTCCATTAGTACAATTCCAAGAGTAATCCAGTTCTAATTCAAATGGTTGATAGCCATTTGTGTTACTGCCTTGGCTTAATTCTGCATAGGCAATGATATGAGGATCTTTTTTGTCGAAAAGTTTGCGTTTAGTTTTGTCTGTGCTGGTTTGGATCGTAACGGGTTCCTCCCAGTCTCCTAAAGCTACATATATAAAGCACGTATCCGGTTTTCCCAACAGATAGGAAAATTCTTCGTATCCATTGCTGTTATAATCTATAGTTGCTGTTGTATAGCTATAATATCCTTTAAGTTTGGTCGGGTACGAAGTGAAAGGACGGCCAAAAGATAGTATGCCATCAAGACCTACAGTTTCCACATATTTCCCTGCAAATAGATTTCCTGCAGCAAATTTACCTAAGCCAAATAATCCTACAAATTGAGATTTTAGTTGTGCTGCTTTTCCTGTTCCATTATATGTTTCTTCTGTCGGTTCAGTCACATTTTTGTTTAATGTTGATGAGCCGTGGTTCCCGCTATCCCAATACATCTCCTGTCCTTCTCCATAGACCAACCATATTTTTTTAGGTTTCTGCCAGTATTCGAATGAGCCATTTTCAAGAGGGATAGCTTTACCTGTAGTAAACATGATTTCTTCCCCATACTCTTCTCCTGAATAAGCTCGGTATATATAAGCTGTTTCTGCTTTTAATCCTGACAATCTTGCCGATAAAGCACTGCTTGTAGTCTCTGTCGGTATTGAGCCTTGCCAGTCAGTTGCAGAAGCTTCCCGCCATTGGAATCCATTTTCTTGACCTTCTATTCCTTCTCCGGATAACCAGGCAACATTTACCCAAGCAATCGCTTCATTTGTGGTAACATTACTTTCTCTTTGAAATACAAAAAGTTTCCATTCTAAAGTTTGATTATGGTAAGTTACATTGACATTTATGGAACCGGCAGAAAAATCACAATATTGGTCTTTTAGATTTGGAGTCATATTGGTGATGTCAATGGGACCTAATTTTAAGTCTGTGATTTTTACTTTTGTCAAATCCCCAGTGGTACCAATATAAGCTACGGCTTTTTGGTTTATTGGATCTATATATGCGTTACCAATTTGACCTTCTACAGTAAATATATATTCTATATTTTGTTTTCCAATGATTGTCCATTCGTAATCTTGATATAGCGATATGATAACATTCAAAGGCTTGCTTAAATCAATTTCTCCTTTTAAAGGGATTGAAGCCTGTGCATTGTCAGGAGTGAGTGTTACTTGTTTTATAGCAACTTTATTGATATCGGTTTTTTCGTTAAGCTCGACGGTTACGGTACGTTTATCGTTGTCTATAATTGTCTCTCCAGTCTGGCCGTCAACAGTGAATGTTGCAAATCCGGCTTGGATGCGAGGATAGGGTATGTCGTTATTAAGACATGAGCTCAATCCCATGGAAATGAGTAGTAATAAGCTTATTGCGACAAAATGGAGCGATATATGAAAAGTTAAGAATCGATTCATAACTGTATTATATATGTATAGTTATTCCAATGTTGATATTGAATAGATTAATCTTGAAATTAGCTCCGCTGGATGTATGGGAACCTGTTTCTTCTTGGTTTGTTTTCTGTTTCTCATTGCGATATTTGAGCCCGAGCACTCCAAATGACACTTCTGTACTGACATTGTTCATGATAAATACAGATAATCCGGGGTTTAGACCTAACTGTACTTCGGTAATTGTTGTACGGGTATCTTTTCGACTTTCTTCGCCATCTTTACCTCGGGTAAAACGAGTACTGCCATGTCCGACCGACAGGGATGTTTCATTGAATACTGCAAAACGCATGTGTGTGTCGAGCCCGACATAAGAACGATGAAATATAGTACCGCTGAAAATATCTTCCATTAGATACATATCTTTCATTGACAAGTCCAGATCTTCAATATTGAGATTGAGATTACCTAATCGTCCCATTGTTCGGGTATAGCCTAATTTAGCGCCGACACATTGATTGTCTTTGAAAAAATATCCTATAAATGGGTTAATTTTTACAGTGTATCCATAGAAATCAAAATCTTTTAATAAGGAAAGCAACATCCGGCTGTCTTTACTGTCAAAATTAGCATATGAAGCAGACATACCTCCCATCCATTGCTTTTTAGGGATAAATAAATAATTGGTGATTCCTCGATTAAAACGCCCTACTGCTCGGCTGGTAAAGAATGTTTTACGGCCGAGAGGCAATGTCTTTATATTGTTAGAGGTTGTATCTTCTGTTATGGTATGGCTGGTAAAAATTGTATTGTTTTTTATCTCTTCCGATTGAGCAAGGAGGGCTATCGGGGCATAACAGAGGAACAATAGTGTGAAAATATGCTTATTTATCATTTTCAATTTTGTTTCGTTTAGAGGTAAAAAGCTATACCTAATCCAATTGAGAATAAGTTTATTTTAAAATTTGCTGAACTTGACGAATAATCACCATTATAAATTTGGTCCGTTGTTTGTCGGGTTTTACTGTAGTTTAGTCCTAATACTCCGATACTGACTTCCACTGTCGTATAATTATTGACGAATGCAACAAGGCCCGGTGCCATTCCAAATTGGAGGTCGGTAGATGAAGAGAATGTTCCTGATACAGATTCTCCTTTCCCGTTTACGTATTTCGATTGGCTGCCTCCAATACTGAGCTGTGCTTCGTTGAAAAGGCCAAAACGGGCAGAACTTCCCAAACTTATGTAATAACGCAGAATGGCCATTCCTGAATAAGAATGGCTTAACTTGTAAATATCTTTCGTATTGATATTCATATCATCATTGATACCTATATCGAGACGGTCTATTTTTGCTAGTGTGCGTTGATACATAGCTCGTCCTCCTGCTGCCAAATTATCTTTGAATGCATAGCATAGGACTGGGCTTATTTTGAAGGAATAACCGCTGGCATCAAACCCGTCGATAACTAAAAATTTATAATTTTTATCGTCATATTGGGAGTAAGATATAGAACTTCCTACAATCCATTGACCTTTGGGGACAAAGGTATGTTGTTTTATTCCTCGGTCAAAGTCTCCTGCGTATACTGATAATACACTTATTCCGAATAAAATAAGTGTCCATATTTTTTTGTTTGTTTTTCTATTCATAAGAGAGATTAAAATCGTCCAACCATAATGTACTTGTAGTACTTCCTGTAAAATAATCACCATATTTACTTGCACTGGCTACTACAATAATGTATTTGGGTTTACGTTCTTTCGACCGGTATTCTAACTTTATAGAAAAGTCTTTCCAATCGGTTTGTCCTTGAGTCAGATTTAGTTCTCCATAAGCAATGATGTGTTCATCGTTCGGATCAAATAATGTTTTATCTTTAGTCTTGATACGAACAGGTGTATCCCAATCTCCAATAGCAATATATATACATCCGATATCCGGAGTTCCTGATGTAATTCCTTCTGGAGTCCCAGAACCCACGTAATCGATCGTTCCTTGATTGTATTTGTAATATCCGGTAAGAGTTGCCGGACGATCAGTAAACGGACGCCCGAAGTCCAGAATACCATCAGTACCATCAGTACCTACATATTCTCCTGCAAATAGGTTTCCTGCAGCGAACTTACCTATACCCAATATTCCTACAAACTGGGATGATAACTTTATAGAACGATTTCCATTTACTTGGGTCGACTCATCGTAATTGGTAACATTTACACCTAATGTAGAAGAACCGTGGTTTCCACTATCCCAAAATATGCTCTCATTTTCTCCGTAAATCAGCCATATTTTGCCACTTTGATGCCAGTTTTCAAAACTATTGTTAGGTAATTGGGTTATATTTTCGGTAGTAAATGTTTTGGTTACAGATGATGCTTGTTGTCCATCTGTTGCAACTACTTCATAAGTAGTATTTGGTGTTAAATCTGTGATATCAGCATAAAAAGTGTCTCCTGATTCTATAGCTGGGGCTGTAGTCCATTCGTCAGTCGTTCCTGATTTGCGATATCGGAATCCTAATTCGGCTTGAGTAGCTTTTATCTTTTTACCTTCTAAACGGGCTCTGTTGGTCCAGACGGTAACTGGATTTATTTCTTCGGTCAATACTGTTGCATTGGATACTATTAGCTTGAAGTCTTGAGTCCTACTTTTTTCAGCAATATCAGTGGCTGAGAAGGTAAATATATATTCTCCTTCAGGCAGGGGTTGCATGAGGGATTCTGCGAATTTTACTTTCAATAACGATTCTTCTTTTTCTGCATTGTAAATGTATTCGTAGCTGATACCCAGATTTTCAAGATTTGCTTTTTCTCCTTCAGACATTGCCATAAAATCGAATGATGATGGAATGATATTTAGTTGAGCAAATTGTTCACTGGATAGCATTGCGCTTTTGAGTTCTGATGTAGTATTAATAAATACTGTCCTTGCAATACCTTCTCCGATTTCTTGGTATATAGGTTGGGTGATATCAAATTCATAGCCTATTATATCAGGCCGTTGACGTATGTATACATCTTCATTTACTTCAATGCGGCTTTCGTCTATTGTAATTTTGATAAATGCTCCACCTTCCTGATAATCTTCACCATTATTTGCAAAAGTTAATTTATATTTATAGCAAGGTTTTACGTCTGTTATGGTTCCTGTATATTCAAATAAGTTGTTATTAATATCTTTAGCCGTTAACTTGTACTGTAATTCTGTCTCTCCGGTAGGCATCATAAAATAACCGGCGTTATCTTGTTTTGAGAAATCGAATGCCAATTCTCCGACTGATGACCATACGGTGACAACACAACTTTCCGGATCAAGAAGTGTTGCGATATTATTATCGTATGTTACAGAGACCAAAGTATTTGCCAGGCAGCATGTAACATTTACTTCTGTAGATTGGCCTCCCTTTACTGTGAAAGTTTCGCTTCCTTTATAATAAGGAGTATCGAACGATGCATTTACAGAGTCTCCTGCTGTTACAATTACCTTGTAACTATCACTCGTCAAATGTAGTTCTGATGGTACATTTGACATTCCTTCATACTTTCGGATAAGTCCTTTGGAATTTCGGATATATATTTTACAACTTTCTTCAAGTGATGCTTTGGTGAGCGCTCCTCGTGTAGTTGAACGACCTAATTGTATAGGCACCATCTTGATGGCATCATCGACTCGAACTCCTAATTTAAGAATTCCTTCTCCTTCTGATAAAGATATGTCTTGTGTGCAAGCGTATACCAATAGTATTACACATGAACATAAGATTTTATATATGGTTTTCTTTTTCATTATTGAGTAATTATAGTCAGTGTCTCTGTTATAGATTTGTCATTGTTATCAGTAAGGTTTATAACAAATTGATGAGTCCCAGCCCCATATATACCTAATAATGGAGTAAATTGTGTGATATTGAAGTCGAGTTCGGTTTTATTTATAACATCTTCTTTAACGGGAAATCCTAAATTTTTGATTGCAGTTTCAAATTCTCCGGGATTTACTAAATCTAAATGATCTGTTAAACCTACTCCAGGAAGAACTGGAGTCAATTTTTCAGATACGATATCTACGTTCAGGCCTTTGATTCCGCTGGGAGCATTTATTTTTACGATGACAGGTATGCCTTCTTCCGGTATATTTGTTGGAAGAGTAATCGGATTCTTAATGTCAAAGGTCTTTCCGTTAAAATCTTTGCCGCTTATACTCATGTCATTTTCGCCTCCGGAGGGAGGATTAACTGGATCTTCTTCAATGAGATCTTCTTCAATAGTGATGTTAAAATTTTTGTCTACAATTATGGCTGTGGCATCTAAGCCTATAGAAGGATTGAGAGTTCCATTTTCTAAATTTCCGTCGGGATTTGTAGATTTGAGTTTAAATGTGATGGTTAGTGTTTGGGTATCTTTCGATACCTTGCCATTTGCCGTTTGTATCGTAGCTATGCCATCAACAAGTCCATTAAAGTAAGCTGCATAGAAGATGTTGTCATCTTGATCTGGTTCAGCATAGAAATAGCCGGCTATATTTTGATCTTTTTGTGTCTTGGTATATATTAGGGAACCTTTACCTATCTCAACAGTTACTTTGTAATTGTCGTCCATTAAGGCAAGAAGCTTATCTTCGAATTCTATTTTTACTTCTAAATTTTTCAGTTTACATGTCACATCGACATTTTCTGTAATTTTATTTTCTTCAATAGTAAAATCTGACTCTCCACAATACCATGGTTTATCCCATTCTGCTGGTTGTACATTGTGTGAACTGGCCGTCAGTTTGTAATTCCCCACTTTTAAGACAATACCATCTTCACTTATTTCATTGTATTTTAGTAATTCAACTTGTTCTCCGTTTTCTTTATAGATACCAATAAGATATTCATCAGTATTTATAGAACGTGTAGTTGTCAATTGAGGTTTTAACAGTCGCCCAGTAGGTCCGTCTTGTCCATTGCTTGAACTATTTCCCGTAGAAGACGATGTAAGCTCATAGTCGAGTTTTTCTCTGTCACAAGATGTCGTTAAAAATAGCCCGGCAGAAAGAACTAATGTAATTATATATATTTTTCTCATAATACTTTATTTTCTATGTTGTAAGAATCTTAATATGTTAAGGATATGTCATCGATATATAAGTTACTCCCTTCGTAATGGGTGTAACCGTCGATTTCTCCATTCTTGACAAGGCTTTTTAGATTTGATGTTTCTGTCCCTTCTTCATCAGAACAAGCTGCTGAAGAGGAAAATGCTATATACATATGTGTAGCTTTTAAGCTGGTGTTAGTATATGTAATCGGTATTGTATTTTCTATGAATTCAGTAGTCTCGCCTCCCCCGGTTATTTCTCCTGCTCCTAAACGGATGGTTTCACCGTTTGTCCTATTCTCGACAACGACCCATGCTTTGAAATTGTCATTTCCGTTCGGTAGATATTTATACCAAAATTTGACGCATGCGGGTCGGGAGGTGAATGGCTGCCCGTAGTTATATGTATCTTTATTATTGTTATGGTCAAAACTATATGTTCCCATAAATAGTTTTCCGGCGGCAACATGCTTGAGATTTATTCCAGAGTTTCCAGAACCATTATCCCAGCCCACTGTACGAATCAGGGCACAGTTGCCGGTGCGTCCTGTACGTTTTAATGCTGACGGAACAATATTATATGTAGATTTCACATTAGGGCTTCCTTCAAATGTTTTTTGATTTACACAAGCCCAATATGACTCCGGATAGTTTGCTGTAACATCTACGTAAGACCAGAATGATGCTCCGTTCATTAAACTTTTTCGGGTATTATCTGTCCATTTTTCAAGACTGGGATCTTCTAAACTAAGTTCTTCTTCAGTCAAGAATGATTGTGATTCGCTGAATTCATTCTCCATGCATGAAGCTTTAACATGATACGTTGTAGCAGCAGATAAGGACTCTATCAAATAATATCCGTTTTCTGTAGAAGCATTGATCTTTTTCCAATCATTTCTGTCACTCGATAAATATATATTGGCATATTTGTTGATAACCTCTTGATATTTACTATCTGAAGCTTTTAATGAGATGGAACTCTTATGTGCCCATACATCTGCTGGATTTATCGTAATTGAGTATTCGGGAACTTTAACGTTCAGCTTCTTTTCTTCTGAGTCTTTCTTATCTCGATAAGTTGCTAAAATGCTGACAGGCTCATTTGCAGTAATGATATTTGCTTTTATATAACTGTTTCCATCGACAGTGACAGGTTCGTTATTACTGCATTCTTGCCAGACTCCGGCATAGAGGTATTTTATTTTTATCTGATCGAATTCTCCGTTTGTTTGTACAGGAATAAGTGCTTCATTACTACCTATATATACAGGCTCGGGATCATTTAGGATTATTTCTAATGGAGTATTTTTTATTTTTAATATAACCGGCTCATTTACTTTTCCGAATTTATCTTTAATGACTACTCCAAATTCATGTGTATCTGAATTGCCGGTAATCATCAATTCAGGAATCAAGTTGGTGAAGTCGATGACTGCCATGGTACGTTCACCTTTTGTATTTTTCAGCCAGTTAACTTTTAGTCCGTTATTTGTTAGGTTTTGGATATCGGTGTTAGCCAAATCTATTTCTGCAGGCCATCCATGAGACAGAAGATAGGCTGAGTTTGTAGTTAATGTACAAGTTGAAATCCCACCTCGAGCGTTAATCATTGTATTTACAGATGGGGCAGAAACCTCTCCAAGTTCTATTATTTCTTGTGTTATATTTGACTCGAAGCCTTCGTTAATAGCGTAAGGTGGTTTAGAATTCCAAAAATCTTCAGATAAATCGATAGTAATAGGTTTTTCGGTAGTTGAGTTATCGAATGATATCAATAGTTGTGCATCGCCAACCTCTCCATTATTTACATCAAATTTTAGTCGGTAGTGTTCTTTTCCTATAGCACCCGTAATAGTTGATGGTTCGAATGTTGTAGTTTTGCCATCTTGTGTGGTCATTGAAAGAATGATATTTATATCTCCTGGTTTTATATAGGCAGAACGGGTTTCATTTTTATCGAATTTTATATATTTACCACCATTTACATGTATTGTTGCAGAATAATCGGTAAAATATTTTTTAAATGCGTCGGTGTAATCGATAGAAACTTTTACATTAGCGAGATAACATGTTACATCAAGAACTGATTCTTGCTTGTTGGCTATAGTAAAAGAAGAAGTCCCTTCATAGTATGGTAAGTCAAAACCTTCTTCATCAATATTGCCATATGATGCTTTTAGTGAGTATGTGCCTATTGGATATTGAGTATCAGGGGTAAATTGGCTGAATTTTTCCCACTCTTTATAAACACCACCTTGAGCATCAAAAATGGATATTTTGAAATCACTTGTAGACGGAAGAACTGTTTCTGGTACAGTATTGTCAATTTCAGAACGAGTTGTTGATGTTACTTCGTTTACCTTGTAGTCGGCTGATATATCTAATGTTAGCGATCCATAACCTGCAATTTCCTTATCGTTTTCGATACATGCTAAACACAGTAGAGCACATACGCTACATACAAAAAGTATTTTGAGTTTCATTTGTTTCTGGGTTAATTGCAATTTTATCATTATATACTCGGAAATTTTTACCTATTGTATATTTCCCGTTTGTACTTGACTATATACCTGTCAATTTGCTACTGGATATTCATACGTTTTCAACCTATAAATTGTTTGCAAATATAAGCAAAATAATTGATTTGCCTTTTATTTACCTTGATTTTGCCTCATTTTCAGTAACTTTTGCAGAGATAAAAGTCTATTTATTCTATTAGTTTATGTGTATTACATTTCATTCGGATATTATATATTTATATTTAATTTGAATTTTGTATATCTCTTAAATAAAGAAATTCGCTTTTTATTAAAGAAACTTTTAAATTCGGGACAAAATTAGGATATTGTATTTAATAAATAAATGTCTATTTATTAGAATTTGTAGTCTATTTTTAATATACCCCTATTCTAAAACAAATGTTTGATACAAAAAAGTATTCTATTTTTAAAAAAGGATAGGGATTTGATATTTTTTTTATTCATCTCCTGATTAAGATTAATGAGTACTTTATCTGTATTTTTATGAAACTTGGCTATCTTTGTGAAAAAGATAAATTATGAAGTTGACAGATATATGGTTTACGGCTTTGGCCGAAAGTGAGGATGGCCAAATGATTGTGGTTTCCGGTCGTGATAATATTTCTGATTTTAGGAAATCGGGCAAATTTAGAGAGCGGGCGGAAGTTACATGGTCATATCGTTCTGCTATTAATGGTATGCCTTCAGAAGAAGAAGCTAAGAAGATGGAGGAAGTACAGCTTGTCTTGCAACGCTCTATGGAAAAGAATAAGTTGGCAATACTTACAGGTGTATATACGGGAGCAGGTGAACGAACATGGGTCTTTTATACCCGTAATGTCCCGGCATTTGGTCAGATGTTGAATGATGCACTTGCTGATTTTGAACGGTTACCATTGTCTATATATACAGAAAAGGACTTAGAATGGGCTGAATATCAAGAGATGTATGAGTCAAAACCGGAAGAGGGGAGTGATGATTTTGAATAATAATAGATTATTTACTGTTTTGCATCGATGTACAGAGATAACCGAGCTTATAAAAGTCGAAGACGATGAGGCTGGGTTTTTTATTTGTTATTAAATATTTTTCAATAAGGGGCCTTATCGATGTAAACAGGAAAGATATCGGGATGTGTAGAGGTTTAGTTTTCTTATAAAATGAAAGAATTTTTATTTTATTAGATAGTTGGGAAGGATATTCTGCTCTTTCGTATAATTCTTTGAGAGATATGATGGATTGTTGTGTCTTTTGTAGAAAAATAATATTGTTCTCAATGCCTTTGTGGTATAGAGGATTGTTGATATGTAAGATTTCTTTTTTTTCTTTTTCTAACATAATACCCAATAAAGTATCTTCATGTCCGTATTTGGTAATTGATTCATCGAATTTGATAGCCAAGAATATTTTTTTAGGAATTAGCATATTGAAAGAGGTAAAAGCTTGATATGGAGCCTTATTGCGTGTTTGCGCAGATTTCTCTTCTCTTTTATGTCCATATTGGAAACGAAGGCTTTTTTCCGGAGTATAGTCTTTGATATCATATAAAAGACCTCCGCAGATTATTTTATCAGATGGGAGGAATGGAAGATATTTCGCAATATAATTGTTGCATATTCCGGCATCGCAGTCAATGAATAGAAGATACTCATATTTTGCTTCTTGAGCTAACTGGTTACGTATTGCGGAGCGTCCGATGTTGGCGGATAAGGCTGTAAAGTGTACAAATTGGAGTGTCGATAGACTTTGATTTTCTTTTTGAAAATGGTCGGAACAATCGTCGATTAGCCGGATTTCAAAAGGGATGTCCGATATAGTACATTGTTTGTGTAAATCTTTGACTAAAGAACGGCAATCGTAGTTGTATATTGGAATCAGAATAGAAAGCATGTCATATATAAAATTGTTCGGCTGCTTTCAAAGGTAGAAAAAATCAACTAACAATAAAAGAGGTATTATAAAAAAACATATTCCTTCTTCATGAGGGAATATGTTCTTTAAGTATGCTGTATAAATTTTTATTCAGCACTTTCGGTAGCCGGGGCATCAGCAACAGGTGTTTCTTCTGCTGGAGCGGCTGTTTCTTCACTTGTAGCAGCTGCGGCAGCTTCTGCGGCAGCTTTTTCAGCTTTTTTCTTTGCTACTTCTTCAGCAATAGCTTTGTTTACTTCTTTTTCAGCTTCTAAGCGTTTTTTTGCTTCAGCAGCTTTTGCTTCGTTTACTTTTGCTTTTACTGATTCGATAACAGATTGTTTGTTTTTCAACCAAGCGTTGAAACGATTTTCTGCTTCCTCCATTGAGAACGCGCCTTTTTTAACACCGCCCAATAAATGTTTTTTCAGTAACACTCCCTGTGCTGATAAAATGTTACGGGCAGTATCGGTGGGTTGAGCACCGGTTTGAAGCCAATACAAAGCTCTATCGAAATTCAAATTTATTGTAGCAGGATTAGTGTTCGGATTATAAGAACCTATCCTTTCAATAAATTTACCATCACGTGGTGCCCTGCTATCGGCGATTACAATTTGATAAAACGGATAACCTTTGCGTCCGAATCTCTGTAATCTAATTTTTGTTGCCATTTGAAATTTGTTAATTAGTTAATATTTTGCATTAGCGGTGCAAATGTACTATATTTTTTTGTATCACAAAATAATGTCTCTCAAAAACTTCCGAATTTAGATTATATTTTTTCTTCTTTCTGTTATAGTTTTGTCTATGATATTGTGATAAAAGAAGGGGGCAATTCTAGTATTGGGGCTCTTCTGAGTAAGCAGTATTTAGGGACTTTTCTTACTATTTTAAGAATAATTTCTTCTTTTATAGATTTATATAAATAGTAATAAATAAATTAAGATAATAATTTGTAGATATCTCTTAAATTCTGTAATTTTGAGACTAAATAATATATTATTAACTAACCAAAATATAATTAATTATGAAAAAAATTACTCAGAGATTTTTATTGACTCTTGCAATGTGTGTAGGGGTATGTGTAAGTGCTTTTGCTCAAGCTTCGCTTCCATTTAATTTTGATGGGAAATATGCAGATATAGCGAAGACCGAAGGTTTGGTTGCTACGAATATTGACTCTAAAGACTATGGGTCTCAACCTTATTTAAAACTTAACAAAAAGGGATCTGAATTGATATTGAATTTTACGGGAGTACCTGATAAATTGGTTTATACAATTAAATGGAATGCGGGAAATTTAAATACTTTTGATGGTTCTTTTACGGTTTCTGTTTCGGAAAATGGAGTAGATTATGTTGTGGTAAAGTCTTATGCAGAAGCTTCTTTGCCTAAAGGAAAAGCTGTGGAAGAGGAATTTTCTATTGAGAATAAAAGTGTCCGTTATATAAAATGGTATTATGATGAAAAAGTTGATGGAAATATCGGACTTGGAGCTATATCGTTGACGGCTGGTGTAGCAGAAGATGTAGTAGAGGCACCTGTATTCGATGTTGCAGGGGCGCTGAACGGATATGAAAAATACATAGAGAAAGCAACTGTAGAACTTACTTCTGCGACAGAGGGAGCTAAAATTTATTATAATATAAA
>UMEI01026344.1_pt1 | contig 29422 bp, 28 predicted proteins | sample 1964711 | NCBI WGS metagenome assembly UMEI01 (sample SAMEA4836016, study PRJEB28245) | human gut metagenome | biome: gut microbiome; material: fecal sample | place: Denmark | collected 2008 | reverse complement strand
GCTGCTTCATAGAAACGACTGCCATAGTAAAAATACCTCCAGATATTGTTTTGCCTCCGCACACCGTGATCCCGGGCCGTATCGGACGGTTCGGGACTGCCCTCCACCCATTTGGGCACAAAAGGGCATAGTGATGCGTGTGTAATGCCTTGTTATAATATCACAAACAAACGCCGGTTGCAAGAGTTTTTCTCTGTTTTTTACAAAGAAATCGTCTGTTTTTCGCTCATTTGCCTGTGTCCACGCCGCTCAGGCCCGCAAGGCCCATGCGCTGCAGGGCGTATCCCCTGCCGAACATCAGGTCGTACTGCAAAAGCCAGTGCTCTGCGCTCCACCGCTGCTGGAACTCGGTAGGCTCCTGCGTGGTGGTGCCGTCCAGATTCATGGTGGTTCCGCGGGTATTGGTGCGGCTGGCCACACGCAGCTGACGGTTCAGGAACTGGAAGTAGAGCGGCTCTTCCAGACCGTAAATGTCCATCATCACCGGCGAGATATCGTAAGCGGCAATGGTGCCAAGGTCCACCTGCTGCTGGCTGTAGTTGGACCACATCAGCAGCGTGGTCTGGTGCAGACGGGGGTCTGCGCTGGAATCGCTGGCATAGCCGGTAGTGGTGTAGACATCGTAATTGGAATCGATGGGGTTATAGTGGTCGCCCCAGAACACCAGAATGACCGGCTCGTCCACCTGCGAGAAGTATTCGGTCAGTTTACCCATCATGGCATCTGCATCCCGGATGCCGGTAGCAAAATCTTCCAGCGCGCCCACGGTGCTGGGCTTGAGGCCCGCCGGGTGGGACAACACCTTTACGCGCTCGTCGTCCGGGTAGTTGTCCTTGTTATAATTGGTATGGTTCTGCATGGTGACAGCGTGCAGGAAGATGGGCTTGTCCGAGCTGGACTTCATGCTCTCGTACTGCTGGATGATCTGGTCGGCCATGGAATCATCGGTGACAAGGCCGCTGGTCCAGTAGTGCTTGCGCACCTTGGTCACGCCATGCATATCCTCAAGGCTGATAAAATCGTCAAAGCCGAGGTTGGGGTAAGCCTTGTCGCGGCTCCAGTATTTTGCCCAGAAGCAGTGCACGGCTGCGGTCTGGTAGCCCTTGAGCTTGAGGTAATTGGGCATGGCGAACATGGGCTTGGTCACATGCTGCTGGTAGGGCTTGCTGCCGCTGGGCAGGAAGGATACCGAGTAGCCGGTAAGGGCTTCAAACTCCACATCGCAGGTGCCGCCGCCAAAGCTGGGGCTGTAGGCCCGGCCATAGGCGCTGGTCTGCTGCAAGGCGTGCAGGTTCTTGGAAACATCGGTATCAAAGGTGATGCCGTACTGTTCCAGCTCCGAGACATCCCAGTAGGACTCGTCCATCACATAGATGATGGTGGGCTGCTTCACCTGCTCGTCCTTGGGGGTCACGGCGCTGTAGCTGGTGGAGTACAGCGGGCTGGTGGCAAACTTCTGGCTCTCGTCCACATTGTCCAGCAGGGCATCCACCGCTTCCTGCGAGTATTCCTCGGGCTTCGAGATCTCCAGATTGGTGAGGTTGGTCATAAAGCCGGTGATCACGCCGTAGTAACGGTAGTAGCGGTCCTGCATCCATGCATCCGGCGTAATGCCCAGCACCTGCGTGACAGCGGGCTGCAGGTACACGCCGAACACCAGCAGGCAGAGGGCCGCTGCGGTGGCGGCACTGCCCGCCAGCCGGGGCAGCCAGCGCTGTTTGTGACGGCCGCGGTACAGGAAAAAGCTGCCCGCCATCAGCACCAGCACCACGATGATGGTCACGACCATGCTGGGCTGGATCTTGAGGCCCGCAGCGGATGCCACACCGGCAGCCTCCGACACCTGTGTCAGATCCCATGGCAGGAACGGCTCGCCGCGCAGCTGCAGGGTGTAAAAGTTCACCGCGCAGGGCGCACAGCCCAGCACCGCCATGCCCAGCGTGGACAGCGGCGGACAGCGGAGCACCCAGTCCAGCAGCAGCCACACCAGAAACAGCAGCAGCCACGCCAGCAGATAAGCCCCGATGTGTGGGAAGATAAAACTTGCAAAAACGTCTGCGCTCAGGCTCCCGCGGGCGATCCCCTCGCCCAGCAGCAGCACGATCAGCGATGCCGCCAGCGGGAATACCATCCGCAGCGCCAAAAGCGGTTTGGGAGTTTTCATAATTCCTGTTCCTTTCCTCATCCGTGAAACCTCAGATCATACGCAAAAGCACATTTCTTTACGCTCTTTGCACAAAGCTTCTGCGATTATTATAGTCACTTCCACAAAAAAGTCCACCCTGTTTTTGCAAAAAATTTACAAACCCAGCTTCACGCGCAGCTTTTGCCACCATTTGAGCTGTTCCGGCTGCGGCGGTGCTTCCGGCAGGGCCGTGTGCACCAGCACCGCATCCGTGCCAATGGTCTCGATCTCCTGCCATGGAATGGTCAGGCTATCGTCCCGGCCAAGCAATCCGAACAGCCTTGGCCGCCCCAGCAGGATCAGGCTCTGCAGCCGGGCGGTGGCAGGGTCAAAGGTCAGGTCGTCGGCCCGGCCAAGGCAGACCCCCTGCTCCAGCTGCACCACCTCTTTTTCACACAGTTCCCGGATGGTCAATGCCCTTCTCCCCTTTCTGCCACAGCTTATGCAGCCGCCGGGCACATCATGCAAAAAGCAGTGGAAACCGCATGGCAGATTGTGGTATACTGTGGGCAGAGCATTCCATGAGAAACAGAGGAAATTTTAAATGTATAAAAGCATCGTGTTTGATCTGGGCGGTGTCATGGTGGATTTTGCCCCCCGCGCCTATCTGGTAGACCGCATTTGCAATGAAGAGATCGAAGAGCAGGTGTACGACCTGACCTTTGGCAGCGAGGAGTGGAAGCAGCTGGATGCGGGGCTTGTCTCCCGCTTTGACGGCAATCAGGCCATGCTGCGCAACGCCAAGGCCGCCGGGCGCGAGTTTGAGGTGCAGGGCGTGCTGGACGACTGGCTGCACATCCTGCGCCCGCGCCGCCGGATGCAGGAGCTGGTGCGCCGCCTGAAGAACCATGGCTACAGCGTGTACTATCTCAGCAACATCCCGGAGGACGTGCTGGCCCTGCTCAAGGAGCGCGGCGTGCTGGACCGCTTTGACGGCGGCGTAGCCTCCTGCGAGGTGCACATCAACAAGCCCGACCCCCGCATCTATCAGGCCCTGCTGGACAAATACGGCCTGAAAGCCAGCGAGTGCGTGTTCATCGACGACAATCTGGCCAATGTGCAGGCCGCATTCACGCTGGGCTTCGTGGGCATCCGGATGAAGGAGAGCGTGGGCACCCTGATCCGCAGCCTTGCCACCTGCAATGTGGCCCTGCGCTGACCTCCGTGACCCAAAACAGCTCCTGCCGGAAATGCTCTGGCAGGAGCTGTTTTGCTGCTTTAGGAATTACTTTTTCTCGTAGCTCTGGCAGTAGTGCGGGGTCTCCACCTGCTGCGTATCGCAGGTGCACTGCTCGGTCACTTTGATCTGGGGCAGGTCGCACTTGCAGCCGCTCACATTGTGGCAGCACTCGCAGACATCACAGGTAACGCCGATGTTTTCCATATTTATCACCTCTCTGTCCACAGTATGGCCTGCGGGCAGGGTGTTTATTCTGGAAAACTCAGCCAGTCTTTTTCGCTTCGCGCTTAGACCGGAGTGTGACTGCCGCATGCCGGATGGAAAGCACCGGGTGCACCGGCAGCATCCGCGGGCCTGCCCAGCGCATCACCGCGCGGATCTTCTCCCGCATTTCCGGCTTGTAGCAGTGCACTTTACAGGCCGAGCAGAAGGTCTTGGTCTCCATGAACGGGCATTTGTCAATGCGGGTCAGGGCGTAATCGTGCAGCTGCCGGCACTCCGGGCACAGGCTGCCTTTGGGTGTTTTGTGCTGCCTGCGGCAGTAAAGAGCGATCATCTCGCTCACCAGCATCTTTTCATCTGCGCGCTTCTGATCCAAGTTCTTCGGGGTATCCTGCATGGGACGGGGCCTCCTGCTGCCTTATTTTTTTCTACGGTCCGACCGCATTGCGGCGCGGCGCACCGCACGGCGCAAAAATGCAAAGCCTACCGTAACACCAATTGCTGCAGCCACTGCCATATACACCGCCTTCTGAAACCAAAGCGGCAGGAGCGCAGACCTTTCCGTCTGCTGTCCCCTGCCGCAGTTTTGATGCATTCTGTACAGAGGCTGCTGCTTTTGCGTGAAAGTTAGTATTTTCTAACTTTCAGTTCTGCAAAAACACCGTTTTTCGGTGTTCTCATAGTTTATCGCAGCTGTCTCTGTTTGTCAAGAGAAGCTTCTCCTGTTTACCATGCAGCCAGATCTGCACCCAGCTTGCGGCATGCAGCCTGAACATCATCGTCCGGGGCCTCGTTGCAGATCAGGCCCTCACCGTTGAGCACCTGTGCGCCGTCGCCCTGAGCACGCTCCACCCAGTCACGCATCCACTGGCCGTCGCCCCAGCCGTAGGAGCCGAACAGGGCGATCTTCTTGCCGTTCAGAGAACCCTCCAGATCAGAGAACATCGGCTCGAACTCGCTCTCCTCCAGCTGCTCAGCACCCATTGCGGGGCAGCCAAAAGCCACTGCATCAAACTCAGCCAGCTTTGCGGCGTTCATCTCGCTGCAGGGCACGATGGTGCCGTTTGCACCCTCTGCCACGCAGTTTGCCATGGTCTCAGTGTTGCCGGTTGCGCTCCAGAATACGACTGCTACTTTGCTCATAAAGATCGTCCTCTCTCAAATCAATATTAGTTAGATATATCTAACTTTATGTTCCATGAAAATGCGTCCAACCACGCAGACGCATCCCCATTTGGTTAGTATCTTCTAACCACCGATAGAATACCACAGCTTCCCGGCTGTGTCAAGCCTTTTATGCAAAAAGAACTGCCGCGGCCGAAAGTACGCCGTAGATCACCGGCTGGTGCAGCAGATACAGCAAAAGCGAGTGCCGGCCCATCCAGCCCAGCGCCGGGCAGACCGAACGGCGCAACGGTTCCATCCGCGCCCGGCCCACCACGCCGTGCAGAAAGTACCCTGCCCAGAACAGAAACAGCCACGGCAGCAGGGCAAAATAATCGGTGGAATAAAAATCGAAGGGCAGAAAGCCGAAAAACGCTGTAAAGTAATTCGCGTACCATGCATCCGGCAACGCAAGGCGCAGCCCGCCGAAGCCGAGCCAACGCTCGTCCAGATGATAAGTCAGTGCAAACAGCACCGCCGAAACCGCCAGCCCTGCGGCGGGCGGGATCTTTTTCAGCAGCGGTTCCAGCACACCGGTGAGCAGCATGGCGCTGCCCAGAAAGGTCAGCACACCGAACACCACCCGGTCCTCCGGCATGAAGACCAGCGTCACCACCGTGACCAGTGCCCCGGCAGCAAACACCTGTGCGCCGCGCTTCAGGGTGCGGTGTCCCAGCGGCACGCAGAAGCCGGACAGCAGGATGAACACCCAGCAGATGCTCTGCTGCCACAGCCGCCCCGGCCAGCCGATATACCAGTCCATCCAGATGCCGAACAGGAACATCATGTCCCAGCAGGCATGGTACAGCATCATGCTGACCAGATCCAGTCCGCGCAGTTCGTCCAGCAGGGCGTAGCGGCCCGCCGGGGCCTTTTGCCGGGTGGTGTGTCCGTTTTTCATTCCCCCGTCTCCCCTTTCGCAGTTCATTGAACACGAGATAAATTATAACCCGCCGCCGCTGTACCTGTCAACGGAACAATTCCGTAGGTTGAACAAAAAAACCGCTGCACAGCGGCAAAGCCATGCAGCGGTCAGAATGGATAACCGGGGAAACCTTATCAGACTTCGGTGTTGAAGTAGCGCTTCAGCAGGCCCTCAAAGCCGCGGCCGTGACGGGCCTCGTCCTTCGCCATCTCGTGAACGGTGTCGTGGATGGCATCCAGATTCAGGGCCTTTGCCTTCTTGGCCAGATCCATCTTGCCTGCACATGCGCCGCACTCGGCCTCGGCACGCATCATCAGGTTCTTCTTGGTGCTGTCGGTGACAACTTCGCCCAGCAGCTCTGCAAAGCGGGATGCGTGATCTGCTTCCTCGTAGGCATAACGCTTGTAAGCCTCAGCGATCTCGGGGTAGCCCTCGCGCTCAGCCACACGAGCCATTGCCAGATACATGCCGACCTCGCTGCACTCACCCTCAAAGTTTGCGCGCAGGCCGTCCACGATCTCCTGCGGAACGCCCTCGGCCTTGCCGATGCCCACAACATGCTCGGTGACGTAGGTGTTGCCGGTCTTCTCCACAAAAGCGGAAGCAGGAGCCTTGCAGACGGGGCACTGTGCCGGGATCTCGCCTTCAGCAATATAACCACAAACGGTGCAAACGTACTTCTTCATAAGAATAGACCTCCATCATTCTTTTTATATCAGTTAGAAAACAGGCTGGGCGGTGTTGGTACTCACCGGCCCTTGTCATGGCTCTATTATAGCGAATAGTTCCTAGTTAGTCAAGGATAATTTTAAGAATAATTCCTATTTATTTTGCCTTACAGATAAATTCCGGCAGGGTCACTAAAAACCATCCTCAAAAACTGTGTGCTTTGCCCTGTGCACCTTAAAAACAGCAAAGCCGCCCTGCACACACAGGACGGCTTCTGCCTTGTTCTTCCTTCTTCTATGGGAGATCAGACCTGCAGGTTGCTGCTGGTAGCGGCTTCGGAGCCGTCGGCAGCATCAAACTCGTAGTCGTTGCCGGGCAGGATAGCGTTCAGCAGGATGCCTGCGATCGCGGCCACAGCCAGACCGGACAGGTTGATGGTAACACCTGCAACGGCAAAGCTGACACCGCCCACAGAGTTGAAGCCCAGTGCGCACACCAGAATGACAGCAGCCACGATCAGGTTGCGGCTGTTGGTAAAGTCCACGCGGTTCTCCACCACGTTGCGCACACCGATGGCGGAGATCATGCCATACAGCACAAAGCTGATGCCGCCGATGATGCCGGTGGGGATGGTGTTGATGACAGCCTCAAACTTGGGGCTGAAGCTCAGGATGATGGCCAGGACAGCCGCAATGCGGATGACCAGCGGATCGTAGATCTTGCTCAGAGCCAGCACGCCGGTGTTCTCGCCGTAGGTGGTATTGGCCGGGCCGCCCAGCAGGCCGGCCATGGTGGTTGCCAGGCCGTCACCCAGCAGGGTGCGGTTCAGGCCGGGGTCGTTGATATAGTTGTGGCCCACGGTTGCGCTGATGGCGGCGATATCGCCCACATGCTCCATCATGGTTGCCAGTGCAATGGGGATGATGGTGAACAGTGCGCTGATGAACTCCGGGCTGCCGTCGATGGCAAACAGGCCCATGGCCTCCTTGTGCAGAGGGATGCCCACCCATGCAGCCTCAGAAATGCGCTGGAAGTCCACTGCACCGGTCACCAGTGCCACTGCGTAGGACACCAGCACGCCGATGAGGATGGGCAGGATCTTGACCATGCCCTTGCCCCAGATGTTGCACACGATCACGACACCCAGTGCCACAAAGGCCAGCAGCCAGTTTGCCTGACAGTTGGAGATGGCGGAGGGAGCCAGGATCAGGCCGATAGAAATGATAATGGGGCCAGTGACCACCGGCGGGAAGAACCGCATGATGCGGCGGATGCCGAAGGTGGAGATCAGCAGGCTGGCCACCAGATACACCAGACCGGAAAATGCGACGGCCGCACAGGCGTAGGGCAGCATCTTGGTGTTGGCAACGGTCAGGTTGCCGTCTGCATCTGCCAGCATGGGGGCCACGATGGAGAAGCCGCCCAGATACGCAAAGGAGGAGCCCAGGAATGCAGGCACCTTCTTTTTGGTAATGAGGTGGAACAGCAGGGTGCCCAGACCTGCGCACAGCAGGGTGGTGGAAACGCTCAGGCCGGTGAGCAGCGGCACCAGCACCGTTGCGCCGAACATGGCAAACATGTGCTGCACGCCCAGAATGAACATGCGGCCTGCGCCCAGCTGGCGCGCGTCGTAAATGCCTTTGGAGTAATCGATCTTTTCGCTCATGAAGTTTTTCTGCCTCCTACAGAACTCGCAGCCCCAAAAAAAGAGGCACCGCCGTCAGCAAAACGGCAATGCCCCTGAAATTTGGGAACAATGATCCCGCCCGGAAATGAGAAGTGCAATGCAGCGCAGTCGATGATTCTTGTGCAGCATGGTGCGCTCCCCCCTTTCATTCAGGCTCTTTCCAAACCGCCACCAAAAGCCCCGCAAAAGGCCGCAGCGAGCAGTCCTTCAAGAGATTATAGCAGACTTTTTGCCGCCGTGCAACTATTTTGCTTAATTCTCCTGTATTTCCAGCCCGGAAGTTTGCGCCGCTTCTCTTGCAATCCGGCCCAAAGCGCACTATAATATAGCCTACCATTGCAATCTGTATTATAAGAGAATTATCAGGAGAGTTTATGATCTATCTGGATTATTCCGCCAATACCCCGGTAGACGAAGCGGTTTTACAGCGCTTTTGCGAGGTGGAGCGCAATTGCCCGGGCAATGCCAATTCCCGCCACGCAGCAGGCACTGCCGCAAAGGCTGCCATCGATGCCGCCACCCAGAGCATTGCCCGCAGTCTGAATGTGCAGCCTGCCGAGATCATCTATACATCCGGTGCCAGCGAGGCCAACAACTTTGCCATCAAGAGCATCGCCCGGCTGGAGCGCCACCATGGCAGACACATCATTTCCACCCCGCTGGAGCACTCCTCGGTGAGCGGCAGCCTGACCGCCCTGCAGGAGCAGGGCTATGAGATCGATCTCTTGGACATCCGGCAGGACGGCACGGTGGACCTTGCCCACCTGAAAGAACTGCTGCGCCCGGACACCATTCTGGTGGCCGTCACTGCCGTGGACAGTGAGCTGGGCGTGGTGCAGCCGGTGGCCGAGATCGCGGAAATGTTGAAGGCCTGCCCCCACTGCCACTTCCATGTGGATGCCACACAGGCCGTGGGCAAGCTGCCGGTCAGCTTTGCGGGCATCGACACCATGAGCCTGACCGCCCACAAGTTCTACGGGCTGAACGGCATCGGTGTGCTGGTCAAGCGGCGCGGCCTTGCGCTGGAGCCGCTCATCCATGGCGGCGAGAGCACCACCCTCTACCGCAGCGGCACCCCCACCGTGGCGCTGGCCTGTTCGCTGGCGCTGGCGCTGGAAAAGGCAGTGAGCGAGCTGCCCGCCCGGGTGGAGCACATCCGCGCCCTGAACGCCCGCCTGCGCACCGGGCTTGCCCAATACCCCAAGGTGCGCATCAACAGCCCGGCCACCGCCGTGCCGCAGATTTTAAACCTGAGCGTACAGAACGTGAAGGGCACCGTGTTCCAGCGGGAGCTGGATGCCCAGGGCGTATGCGTCTCGGTCAAATCGGCCTGTTCTTCGGACGGCCTGCCCTCCCGCGCCGTGTTTGCCGTGAGCCATGACCGGCGCAACGCGCTGTCCTCGTGGCGCATCAGCCTGAGCCACCTGACCACGGAACAGGAGATCACTGATTTTATGCAGGCGTTCGATGCCTGTTACAACGCCCTGACGCAATAAAAAGGAGTATTATGAAGCAAGATCCCCCCGCCGACCAGCAGCGAGGGGATCTTTTTTACTGTTTTTGAATGCCGAACAGTCTGCGCAGAATGCCGCGCAGCGCCTTGGGGCTTCGGATCACAACTACCTGCATATGCTCCCCGCCTTTCCGTTTTCTGGTCCATCCTATGCAGGCAGGGGCCGGAACGTTCCGGCAAGGGCAGCAGCGCTCAGTCTGCGATGGTCTCCACCACCACCAGCGCACCGCTGCGGGTGGAGATGGTGATGCAGTCCGACCCGGCAGCGTACTCGTTGCTGACGCCCAGCGGGTAGCTGGCGGTCAGCTCCGCATCGGTCAGCTCATAGTAGGAGCCGCGCTCGCACACGCCCTGCGCCCTGCCCTCCATCGGGAAGGCCGAGAAGAAGAAGTACTTCTCCTTCGGGTAGCGGCGGGTCTCGCCGGGCATCACGTAGGTGATGCGGCTGCGCTCATCCAGCAGGGTGGTGCGCACACCGCGCTGTTCCAGCCCAAGGCCGGTGCACAGGTTTGCAAGGGTGTGTTCCACCCGTCTGCCGCCAAGGCCGCCCAGCAGCAGCACCTCGTCAAAGCCCTTTTCCGAGACCAGCTTTGCGGCATACTCGGTGTCGGTATCGTCCTTCACATGGGGCAGCACGATGATATCGTCGTCCTGCTGTTCCGGGCAGGGGGCGGTGTCAAAATCGCCCACGATGATGTTGGGTCTACGCCACAGAGGTGCGCAGTTGCGGTAGCCTGCATCACAGGCAATGATAAAGTCGTCCGGCCGCAGGGCCTCTGCCAGCTCCGGAGAAACCGGGCAGGCCGAAATGATCACACAGCGTGACATGAATCTCTTCCTTATCCTTTATACTTTCGGGCGCTGCCAATCCTTCACGTCCTTGACTTCCTCGTACATGGCACAGTAGCTGTCGTACCGGGTCTGGGAGAGCCTGCCCTCGGCCAGTGCGGCGCGCACGGCACAGCCTTTTTCGCTGCGGTGGGAGCAGCCGGTGAACTGGCACTGGCCCAGATAAGGCCCGAACTCCGGGAACGCATGCTCCAGATTTTCCTTGGGGATGAACCCGGCGCGGTTCGCTTCCAGACTGGCAAAGCCCGGCGTATCCGCAATGCGCCCGCCAAAGGCTTCAAAGATCGTCACCTCACGGGTGGTGTGGCGGCCGCGGCCCAGCTTCTGGCTGATGGCACTGGTCTCGCGCTCTGCTTCCGGCAGCAAATGGTTCAAAAGGGTGGATTTTCCCACGCCGGAGTTGCCGCAGAACGCACACAGCCTGCCGCTGATCCACTGCTTCACCTCGTCCAGCCCGCCGCCGGTCTCGTAATCGATGCGGATGAACGGCAGGGTCGATTTTTCGTAGGCCTTACGCAGGAATTCCGCCTCGGCCAAGTCGCCCTTGGTGCACACGATCACCGGCTGCACGCCCTTGTCCACCGCAATGGCGGCAAGCTTATCCAGCACCAGCGTGCTGGGCGTGGGCTGGGTGGTGCTGGCCACAAGGAACAGCACATCCAGATTTGCCACCGGAGGCCGCACGAACACATTTTTGCGCGGTGCGATCTCGGCAATGACGGCTGCACCGTTCTCGGTCTCCAGCGTCACCTCATCGCCCGCCACCGGCGTGATCTTCTGTTTGCGGAAAATGCCGCGGGGCTTGCACTCCACAATGCCCTCCGGCGTTTTTACATAGTAAAAGCCGCCGATGCCCTTTGTGATATATCCCTTCATGCACGCCTCCGTCAGCTCAGCAGCGAGGACCACCAGTCGGTCAGCGGTTTCTGCGAAGGGTCGCCGCTGCCCGCTGTGCCCTGTTCGGTGCCGGTCTCGGTGCTGGAAGAAGAGGAGCTGCTGCCAAACAGGCCGCTCCACCAGTCGCCGCCGGTGGTGCTGTCGCTGGGTGCTTCCGGTTCCGGTGCAGGCTCCGGCCCTGCGCTTACCACAATGTTCACGCGGCCGTTCAGCTTTGTGGTAGAGCCTGCCGCTGGGTTCTGACTGATGACAGTGCCCACCGGCTGGTCGCTGTACTGCTCGGTCTGGCTGCCAAGGCCCAGATGGTTCTGCACCAGCAGGGTGCGGGCATCAGCGGTGCTCATGCCGGTCAGCGAGGGCACCTTGGTGGTGGTTGCCACCTGCGGGCGGCTGATATACATCACCACAGTGCTGCCTGCAGCCACCTGACTGCCCGCCGCCGGGTCGGTGCGGATCACCGCGCCGGATGCCACAGAGGTATCCACAGCCTGCGTTACCAGCACCGAGACACCCAGCTCCTTGAGCTGCTGCTCTGCATCGGCCTGCACATAGTTGGTCAGGTCCGGCACGGTAACGTACTGGGTGCCAAGGCTCACAGTCAGGGTCACATTCTGGCCCTCGCGCACCGTGCGGCCGGACACCGGCGACTGCTTATAGATATAGCCCGCCGCATAGTTACTGTTGTACTCCTGCTCCCAGGTAACGCTGATCTGGCCGGAGACCACCTGCTCGGTGGCAGCAGCCTCGTCCTGCGTCATACCGATATAATCGCCCAGCGTGATATCGGCCTTGTTGTTCATCAGGTTGGAGGAATCGTTCAGGATCATCCAGCACAGCGCAAGGCACGCCAGTGCAAATGCAATGGTAACGCCGAACAGTGCCGGCAGGAAGATGGTGCGCTTTTTCTTGCGCGGTGCGGCCTTTTTGCCGCGGGGCGCAGGCTTTTCGGCCTGACGGTTTGCACGGTTCTGGTTCATGGTACGTTTCACCACCTTTTCGGGAGCATCTTCTGTAATATACTTGTACTCGAACATCACGGAGGGGTTGTGCACGTAGGTGTCCAGCGCATCCAGCATTTCGCGGGCGGATGCGTAGCGGTTCTGCGGCAGCTTTGCCATGGCCTTTTCGGTGATCTCCACCAGTGCATTCGGCACCTCCGGCGCGATCTCGTGCAAAGACTTCGGCTGATCGGAGATCTGCTTGATGGCAACTTCCACCATGTCGTCTGCATCAAAGGGCAGATGACCGCTGAGCATCTCGTACATCATCACGCCCACCGAGTAGATATCGCTGGTGCAGTCGGTCTCATCGCCCTTGGCCTGCTCCGGGCTGATATAGTGCACGCTGCCCATGGCCTTGCCGCTCAGCAGCTGGTTCTCGGCACGGGAGATGCGCGCAATACCAAAATCCATCATGCGCAGCTGGCCGTTGTCCAAAAGCATGATGTTCTGGGGTTTGATGTCCCGGTGCACCACACCGTTGGCGTGGGCATGTTCCAGCGCCTTTAAGATCTGGGAGATGAAGTGCACGGTCTCCCGGTTGGTCAGCCTGCCGCCGCGCTGGTTAAGGTACTCGCGCAATGTCATGCCGTCCACATATTCCATCACGATATACTGCAGATCATCATTCACCGATACATCGTACACTTTTACGATGTTGGGGTGGTTCAGCAGCGAGATGGCCTTGGATTCATTTTTAAAGCGGCGCACAAGGTCCGGGTCGTGCATATACTCCTGCCGCAGCACCTTTACCGCTACCACGGTACCGGCAGGCACCGGGCCGTTGTGCCCCAGCATGACCGCCTTGTAGACGTTTGCCATGCCGCCGGAACCGATCAGCTCCCGCACCTCATACAGGCCGTCCAGCTTTTTGCCGATCAGGTTGTCCATCAGCGCACCTCCTCCACACACAGCAGCAGCGCGGTGATGTTATCCGGGCCGCCGTTCTCGTTGGCCGTGCGGATCAGAAGGTCCGGCAGGTCGTAGAACCCGCCGGTGCGCAGCAGCTGTTCCAGCTGTTCTCTGGGCACGGCATTGGTCAGGCCGTCCGAGCACAGCAGCAGGATATCCCCTTTCTGCAGCGGTGCGGTGGTGAACTCCGAGTCCAGCCGGTAGTCCACGCCCAGCGCCTTGGTGATGATGTTCTTCTGAGGGTGGTGCTCGGCTTCCTCCACGGTAATGGTGCCGCAGTCCACCAGCTCCTGCACATAGGAGTGGTCGTGGGTGAGCTGGGCAAGCCTGCCGTCCCGGTACAGGTACGCCCGCGAGTCGCCTGCATGACACAGGAACACCTTGCCGCCGCGCACCAGTGCGCACACAGCCGTGGTGCCCATGCCCGCCAGCGATTCCTCACGCAGGGCCTTCTGGAACACAAAGCGGTTGGCGCTGAGCAGGCTCTTTTTCAAAAAGGTCTCCTCTTCGCCGGGCAGGCACTTGGAAGCATACTGCTCCTGAAAGCAGCGCTCGATCACATCGCACGCGCTCTGGCTGGCTTCCCTGCCGCCGCGTGCACCGCCCATGCCGTCGCATACCAGCAGCCATGCGGCATCGCCGGGCAGTTCTCCTGCGCGATAATCGTCCTGATTATCCTGCCGGACCCTGCCGACATCCGTTTTTCCTGCAAGTTTCATAGGCTTCTCCCTTTAATATTTACGCTTTCCCGTTCATTTCGTCACGGCGCAGCTGGCCGCATGCGGCGCTGATCTCGCTGCCAAGGCGGCGGCGCACCGTAGCGTTCACGCCAAGGCTCTCCAGCTTCTGCTGGAAGCGGTGCACGTTGGCTGCATCGGTGGCCGAGTACGGGCTGCCGTCCACCGGGTTGATGGGGATCAGGTTCACATGGGCACCCATGCCCCGGATCAGGCTTGCCAGCTGTTTGGCGCAGGCATCGGAATCATTGACACCGCGCACCATGGAATATTCAAAGCTCACGCGGCGGCCGGTGGTGTCCTGATAGCGGCGCACGGCCTGCATCAGCACTTCCACGGGATAGGCATCGTTCACCGGCATCATGCCGCTGCGAATTTCATTGTTGGGTGCGTGCAGCGACACCGAGAGGGTCAGCTGCAGCTTTTTCTCGGCCAGCTGGTCGATCTTGGGCACCAGACCGCAGGTAGAAAGGCTGATGTTGCGCATCCCGATGTTCACGCCCTCGGGCGAGGTGATGTTCTCCAGAAACTTCATCACTTCGTCAAAGTTATCCAGCGGTTCGCCAATGCCCATGAGCACGATGTGGGAAATGCGCTCCCCGATATCCTTCTGGGCGGTGTAGATCTCAGAGCAGATCTCGCCTGCTTCCAGATCGCGCACACGGCCCGCCTGGGTGGACGCGCAGAAGCGGCAGCCCATGCGGCAGCCCACCTGCGTGGACACACACACCGTGTTGCCGTAGTGGTAGCGCATCACGACGGTCTCGATGCAGTTGCCGTCCGCCATGCGCAGCAGATATTTTACCGTGCCGTCCTTTGCTTCCTGCCTGCGCTCGATCTTGGGCGCGGCAATGTAGAAGCTTTCTTCCAGCTTTGCCAGCAGGGTCTTGGGCTGGTCGGTCATGGCAGAAAACTCGGTGACCAGCTTCTGGTGCACCCAGTGGAAGATCTGCTTTGCCCGGAAGCCCGGCTGACCCATCGCTTTCAGTTCAGCGGTCAGCTCTGCCAGCGTAAAGGAAGAGATACAGCGTTTTTGTTCCATTGTGTTCTCCTATTGTTTTTTACGAACAAGCCACCTGTTTCATTGCAGCTTTTCCCCGTTTTTCTGCATGGCACACAGGAAAAAGCCGTCCATGCCGGTACGGGTGGGCACCGAAAGCGCGCCGTGCTCCCCTGCCGTCATCCCGGCGGGCAGCGCTGCGGCAGGCTCCACCACCGTAAACTCCGGGTGGCGGGCCAGAAATGCCGCGATCTGCTGCTGGTTTTCTGCCGGGTCGATGGTGCAGGTGGAGTACACCAGCCTGCCGCCCGCTTTCAGCAGCTGTGCCGCCGTATCGAGGATGGCCGACTGCGTGGCCAATAATTCAGCTTCGCGGGCCGATTCCAGCTTTTTGTAGCGCAGATCCGGCTTTTTTGCCAGAATGCCAAGGCCGCTGCAGGGCACATCCGCTAAAATGCGGTCGGCTTGCGGCAGGGCCGGGTTCACCTTTGTTGCATCGTTGCGCAGGGCTTCCACATTGGCAAGGCCCATGCGCTGCACTGCCGTGCGGATCAGGCCCACGCGGTTCTCGGCGGCATCGCAGCTGTAAAGCCTGCCGGTGCTGTGCATCTGCTCGGCCAGCAGGATGGTCTTGCCGCCGGGAGCGGCGCACAGGTCGATGACTGTTTCTCCGGGCTGTGCGTCCACGCAGAGCGCCGCCAGCTGGCTGGCCTGCCCTTCCACATGGAAGTACCCCTGCCGGAACAGCTCATTTTCCGCCGGGCTGCCCTCGAAGCGGGCCAGCACACTGCCGGGCACAACGCCCCGCTTTGCTTCCTTTGCGCCGGAAGCCAGCAGCTTTGCACAAAGCTCATCGGCGCTGCCTTTCAGCGGGTTCGCCCGCAGGCTGGTCATGCCGCCGTCGGCCTTGTAGGTAAGGATATCCAGTGCTTCGTCCGGGTAGTTTTTGTGCAGAAATTCCGCCACATCCCGCCCGGCAGAGCCAAGCACCATGAGCCGCTCCACTTCGTTTTTGAAGCTTGCGGTGCTCAGGTCGTAGCTGCACGCCTTGCGCAGCACGGCGTTGACCAGACCGGATGCGCTGGATTTTTTGAAGGCACGGGTCAGCTTGACGGCTTCGTTCACCGCAGCGGACACCGGCACTTGCATATAGCGGGCCTGCGCCAGCGCCGCGCGCAATATTTCGCGCACCGGTGCATCCAGCTTGGCAAGGCCCTTGGGCAGGAACTGGCACAGGATGTAGTCCAGCGTGCCCCGGTGTTCCAGCACCGTGTAAAAGATGGCGCTGGCAAAAGCTTTATCGCGGCCTTCCAGCTGCTGGCGCTTGAGTTCGGCATCCAGAACAAGGTTGGAAAAACCATCCTGCTCCTGCCGCACCAGCGCCGCCACTGCCGCCGCGCGGGGATTCGCCGCCATCAGAGGATATCCCCCGTTTTCAGGCGCTGACCGGCCGCAAAGGCGGTGCCGTCCATGGGCTTTTTGCCTTCCGGCACCACATTCAGCAGCTGGACGGCCCCCTCACCGCAAGCCACCGTGAGCGGCTTTGTGGCCAGCACGGTGCCGGGCGCTTCGCCGTGAGCTTCCACGGCACGGCACTCCATCACCTTGAGCTTTTTGCCGCCGGAGGTGACGAACCATGCACCGGGCCACGGGTTCATGCCGCGCACCCAGTTGTGGATGTGGGCAGCCGATTCGGTCAGGCGGAACTCTGCCATCTCCTTGTTCAGCATAGGTGCAAGGCAGGCGTTCTCATGATCCTGCGGCTGGGGTTTCAGCGTTCCGGCGGCGATGGCGGGCACCACCTCGCACAGCACCCGTGCACCCACGGCAGTCACGCGGTCAAACAGCTGGCCGCTGGTCTCCTCCGGGTCAATGGCGATCTTCTCGCAGCAGAGCACATCGCCGGTGTCAAGGCCCTCGTCCATCTGCATGATGGAAACGCCGGTCTCGGCATCGCCGTTCAGCACGGCCCACTGCACCGGGGCGCTGCCGCGGTACTTGGGCAGCAGGGAGACATGCAGGTTGATGCAGCCGTGCTTCGGCGCTTCCAGCACAGACTTCGGCAGGATGCAGCCGTAAGCCACCACCACGATCAGTTCCGGGGCCAGTGCGCGGATGTTCTCGTCCTCGCTGCCGTCCCGCAGGGTGCGGGGCTGGAACACCGGCGTGCCGTGGGCAAGGGCCACTTCCTTGACCGGGGGTGCGGTAAGCACCTGCTTGCGGCCAACCGGCTTGTCCCGCCGGGTGTACACCGCGCAGATATCATGCCCGGCGGCATACAGTGCTTTGAGGCACTCTGCGGCAATATCCGGCGTGCCCATGAACAAAATGCGCATTACTTGTTTCCTTTCGCTTCGCGGGCAGCTTTTTTGCCCTCTTCGGTATCCTCATAGAAATACTCGCTGGACTGCATGATGGTAATGCCGTCCAGATGGTCGTTCTCGTGCTGGATGCAGCGGCCCAGCAGATCCTCAGCTTCCAGCTCGAACCACTCACCGTGGCGGTCCTGTGCGCGCACCTTGACAGCGACGGGGCGGGTCACAGCGCCGTTGTGGCCCGGGAAGGACAGACAGCCCTCGTAGGCGGTCTCCTCTTCCTCGGATACAGCCAGGATCTCCGGGTTCACAAAGTCGATAAACTTGTACTCGTAGTTTTCGGGAATTTCTTCCGGGGCATCGGTGGTGTCCCACACCACGAACAGACGGCGCAGCATGCCCACCTGCGGGCCGGCCAGACCCACGCCGTCGGCGGCGATCATGGTCTCGTGCATGTCGTCCAGCAGGGTAGCCAGACGGTCATCAAAGGTGGTGACGGGGCGGCAGACCTTGTTCAGGATGGGATCGCCCTCTTTTACAATGTTACGGATTGCCATTTATGGTACCTCCAAATCAGATGTCACCGTCCGAGTGCAGGTCCACCGCAACGGTGGCCTTGGACGGAAGTTTTTCCTGTTCGTATCTTTCCAGTGTGCTGCGCACGAGGTCGCGGAAGCGGCGGTCGTTGCGGCACTTGATGGTAAGTTTGTAGCGGTAGGTGTCGTTGATCTTCTCAATGCTGCCGGGCGTGGGGCCAAGCACCCGCAGCGGCAGGTCCGGCTGTTTTGCTGCCTGCTGGCCCAGCAGGGCCGCAAAGCGCGCCGCCGCCCGTGCCACCTCGATCTCCTTTGCGCCTGCAAAGCCAATGACGCACAGCCCGCAGAAGGGCGGGTACAGGCCCAGCTTGCGGTAGGCGATCTCCTGCTCAAAAAAGGCATCGTAGTCCTGCGCGGCGGCAAGGTTCAGCACCGGGTTACCGGGGTCGGTGGTCTGGATGATGGCAAAGCCCGGGTCTTTGGCCCGGCCGCTGCGGCCCACCACCTGCGTGATGAGGCTGAACACGTTCTCATACGCGCGGAAGCCCTGCGCAAACAGCAGCGAGTCGATGCCCAGCACGCCCACAAGGGTCACATCCTCAAAATCCAGTCCCTTGGCCACCATCTGGGTGCCCACCATGATGTCATATTCGTGGTTCGCAAACCTTGCCAGCAGCTTTTCGTGGGCATCCTTTGCGGCAGTGGAATCCTGATCCATGCGCAGCACCCGCGCATCCGGGAACAGCTTTGCCAGCTCTTCCTCGGCTTTCTGGGTGCCGAAGCCCCGGTACTGCAGCTTGCCGCCGCAGGCGGGGCAGACGGTGGGCGGTTCCATCTGGCTGCCGCAGTAGTGGCACAATACCTTGTGCGCCGCTTTGTGGTACACCATCGGCACGCTGCACTTTGTGCACTTGAGCACCTCGCGGCAGTCCTCGCACTGGGCCATGGTCTGGTAGCCCCGGCGGTTCAGCAGCAAAATGGTCTGCTTGCCTGCATCCAGATTGCGGCGGATGGCATCTTCCAGCGCAAGACTGATCTCCCGCGGGTTGCCTGCCGCCAGCTCTGCGCGCATGTCCACGATCTGCACCGTGGGCAGCGGGTTGCCGCCGTAGCGCTGGGTCAGCCGCACCAGCTGGGTGCGGCCATGCTGGGCCGCGTAAAAGCTCTCGGTGCTGGGGGTGGCGCTTGCCAGCAGAAGCAATGCACCGTTTTCCGCCGCGCGCTGCCGGGCCACCTCGTGGGCAGAATAGCGGGGCGCGGATTCCGAGCGGTAGGTGTGCTCCTGCTCCTCATCGATGATGATGAGCCCGATGTTTTCCAGCGGCGAAAAGATGGCACTGCGGGTACCCACCACGATGTCTGCGCCGCCGTCCTGGATCATCTGCCACTGCAAAAGGCGTTCGGTGTGGTTGAGGGCAGAGTGCTGCACCGCCACCCGGCGGCCAAACTGACTCTTGAGCCGCAGGATCATCTGCGGGGTCAGGCTGATCTCCGGCACCAGCACCAGCGCACGCCTGCCCTGCTCCAGACAGCGGGCAATGAGCTTTAAAAACACCAGCGTTTTGCCGCTGCCGGTCACGCCGTAGAGCAGCGCCGAGTGGGGTGCATCGTCTTCCAGCTTTGGCAGCAGCGCATCATAAGCCGCCTGCTGTTCTGCCGTCAGGCAGATGGGCTCGTTTTTCAGCGGAATGGACGAATACAGGTCGATGGATTTATTCACCTTGCTGCATTCCAGCACGCCTTTGGCGCACAGGTTATCCAGTACGGCACGGCTGATGCCCTTGTCTTCCAGCTCGTTCAGGGTGCGCGGCCCACCGCCCAGCAGCGCCACTGCCGCCAATTGCTTGGCTGTCGGCTTCGGCTTTGGCGGCAGCCCGCCCACAAGGCGGTAGGAGTTCTCGGTGTGGCGGGTGAGCTGCTTTTGCAGCACCGGCGTTACGCCGTCTGCCGCCACGGCAGGCTTGTACTGTGCACCATAGGGAATGACTGCCTTGACCGCTTCATAATAGGTGCAGAAGGTGCGCTCCTTCAGAAAATGCACCAGCCGCAGCAGTTCCGGGGTCAGGCAGGCGGATGCCGGGGCCACGTCGAAAAGATATTTCAGCTTTGCACTTTCCGGTTCGGCATCGCAGGCCAGCACCACGCCCATGCGGGCGCGGCTGCCGCGGCCAAAGGGCACCAGCACCATGCTGCCAAGTTTTACCGCATTCTGCTGATCTGGCATGACGGCATAGGTATAAAGCTTATCAAAGTGGAAGGTCGCATTGCTGACGGCAACGCCTACCGTTTTGGGCATTCGTCCAGCTCCTTCAAAATGTTATTCTGCGGCACCAATGCGCTGGCAGATGGCCTGATACAGTGCATCGGCGCAGGTATCGACCTGGTCGTTGACCAGCTTCAGGGTGAATTTATCCTGCTGGGCCAGCTCCTGCCGGGCGGTGGCAAGACGTTCCTGAATGCTGTCCTCGGTCTCGGTGCCGCGGCCGCGCAGACGGCGCTCCAGCTCCTCCACCGACGGCGGCAGCAGGAACACGGTGGTCGCGCCCGGGAACATGCGGCGGATGTTCGCTGCGCCGTGCACATCGATGACCAGAACGACCACCTTCCGGGCTGCAAGGCGCTTGTCCACCTCTTCGCGCAGGGTACCGTAGTAGTTGCCGTTGTAGAAGTTGTGCTCCACCACCTGATCGTTCTCGATCAGCTGCTGGAACTGCTCCCGGGTGCGGTAATAATAATCCACGCCCTCCTGCTCACCGGGACGCGGTGCGCGGGTGGTGGCGGAAACAGTCTTTTCGATCTCCGGGTGTGCTTCGCGCAGTGCCTTCACCACGCTGTCCTTGCCGGTACCGGCCGCGCCGGAGACCACAAACAAATATTTATCGTTCGCCATGGGTCTGTTCCTCCTCTGCTGGTGTTTTGCCCTCCTGTCCTGCCGCACGGTTGGCCACCGTTTCCGGCTGAAGCGCCGAGAGCACCACATGATCGGAGTCCATGATAAGCACTGCACGGGTGCTGCGGCCATAGGATGCATCGATCAGCATTCCGCGCTCCCGCGCTTCCTTTACAAGGCGCTTGACCGGGGCGGAATCCGGGCTGACCACTGCCACCACACGGCCTGCACTGACCATATTGCCAAACCCGATGTTGATGAGCTTCATAAACCCCTCCGAATTTTCTGTATCACTCCAGATTCTGGATCTGTTCGCGGATCTTTTCGATCTCCGCCTTCATATCCACCACGATGCGGGTGATATCCAGATCCTGACACTTGGAGCCGATGGTATTGGTCTCGCGGTTCAGCTCCTGCGTCAAAAAGTCCAACTTGCGGCCCACCGGCTCGTCCAGCTTGAGGATATCGCGGTACTGCGCAATGTGGCTGCGCAGGCGCACCGTCTCTTCATCCACAGCGGTCTTATCACCAAAAATAGCGGCCTCGGTCAGCACGCGGGCATCGTCGATATCGCGGTCCTCCAGAATGACCTTGAGTTTCTCGTACAGGCGGTTGGTGTAGGCTTCCACGCGGCCTGCGCTCAAAGTCTCCACCCTGCCCACGCACTCCTCGAGGAAGTTCAGCCGGTTTTCCACGTCTGCCTTCATTTTGGCACCCTCGGCGGCGCGCATCTCCACAAAGCGGTCCAGCGCCTGTGCGGTAACGGCAGAAACATCTTCCCACAGCTGTTCCTCGTCCACATCCGCGTGGCGGGTGGTGAGCACATCCGGGAAGCGGGTCAGCACGCCCGCAGAGATATCGTTCTTGACACCCAGCTGTTCCGAAATATCCCGCATGGCCTGCTGGTAGCTGCGTGCCAGCTCCATGTTGACGGCCACCACCGTATCGGCAGCGTCCACATTCTGCACGGTCATGCTCAGCTCCACCTTGCCGCGGGAAATGCGCTCGTTGAGCTGCTTTTTCAAGCGGCTGTCCAGATAGCTGCAGGTGCGCGGGATGCGCGAAGAATACTCAAAGTAGCGGGAATTCACGCTGCGCAGCTCCACCGTGATCTCACGGCCATTGCGCACAGCAGTCCCCCGGCCAAAGCCGGTCATGCTTAAGATCATAACGCTCTCCTGTTCTTACATTTTCAGTGTTTCAGCTTACAAGTTTCGGTATACGTATCCGCCTTTGGGTACACAAACCCATGTTACGATACATATAGTTTCATTTTACTATTCTTCGGCCCAAAATTCAAGGTGCACTGTTGCGTGCCGCCGCCCAAACCGGCCGCAATACACGGTGCAAAGCAAAAAAGCTCTGATACAAAATCTTCCGATCCTGTATCAGAGCCTGTTTCAGTTGGTTTTATATACGCAGGTCACGCTGTTCTGCAGCAGATTTGCGTTCAGCAGTGCGCGCTCCACCCAATGGATATTGTCCGCAATGGTATCGCGGGAGACACCGTATTCTGCCGCAATGTTCTCCATGCTGCGGTACTCGCGGCGGTAGAGCAACGTCAGCACCAGCTTATCCTGCATTGTGATCTTGGTAAAATGCGGCCTGCGCCGGTGCTCCTTGCAATAAGCCGCATTCAGTGCTTCCAGCATCTGGGCAAATTCCTTCCGGGTGATGCCGAAGGTAAATTCATAATCCTGCTCTGTAAATTCCGCAAGGCGCTGTGCCGTGATGCTTCTCATGCAGATCACCTCTTCTTTTTCCGGGGATGCCCGGGTGTCGGCTGCATCCATTTTGATTCATTATAAAATGGATGGATTTTCATGTCAATGAGCCGCCGCCCATTTTTGGGGCCAGATCCGGTGCAAAACACAAAAAGGAGCCTCCCGCCGCAAAAGCGGGAAGCCCCTGAATCCGTTATGAAAGATCAGACGGGATGAGACTGATTGGTGTAGTCCACATGGTCGCCGTCCACGCCCTGCTTCTTGGCATTGCGCTTTTCAAAGAACTTGGGTGCCACCTGCGGGAACATTGCGTAGGTCAGCACATCCTCTTCCTGCGTTGCCCACTTGGCAGCTTCTGCCTTCAGCTTGTCCATCTCAGGAGCCAGAGTATCAGCAAAGCGGCAGGTAATGGGCTGCTCGTCGCCCAGAATCTTCTTGGTGAACTCGGGCTTGATGGGAGCGGGAGTCTTGCCGTAATCACCGTGGACCAGACCCTTGAACTCCTTGGTGACCATCTTGTAGCGCTCGCCCAGGATCACGTTGAACACAGCCTGCGTACCAACGATCTGGCTGGTGGGGGTGACCAGCGGCGGATAGCCTGCATCCTCGCGGACGCGGGGAATCTCTGCCAGCACTTCGTCCAGCTTATCTTCCTTGCCGGCATCCTTCAGCTGTTTGAGCATGTTGGAGAACATGCCGCCCGGCACCTGATACAGCAGGGTGTTTGCATCCACGCCGAGGCTCTTCGGGCTGATCTGGCCGTTGGCAATGTACTTCTCGCGCAGCTTTGCAAAGTATGCGCGCACAACGTTCAGCTGCTTCAGATCCAGACCGGTGTCGTAATCGGTGCCCTGCAGGGCAGCGACCAGACTCTCGGTGGGCATATGGCTGGTGCCCAGGCTCAAGGGGCTCATGGCGGTATCGATGATGTCGGCACCTGCCTCGATGCCCTTCAGGATGGACATGGAAGCCAGACCTGCGGTGTAGTGGCTGTGGATGTCAACAGGGATGCTGACGGTCTCCTTCAGCTTCTTCACCAGATCGTAGCAGGTATAGGGGGTCAGCAGACCGGCCATATCCTTGATGCAGATGGAGTTTGCGCCCATCTCCTCCAGGGTCTTGGCGTAGGCTGCAAAGTACTCGTTGTTGTGCACGGGGCTGAGGGTGTAGCTGATGCAGCCCTGCACATGAGCGCCTTCCTTGTTGGCTGCCTTGATGGCGGTCTGCAGGTTGCGCGGATCGTTCAGTGCATCGAAAATACGGATCACATCGATGCCGTTTGCAACAGACTTCTGCACAAAGTACTCAACGGCATCGTCTGCGTAGGGGCGGTAGCCCAGCATGTTCTGGCCGCGGAACAGCATCTGCAGCTTCTGGTGGGGCAGCTCCTTGCGCAGGATGCGCAGGCGCTCCCACGGGTCTTCGTCCAGAAAGCGGATGCAGCTGTCGAACGTAGCGCCGCCCCAGCACTCCACGGAGAAGTAGTTGATCTTATCCATTTCCGGCAGGATGGGACGCATCTCATCCATGGTCATGCGGGTGGCCAGCAGAGACTGGTGGGCATCGCGCAGGACGACCTCAGTAACCTTGATCGGCTTTTTGGCCATGATTGTCACCTCTCCCTTAGTTCATGGAAACCAGAACGTCACCGGAGTTGACGGTGTCGCCCTTGTTGACGTTGATGGAAGCCACAGTGCCATCCTGCGGAGCAACGATCTCGTTCTCCATCTTCATGGCCTCCAGGATCACCAGCACGTCGCCAGCCTTCACGGATGCACCGGCCTTGACCTTGACATCCAGAATGTTGCCGGGCATGGGAGCCTTGACGGCAACGGCACCAGCAGCGCCTGCAGCAGCCTTGGGAGCAGCAGCGGGAGCCGGAGCAGCCTTAGGAGCAGCGGGTGCGGCAGGAGCTGCAGCAGCAACCGGAGCAGCACCAGCGGCAGTCTCCTCCACGGAGACGCTGTAAGCAACGCCATTGACGGTAATATTGTAGTACTTCATGGAAGGATCCTCCAAATCAAAATCGTATCAAAAAGATTTATACAGACGATTACAGAGCCATGTTGCCGTGCTTCTTGGGCAGGCGGGCAGCACGCTTGGTGCTCAGCAGTTCCAGTGCGGCAACAACGCTTGCACGCACATTGGCTGCATCGCAGGTCAGGTCAGCAGCGCCGCAGGCAACTGCATTTGCTGCGCTGCACACCTCGGCGGTGTAAGCAGCAGCCTTTGCGTTGGTGGCTGCAATGATGTTGTCGGAAGCATCGATCTCTTCCTTGTACAGGACGCTGACCGCTGCGCTGGGTTCCAGTGCGCTGACGGTGCAGCCAGCCACGGCAATGCGCAGATCGGCAGCAGCCAGAGCGGTGTAAACAGGGCCGACAGCCTTGCCAGCTAACACAGCCACCTTTGCGGTGGTAGCGTCGGCATAGGTAGCAGCCAGACGGGCAGCCTCACGGATGCCGCCTGCAATGTCATCGGTCGCGCTGGGCACAAAGCCCTCGGTATCTACAATGGTGATCACCGGCACGCTGAAGGCATCGCACAGGCGCACAAAGCGGGAAGCCTTGGCCACGCAGTTGTGGCACAGGGTCTTGCCGGTGGCCACAACGCCCACGGCGTTGCCGCCCACGGTGGCAAATGCGGTGTAAACAGACTTGCCAAAGCCTGCATACAGCTCCACAGCGCTGTCCTTATCGACCACGGCAGCAGCAGCCTTTGCAGGCTCTGCACCGGCAGCCAGAGCAGCAGTGGGCTGCTCGAACTCAAAGATCGCAGGGCCGGTCAGGTTGTTGGCCGGCAGCAGGCCCACGATGTGAGCAGCTTTCTCGGCAGCTTCCTCAGCAGTGGGTGCCACAATGGCGGCCACACCAGCCTTTGCAGCGGCGGCTGCGGTGCCGGCATCGGCCACCTTGTCGCCCTTGGCAGCAGAGGTGAACGGAGCGGTGAAGAACAGCTCTGCGCCCTCAGCCATGATGCAGACATCTGCATTGGCAGCGCTCAGTGCGCTGGTGCCGCCGCAGACACCCAGAACAACAGCCACCTGCGGGATCACGCCGGAAACCTTTGCGATCTGCGCATTCAGCTTTGCGCTGGCGGTCAGCACGTCCAGACCCTCAGCCAGCTTTGCGCCGACGGAGTTATAGAAGGTGACGACCGGGCAGCCAGTCTGAGCTGCCATCTCCAGAACCTTGATGTTCTTTTCAACATCCTTTACGGTAACAGCTTCGCCGTTCTGGTAAACAGCGTAAGCCTGCTGACCTGCCGCATAGCCGCAGGCAGCGCTCACTGCACCGTCAGCAAACAGTGCAGTGTATTCCCCGTCATCAAAAAACTTGGCGAGGATTTCTCCCTTATTGATCTTTGAAGCCATGGTAAGACCTCCTGGTTGTCTGTGTGAGCTTTCAAAATTAGTTTTATTATACTGAATTTTCCATAAAAATGCAAGAGATTCTATAAAAGTCCATGCGAATCAACATCTGTCGCGCAGAGTTCTACAATTTTTTAACGATCCATCGTTTCTCCGCTTTCTCGCCTTTTTTGCGGGCATTTTGCACCGCACACTCAGCTGCCAAAAATTCTCTTTTAATTTTGTGGATTCTGTCTGCCCCTGCTGCATTTTATTTTATAAGAAGTTATGTTACACTATATTTAATATGTAAATTTTTTTCGCAGAACAGCCCGCCGGGAAGCTTCGGGGCGGGTCATTTTGCAGAATATAAAAGGAAGGCCATGTCAAATTGAAAGATCTGCTCACTTCACTCCGCGCCTCCAACGAAACCTACAACTCCATGAAGTACTCCGCCCGGGCTATCATCCGCCGCGCCGAGATCCCCCTGCTCGCGGTCATCGTCCTGTATAAGGCTGCAACGAACCTGCTATTCGTCCCCCTGATGCAGCAGCTCTGGTCGCTCACGCTGCGGTTCGCACCCATGCACTACCTGAGTAACAACAACGCTTCCGATATCTTTTCCTCCCCCGCGATCATCCTGTGCATCACGCTCATTGCCATCCTGACCGCGTTCTGGGCGCTGTATGAGTTTTCCGTCCTGCTGCATGGGCTGGATCTTGCCCGCAAGGGCGAAACGATCCGCCTGCCTGCCCTGCTGCGCACCTCTCTTGCAGATATCCGCCACGCATTCCTGCCGCAGAACTGGCTTGTTCTGGTCTACAGTGCCGTGCTGATCCCGTTCACCAATTTTTTCCTCGCCTATAACTATATCACGCAGCTTGCCGTGCCGGAATACATCATGGGTGTCATCCAGGCAAACAGCCGGTATTACCTGCTCTATCTGGCTGCCGGTGCCGCCCTGCTGTTCCTCTGTGTCAGCTGGGTGCTGGTGCTGCCGCTGTTCGTGCTGGAGCGCAAAAGCCTGTGGCAGTCGGTAAAGGAAAGCTTTTGCTGCATCCGCAGGCGCGTCTTCCGTGCTTTTCTTTTGCTGCTGCGCTGGAACCTCTCGGTCGTCCTGCGTTCCCTGCTGCTGACGGCAGCGGTTGCCGTGCCGCTGTACGGCATCATCATTGCGGTCGGGCTGCAGAGCACACAGGCCATGTTTGCACTGTCCCGCGCGGCGCTGGCCATTGAGATGCCTTTCTTCCAGTTCCTGATCGACTGCGCCATCACCATGGCGCAGTGCACGATCCTCGCCATGCTGCACTGCCGCCTGCGGGAATCTCTCCCCTCTGAGCCGGAGCCGGTCCAGAGCGGAAAGCATCACCGTTCCACCGGCAGGCTGCTTCTGGGTGCATCGGTTGCGGGTGCTACTCTGCTCACCTTTGCGCTGGCATTCTGTTACCTTGCCCTGCCCAGAGACGACGAGCTGCTCTCCATGCTGGGCGGCGTTGCGCCGGTAGTCACCGCGCACCGCGGCTACTCCGCTGCCGCACCGGAAAACACCCTGCCCGCTTTCCAGCTGGCCATCGATCAGGGCTGCGAGTGGGCCGAGCTGGATGTGCAGATGACCAGGGACGGCGTGGTTATGGTGACCCACGATACCAGCCTGCGCCGCTGCACCGGCCGCAACGAGAACATCTACGACCTGACCTATCACGAGGTTCGCAAGCTGGATGCCGGGCGCTGGTTCGGCCAGAAGTACACTGGTGCCAAAGTTCCCACACTGGAAGAAGTGCTGGACCTGTGCAAAGGTAAGATCCAGCTGAACATTGAGATCAAGCCCAATGCCGCCACCCCGGAGCTGGAAGCGGAAACCATCCGCATCATCCGCGAAAAAGGCTTTGCGCAGGACTGCACCATCACCTCGCAGAGTTATGAGACCCTCTGCAAGGTCAAGGAGCTGGCACCGGAGATTCGGACCGGCTATATCCTTGCACTGGGCGTGGGCAGTTATTACGATCTGCCTGCCGCAGATTTCTTCAGCGTACAGTCCACCTTTATCACCTCTGGTATGGTGCAGCAGATCCATAAGCGCAGCAAGACGATCTCCGCATGGACCGTCAACCGCGAAGAGGATGCCAGCGAACTGCTGAGCATCGGCGTGGACGACCTGATCACCGATAAGCCGGATATGATCCAGCAGCTGCTGAGCGAGGATGCCGACCTTGACAACAGCCTCGTCCTCCTGCGCGACTTCATCCGTGACCTGTTCGCTCCGTCCGATGTCGATGAACCCACTCCTGAGGAAGAGACCATCGAAGAAGCCATCGAGGACCCGGACGAATTGCTGGATGCGTCGTAATCGCGGCAAAGATCAAGTATTCTGTTAAACTACCCGTACACACATAAAAAGCCCCCCTGCCAATTCATCACCGGCAGGGGGCTTACAAGTTTACCTGATCCAATTTTATCAGGTAAGATCATTCCAATTCGGTAAGCTTGGATCTTTACGAAGCAATTTATTTCATAAATCGGTACTGTGAACAAATCACTTACATTCCTTCTTCATAGCAGAATAACCGATGAGAACGGTCCACACATAGGCACAGGTCTTGGGGATCATCAGCATACCGATCATGGGGACGGTATTGGCCCAAAGAACAACGGGAATGTAGAACCCGAAGCTCAGCACGATGGTCATCCACATCCAGCGAAAAGCCGAGTCGTCATGCTCCTTGGCACTGCGGTAGAACAACACGATGATCAGCAGGCCCATCAGTGCAAAAGGAATGTTACGGTAAATGCCCCAGGACAGCGGGGATTCGGCGCTCAGCCACTGGTTCTGCGGCATCATGCACAGGATAACACGCACGGCAGCCAGACCGTAGACGGCGGCAGTCAGGCCATTGTTGCCCTTGACCCGGTAGCGCTCACGCCAGACATAGTACAGCAGCACATAAAAGACAGTCATTGTCACAGAGGTGATCCACTTACCCAGACCCAGAGGAACGGTAAAGTTTTCAAAGCCCGTGGTGCATAGAGCCAGAGCACGGGGAATCAGATGGAACGAGTCGCCGGCACCCAGAACGACAGCCATCAGACCGAACAGCTTGAACTGGTGGTTGCCCTTGCAGCCACAAATCATCAGGATACCGATGGTGATGACGGATACCAGATACACCGCATCAAAAACAGTTTCTACGATTGCTTGCATAGTTGATTGCTCCTTGTTGATAGATCAAATTTATTGTAACACTGCATTTTTTGCAGGGCCGACTTCGTTTTTACGGTCATCAAGGGCTTGCTTGGCAAAGTTGCATCCAAAGCGCAGGATGTTGAAGCTGTCAGTGCTCCACACAAGGCAGGCGAGCAGCAGCAGGATATTGCGATGGACTTTCCTAGAAGTGTCCCTTTTAAGTGAACATTGTTCATTTTGGACATTATAAAATTCCCACAGCAGTGTGGGAAAAAAATGCAGTCAATATAAGGTTCTGCGCACGATTTCCAGCACAGCGGCGGGGTCGTAGTCCTGCCGCAGCAAGGCAGACAGCATCAGCGAAAATAGAACATCGGCAAATTTTTCAACGGTGAATTGCGCGTTAAAAGCGCCCGGACGGATTTTGGTATCCTGCTGCAGCACCGTGCACAGACCGTTTAAGATATGGTGCCAGATTTGCTGCATGTG
>UMEI01024139.1_pt1 | contig 29817 bp, 21 predicted proteins | sample 1964711 | NCBI WGS metagenome assembly UMEI01 (sample SAMEA4836016, study PRJEB28245) | human gut metagenome | biome: gut microbiome; material: fecal sample | place: Denmark | collected 2008 | reverse complement strand
TCATGTATCGGATCAAAACCGCCGCTGACTATGTAATAAGTAGGAGAATTTTTCGGATTTTCGGATTGTGCACCAGTACTCTCAGAATGACGATACATATCAATTTTCCTTCTCTGTCATAACAAAAAACCACCCTAAAGGGCGGCAGAGTTTTAAACGGATATGTAAAGTCAACAGAACGAAACGAATGAAAATTCGTTTCGTCTCTGCGGATGCAGAAAGTTTTCTGTTGTAACAACAGACTTAAGACAGATATCCCTGCCTTATCCTTTACAAGAGCCGTTCAAAGCTCCGAACTTACCGAGTTCTGTTCCTCGGGTTTGTCCCCAGGCTTGGACTCACAATAAAGGAAGGGATTAGAAAGTTCAAGCACTATTTTGAAATTATGCCATAAAATGGAGAAAACCATACAGTCTCAACGCTTAATTGTTTAAAAGTTTTATAATTAACTTATGCTTTCAAGTTTTTCAGAGAGCTCCAGCCACAGAGACTCGCTTTCCTCAAGTTTTTGTACGATCACGGCAAGCTCTTTTTGTTTCCGGACAATTTCGGACGGCGACATGAGATTTTGAAACTGATTTTCGATATCTTCCTTTTCTTTGTTTAACTGTTCCAATTCTTTTTCCAGTTTTTTCAGGCGGCTTTGCAGCTGTTTTTTTTCCGCACGGCTGTCCTTCTCGGCGGAGGCCGGCACCGACTTTACCGGAGTTTTGGGAGAGGACGGCCGGTCATGCTCCAGCAATAATTTTTTATAATCCTCCAAATCTCCGTCATAGGGACGGCAGGTTCCGTTTTTAACCAGCCACAAATCATCGGCAATCAGTTCAATCAAGTGCAAATCATGCGTAATCAAAATAACCGAGCCGCCGTATTCGTTGAGCGCCTTAATCAATGCTTCCCGCCCGTCAATATCAAGGTGGTTAGTCGGTTCGTCGAGAATCAAAAGCTGCGGGGCATTATAAGTCATAGCCGCAAAAAGCAGGCGGGCTTTTTCACCGCCGGAGAGTTTGGCAATCATCGTTAAGGCTTTTTCCCGGTTAAGTCCGAAACGAGCCAGATGCGCCCTCACCTGCGCTTCCGTTTTATCAGGCAGCAGCGAAGACATAAATTCGCAGGCGGTCTGTTCCAGCGGCAGTTCTTCCGCCTGATGCTGGGCAAAATAGCCGACTTTCAGCTTGCCGGAGTACCGCATGGTCCCCCCCTGCAAAGGCAACCGTCCGGAAACGACCTTGGCCAACGTCGATTTGCCGTTACCGTTTGCACCCAGCAAGGCAATGCGGTCATTATCGACAATTTGGATATTCAAACGGCGCAAAACCGTTTTGTCGCCATAGCCGGCGCTGCCGTCTTCAATTGTCAACAGCGGCGGCGGTAAATCCTCCGGTTCGGGAAAATCAAAAACCGTAGCGGCGGGATCATTCATAAGGGTTATCGTTTCCAGCTTTTCAAGCATTTTTATCCGGCTTTGAGCCTGTTTGGCTTTGCTGGCCTTGTAACGGAAACGGTCAACAAAAGACTGCAGATGCCGGCGTTTTTCTTCCTGACGGGCTGCCTGCCGCTGCAAAACCTCTTTCTGTCGGGCGCGGGTCTGCTGAAAAGTGTCATAATTGCCGCTGTAAGTAACCAGCCGGCCGCCGTCAAAATGAATGATATAGCGGCACAGCAAATTGAGAATATGGCGGTCGTGGCTGATAATCAACAAAGTGCCGCGATATTTTTCCAGATGATTTTCCAGCCAGAGCGAAGCCTCCAAATCCAAGTGGTTAGTCGGCTCATCCAGCAACAGAATGTCCGAAGGACGAAACAGCGCCGCGGCCAATGCCAGGCGCATTCGCCAGCCGCCGGAAAATTCGCTTACCGGACGCGTCAGATCTTCATGCGAGAACCCCAAACCGTGCAGAATTTCAGCAGCTCTGGCTTCGGCTGCCGCCGCGCCAATGATATTCAAACGCTCATGAATTGCCGCCAGCTCTTCACCGGAAGCCGTTTGCAGACGCTGCAGCAACTCGGCCCGCTCCCGGTCTTTTTGCAGAATAAACGCCAGAATCGGCATTGTTAATTCGTCAGGCAAAAATTCCTGCTCCACAAAAACAACATTGTAATCGCGAGGAAAAAAGACCGTCCCCTGTTCTGTTTCCAATTCGCCTTTCAAGACTCGGAATAAAGTTGACTTGCCGCAGCCGTTAGGGCCGACCAAACCGACTTTCTGCCCATCGGAAATATGGGCGGAGGCATGTTCAAGCAAAACTTTGGGGCCGATGCGGACGGTTATGTCATTAATGTCAATCATCTAATTTTATCTGATAAGAGGCCTGGCCGTATTTAACCAGTATATGTTCGGGATTCTGCCGGCGATCCAAACTCAGGGAAAAACTTTTGGCATTGCTGCGGATATTGTCATACAAATAAAAACGATAGCCGCCGCAAATATATTTTTTCCCTTTCGGCCTGTCCGTCTCCGAGCAAAAAGCGGTAATGCTGCCGATCAGCAGGTCATAACTTCCGGCCAGAGGGACGGCTTCCATACTCAGAATATAGAAAATGTCTTTGCCGTTCCGGTGTCCGATGACTATGTCATGATAGGGAAATTTATAACTGCGGCGAAACATCCACAATTTGGGAAGCATCAGATTGCTCCATTTGCCGTCGCCGCGATTATAAGTATAACTGCTGGTTTCCGGATTCAGTTTGACGTAAGCAACCAGATTCCGATAGGTATCTATCCGATAATTTTCATCTTTCAGGGTTACGGCACAGTTGTTTTTGCCGTAACAGGGTTTAACACTGGTAAAGGGAGAAAATTCCATATTGCTGTTGCGGTAAAACCGTTTCATCCGCGCATTCAGGTAACGAGCGGACAAATCGTCATTCCAGCCTGCCGTCAGGGTATCATATTTCATATACTGGGTGTTTATGCAGTTTAGAACGGCATTTATATCGGAACTTATTTTACAATTGAGCGGTGCACCGTGCGGACGAATCGAAATTCCCAGATATTTTGAGCAGAAAAGCTCCGCACAAAACAAGACAAGCAGCAACAGCAATATAAAAGTCAGTTTTTTCATTCACACCTATTTCAGCTGCGTCCGATACAGCGAACGATAAACGCTGTCCTCCTTTTGCATCAGTTCGTCATGGCTGCCCATTTCCACCAGTTCGCCATAATTTACGACGACAATTTTGTCGGCGTTGCGAACCGTGGACAGACGGTGGGCAATGATAAAGACCGTACGATCGGTCATCAGGTTGTCAATCGCCTGCTGAACGATTGCCTCCGACTTGTTATCCAGAGCGGAGGTCGCCTCGTCCAAAATAACAATCGGCGCATTTTTGATAAAGGCACGGGCAATGGCAATACGCTGTTTCTGACCGCCGGAGAGCAGAACGCCGCGCTCGCCGATTTCGGTATCCAATCCTTTATCCAGAGAAGCAATAAACTCTTCCAGGCAGGCTGATTTTACCGCACGGTCGATTTCTTCCGGCGTTGCGTCTTCCTTGCCGAGCAGAATATTCTCGCGAATCGTGCCGGCAAACAGGAAGTTATCCTGAAAAACGATGGCGATTTTATCGCGCAGCGAATCCAGCTCCAAATCACGAACGTCAACCCCGTCAATGCAGACACTGCCGGAAGTGACGTCATAAAAGCGGGGCAGCAGGTTAACCATGGTGGTTTTGCCGCCGCCGGAGTTGCCGACAAAAGCTATTGTCTGACCGACTTTAACGTTCAGACTGACGTTTTTCAGTACCGGTTTGCCGGGAACATATTCAAAACAAACATTTTTATATTCAATCGACTTGCTGATTTTTTCCAACGGTTTGGCATTCGGTTTGCTGGTAATGGCGGGAACCTGTTCCAACAGCCCGAAAACGCGCTCCATAGCCATCAGCGACAGCTGGACGCTGTTGAAATTGTTGCCGATGCTTTTTATCGGATTATACAGCATAATCAGCGCGGTGATAAACGAAACAAAATTACCGGCGGAAATCTGCTTGGTGACAATCAGATAGCTGCCGAGCCAGATAATCAATGCAATGCCAAGAGAAACGACAAAATGCATCAGCGGCGACATCAGTCCGGTACGCTGAATCATTTTAATCCCCAGCTTGAAAACACTGTTTAAGGTGTTGCGGAAGCGGGCCAACTGGTATTGATAAAGATTGTAGGACGTAACAATGCGGTTGCCGTTAAAAGTTTCGTTATAGTGGGTCATTACCGCAGAACCGGAAAAGATGGTTTTATCCATCAGCCCCTTGATGCGGCGGCGCACGGTTGTCAGCGGATAGAGGGCTCCGAGCAGAACGATAATCGCCACGATTGCCAGTTCCCACGAGTTGTAAATCAAAACACCGATAAGAGACAGTGAAGAGAAAACACGGGTCGTAAACAGTTTGAGGTTATTCAGCAGCCCGGCGCAGGCCATATCAACATCGTAATTAAAACGAAACAGAATGTCGCCGGAAGTCGATTTGTCAAAGAAGCCGGCATCATAATGCATCAGTTTTTCAAACAAAGTGATTTTCAGTCCCTGGGAAATTTTCTGTCCGACCCAGGTATTCAGATAAGTTGCCGTATAGTTCAGCAGACTCTGCAGGCAGCTGAACAAAACAATCAGCAGCGGAATATAGGAAGTCGAAGCCGTATTTTTTTCGACCATGACAATATCCATATAAGGCTGCAGCGACCAGGCAATGACCGCATCCATCGAACCGATGGGAATTGTAATCAGGACACCGAGCAGCCCCCTTACCCAGTAAGGTTTGACATAAGGAAAGATTTTGCAATAATTACTGACGGTGTAAGTTGATTTGAATTTCTTCAGAAGTTTGGCAAACATTCTCATCTCAGTTGTGATATTAAAGTTATTCCCAACATAGAACAGAATGCCGCCTTTTGGCAAGCGGAAATAATCAAATATCTATTATTAATTGGATATCTCCAGCCCGGCAGCCAAAACAGGCGTTATGTCATAAACCTTCACAAAATCGTCCGCCGCAAACCGGCAGGCGTTGACATGGGTATTGGTACAGCGAAGGCTTTTGAACAAGCCGCTGCCTTTCAACCGTTCGACGGCTCCGTCAACAAAAACGCCGTGGGTTGCCAATATGTGGATTTCACGCGCACCGGCGGCATCATAAGCCCGGGCTGCCTGAATAACGGATTCTCCCGAACGGATCATATCGTCATATATAACCACCCGGCGTCCGGATACGTTGGCATTCAAGGCAACAACCTCCGTCTGCTCGCCGGAAAGACGCTGTTTCATAATATAAGCACTGTCCAGCCCCAGACGGCCGCTCATTTTCTGCACCCATTTTGCCCGCCCCATGTCGGCCGTAGCCAGAACCGGGTTTTCACCGACATCGGCAATCATCTGTCTTATCAAAGGTTCGGCGGTCAGATGAATCGGACGGATGGAACCTTCAAAGTAATATTGGGTGCCGAGTGAATGCAAATCGACCATATACACGAAATTTCCGCGGGCAGAAGTCGGCAAAGAACTCAGCAGACGGGCAATATTTTTGGCTATGACGACTTCGCCGCGCCGGGAAGCCCGCTCCATAGTCGAATAGCCGAAATAAGGAATGACGATATGCAGCGAAGAGCATTGTTCCATAACCAAAGCGCTGCATATATTATACATCTCCATCACCGCGGCATCGCTGACGGTTCCGGCGACATAGACGGCCGGACTGTTGCGTATCTCCCGTGCTTCAAGGAGACGGTAATAGTTTTCCCCGTCAGGAAAGCGGGTGTGCTCGATTTTGCCGAGGCGGAAATCGATTTCCGACGGAGCCGCGGCTATTTTTTCCGCCAGAAAGGCATAAGGCCGGGAACTGAAAATATTGGCTTTGACAGGCATGGTTTTCCTCCGGTTATCTGTTCGGACAGTTAAACATATAATCTTTAATTTTCAGATAATAATAATTCTTTATATTTCGTTTGTTTTCCTTTATAGTGAGCCGGTCAAAGAAATTAAAAACTTTGAATTTTTAAATTTCTTTGGTGAATGTTACAACTTAATTCACTAAGAGGAAAAAATGAAAATACTTGTCGGCATGAGTGGCGGCGTTGATTCTTCCGCGGCGGCTCTGTTATTGAAAAAAGCCGGATATGACGTTATCGGCGCCACAATGTCCATTTGGGACAAAGCACAAAATTTTAAGAATATGACCGGGAAAGAAGGCTGTTTCAGCCCGCATGAGGAAGAGGACATTGCCGCTGCCCGGAAAGTCTGCCAAAAGCTGGATATTCCTTATCATGTTATCGACTGCACAGCGGAATATAAAAAAATCGTGCTTTCCAACTTCAAAGCCGAATATCTGGCCGGACGAACGCCGAATCCCTGCGTTTTATGCAATGCGACAATCAAATTTTCAGCCCTGCCTCTTGCCGCCCGAGCGGCCGGAATAGAATTTGACAAGTTTGCGACCGGGCATTATGCCGGTGTCCGTTTTAATCAGGAAAACGGGCGTTATCAGCTTCTTTGCGGCAAAGATCCGCGTAAAGACCAGGCTTATTTTCTTTATCGTCTGTCTCAGGAACAACTGGCCGGCATTATGCTGCCGCTCGGCAGTTATACCAAAGCGGAAATCAGGGAACTGGCCAAGGAAGCCGGGCTCGAAGTCTGTGACAAACCGGACAGCCAGGACTTTTATACCGGCGATATCAATGATATTATTCAGGAAGCGCCGAGAAGCGGAAACTTTGTCAACAGCGAAGGAAAAATCCTCGGACGGCATCAGGGTTTCTGGAACTTTACCATCGGGCAGCGCCGCGGTATGGGTATTGCCGCGGAAAAACCGTTGTATGTTATTGCCCTGCATCCGGAAACCAATGAAGTCGTGCTGGGCTTTGCCGACGAGACAATGCAGCAAGGACTGATTGCCGGACGGATGAACTGGATTTCAATTTCAGCACCGGAAACGGCTTTACACTGCGAAGCCAAAATCCGCTCATCGCAGAAACCGGTCCGGGTTACGGTGACCCCGGAAGAGAACGATTGTTTCAAAGTTGAATTTGAAGATTTGCAAAAAGCTTTAACGCCCGGTCAATCCGTTGTTTTTTATCGAGACGGAACGGTTTTGGGCGGCGGTTTCATTCAATCGGTCTTTTAAACTTCTCATACCGTAACCTGTCTTGCAGCAGGTTACGGTATGAAACATTTAATCCCAAGAACTCATCATAATTTTGCGATAGCAGTCGATAACGACACGAATTTTCGGAATATCTTTGGTCAGACGGTGCGCCACCAGATAAAAAGTTACTTCCGGCGTCTCCTTAATCTCCGTCAACAGGCGGAGGTCTCCGTCATTGGCATATTGCAGCGGCAGAACCCCTATGCCTCCGCCGGCACGCAAAATTTTAATAACCGAAAAATTGGAGTTGGAGGAAAAGCAAACGCGGGGAGAACGCGCCATAATATCTTTCCACACTTTCAAATAATGGTAATGCCCGAATTTGCCGCAGACACGGTGATTGGCAATCAAGTCCTCAATGCTCTTCGGTTCGCCGTGTTTTTTCAGATATTCGGGTGTGGCCATAAAACCGTACTTTACATTCCGGCTGGCAACGATAACCAGATCGGAACCGGTCGGCGGCTCAAAGGTAAAGCCCAAATCGACGTCGAGCACATTGAAATTCGGCGGCTCGTAGTTAGAAATCGCATCAATGCGGATATTCGGGTATTCTTCCCAGAAAGTGCTGATGCTGTCACTCGGCAACGCGGCTGAAACTGCCAACGGAATACCGACACGGACGGTTCCCGACAGGGCATCCTTATGAGAAGCAAGGGTATCTACGCTGCGAACAACCTTTTTGATGTCAAACCCCAGATTGATAATGTTCTGAGCCTCATAAGTGAGGACACTGCCGCGGCCGTTGCTGGTTACCAGCTTGGTTCCAAGCTCCTTTTCCAAATCGCTGATATATTTATTGAGGGTATCAACGGAGAGGTTCAGGGCTTCGGCAACTTTTTTCTTGCTGTTATTTTCCGAAACAGCAACCAGCATTAGCAAGCCTTCCAGCTTTGCGATGTCTTTTTTGGTTATCATCGTCCCTCACAACAGCCGGCTAACGCCGACTCAGCAGTCTTTCTTGCATTCGGCAATATCAGGCCGCGGTATGATTAATAATCAGACTTCCCAGCTGCGGGAAAATTCTTCGTCCTTGAACAGAGAGGCCAGACCGGTAATCTGCTTTAAGCGCAGCACCTCATCGGCAGACATGCCGATGTTGCGGCAAATCCAGGCATCGCTTTTGCCCATTTCCAGCAGCTCGGCCACGATGTTGCTCATCAGGTCAACGTTATGGCTGCCGCGGGCACGGTTGTGACGAATGGTTGAAGCCATCCGGTCGCCCAAAGGTTTGTCAATTACGACAACCGGCATTTTGCCGCCTTCACGCTCATAAATGCGCGGGCTGGTCAACATGGTGGTAAAACGGTGGAAACCGTCCACAACGATGTACTCATCCTTATCTTTGTCATAGTAGCAGACAATCGGCTGGGTGAAACCGTCTTCCCAGATAGAAATTTCCAGCAATTTCATTTCCGGAGGAGCAACACGGTTAGGGTTGTAGTCGTTGGCTTTGATTTTTTCGACCGGAATCGCCTGAACATTGTAAACAGGGCTTTTATATTCACTCATAATACTTTCCTCACAAGTTTCTGTATTTCGCCATTAATTCGCGCTCACGCTCCGCCTGTTTTTTGGTTTGGGTAAAGCCCATATATTTGCAGAGGTGATCGTTTTTCAAAATGCATACGGCCATTCGTTTCCAAGACGGAATATCGATGGTTGATTTTATATCATCGGTGTTATCCGGCGTGCCGAGAAAACGAATCTTGTCGCGGCTTTTGTTGTAACCGCTGGGACCGTTACGGCGAATCGGATAATTGCATTCTTCCAGCTCTTTCAGCGCGTCTTCGTTGACCACGCCGCCTTTTTTCCACCAAAAACGAATGGATGTTTTAAATTTATTGATATAATTCTGGCGGATGCTCTCCGGCAGGGTTGCCAGCAAAAACTTTACATAGGAACGCCAGGTGTGCCCCGGAGGCAACGTGAACTTGCGGGCGCCCAATGCCTTGGTGTTGCCGTAGATGGCTCCGAAGTTGGCCCCCTGAACCCGGCCGACAACCCGTATCCAGGTATCGGGCTCAAGCACGCGGTAAAGGTTCAGGCTGTCTTTGGCGCTCTCATGATACGGACTGGCAACACGCATCTGGTTAATGGAAAGGCCTGCCTTATAAAAGAGGTCGTAAATATGGTTGTAATCAAAATCAAACTTGCCGTTGGCAACCCATACATCTTTGGTTGTCCAGTCATACAACGGATAAGCGTGATAAAAATTCTCACCCATTTTGGTGTTCCATTTGCCCTCGCCGACGCTGGTTTTTTTATAGTTGGCATAAGCCCGGTAACGGTTGAGGGATTCATCGGCGCGAATCCCCAGCAGGCAGATGGATTTTCCCTTATGCTGGCGGGCATACCATTTTCCGAATTCCGCATAGAAGTCTTCCTGCGGCATTTTGTATTTGTAAAAATCGAAGTTATGATTTTCCAGCTTAATGATATAATCCTGTTTGGGCATCGGGCGCACCCAGGCAGCCTTTTTGTCGGGATCCCAGGTGTACCAGTACATCTGGTAGTTGCTGACGGCGCAGCGGGAAGCCTGCGGAATGCAAACCCAATAAGGCTCGATATCGTTTATATTGTTTTCAAACATACGGGTGACAAAATCCGTCGTTGTCTGATACTGAGCCTCAAAATCCTGATGAAAGACGCCGATTTTTTTTTGAATATTATGACGGCGTTTATAGTCCAGGACAAGATTCAACAGCAGGCCGCTGTCCTTACCGCCGGAAAAAGAGACATAGATATTCTCAAAATGCTCGAAGATATATTTTAAACGAGCCTGAGTTGCCTCATAAACATTAATATCCAAATATTTCTTCACAGTCGTAATGCCTCCTCTTTCGTTATCATATGGCATACATTTGACAGAACATTTTTTTTACGTTCCAAATTATCATTAATCAATTGTTCCAAATTGGTTTTTACCCAAAAGTCATAAATATTTATTTTGCGTGCGATTCCTTTGCTCACGACACTGTCCAGCCCCTGTACTTTACATTTATAATCGAAAGTTTGGGAAAAATATATAATATTATTGCATAACTGCATATCCAGCCCGAACTTATCAACGCCGTAAGTACAAAACATAATATCCGCTTTTCGCTCAAATTCTTTTATCGCTTTACGTTTATTAGATTTTCCGGTCAGTTCGACAAATTTAACATCGCCAAAAAACCGGCTTTCCTTAAAAAAGGTAATTTCATCCAAAAACTTAATATAAATAATAACCTTTTCGCCGCGCTCCAAAATCTGGTGTACCAGTTTCCGCAAGGCTTCAAGCTTGTTCTCCGAGAGGGTGTACATCCGCTGGAAGTTCTGGACAACATCCATAAAAGCAACTTGCTCCCGGTCCCGCAAAAAGAGACTCTTTTCGTCATTATAACTTTTTTCTTCCTGCGGTGTCAGTTCAAAATAATGGTTCCTGTGGGTAATTTCGTATTTGTCCCCGAAATCAAACCCCAAAACATAAGGTTTGACAAGCTCAAACAGGCGGGCTTCGTCTTCAGGACGCGACCAATGTTTCATAACCAGATAGTTGCTGTAGCAGAACGGCATGAAGATGTGGCCGAATTGATTCTCGTTCATCCGCAGGATTTTAGTGTCTAAAAACTCTATCTGCGAATATAAATCAATTAATCCTTGTGTCAACGGAATACTGCTCAATATTAAGCGGTAACTGAATTTTGAGCTCAGAGACAGCAGGCGCTGCGTCCGTCCCGCCTCGGTATTTTTTATGGTGATGCTTTCATCGACCACGCAGAAAATCTTAAAGTTGTGGATTAAATTATACAACTCCAGATATTTTTCATCCGAAATCGATACGCTTTCTATCGAATAATAGTACATCCGGTGACGGAACGTCCGGTTGTTCTTTTTGATTTCGTTCATATAGGAACGCGTGGACAGAAATCCCGAAGGCGCAATCCATATCACGAAGTCAACCTCGTTCAGCTTTTCTTCCACCAGAGACAACGCCAGCTGTATTTTTTTGGCAACCTGATTTATAAACAAGACACCGGCTTTGAGTTCGCTCAGCTTTTGGTGAGCCTTTTGCAGAACGTCTTCCTGCAGCACGTCTTCATAATCCATATCGTCTTCCCGCATTTAATATTATCATCCCCTAATATATAATAATCGATTTAAGAGTTCCACCTCTCTTGCTAAGGTTGCGAATAAAAAATCTCATTATTTTTGGCACGAATATTGCATATAAAACAAATAAGTTTATGGAAAAATTTTGAGGTTTTGTGATTATGAACACCGTTTTGTTTAAGAAATCAGCCGTTTTCAGCATTATCGGAGCTGTTTTTCTGCTCGCGGGCGGACAGGCTGCGGCCAGTTCCCGCATAAAAGATATTGCCGATTTTGAAGGCGTCAGAGAGAACCAGCTGGTCGGTTACGGCCTGGTTGTGGGCTTAAACGGCACCGGTGACAACATAAAATCCATCAATTTTGCCAAAGAGAGCCTGATCAGCATGCTTGACCAGCTTGGCATCAACGCCCGCGACGGTCAGCTTAAATCCAAAAACATTGCTGCCGTCATGGTCACGGCCAGCCTGCCGCCCTTTGCCCGCCAAGGCAGCCGGATTGACGTTATGGTCAGCGCCATGGGCGATGCCAAATCCCTGCAGGGAGGCACTTTGATTGCCACGCCGCTAAGCGGCGCCAACGGCGAAGTTTATGCCGTGGCCCAGGGGCAGATTGCCACCGGAAGCGTTTCGGCACAGGGCAATAATGCCTCGGTCACCCGCGGGGTTCCCACTTCGGGGCGAATCGCCAACGGCGCGATTATTGAAAATGAAATCGACTTTGCTCTGGACAGCCTGAAGAATATCCGCATTGCCCTGCGCAATCCCGATTTTACCACCGCGCGCCGGATTTCCGACGCCATTAACGCAATGCTCGGACAGCCGGCTTCCAAAGCTTTGGATCCGGCCACCGTCGATTTGCAAATTCCGCAGGAATATGAGGACAAGGTGGTCGATTTGATGACCAAAGTCGAACAGCTGCAGGTTCAGCCCGATCAGCTGGCCAAGGTGGTGATTGACGAAAGTTCGGGCATTATTGTCATCGGCAAGGACGTCAAAATCAACAGGCTGGCCATTGCCCAAGGCAACCTGACCATCAAAATCTCGGAAATTCCGATGGTTTCCCAGCCCCTGCCTTTCAGTAACGGAACGACCGTTACGCAAAACGTTACCGCAATTGACGTTAACGAGGAAGTCAACAGCAGGCTGAGCGTTCTGGACACCGGCGTTAATCTGCAGGAACTGGTTGACGGCTTAAATGCCCTCGGCGTTACCCCGCGCGATTTAATCAGTATTCTGCAGGCCGTAAAAGCCAGCGGCGCCCTGCAGGCGGATATTGAGGTGATTTAGAATGGAACTGAGCAATGCGAACATAACCGGTTTTGACGCCGCGGCTATTGCCCTGAACAGGAAGCCCAACACTTCCCTGAACGGAACAAAAGCCATGAGTAAAGAAGAAGCCCGAGCTGCCGCTCAGGACTTTGAAGCCTTTTTCCTGAGCAAAATGGCCGAAACCATGTTTGAAGGCATTTCCACCGACGGCATGTTCGGCGGCGGTCATGCCGAAAAAGTTTACCGCTCCCTGCTGGTTAACGAATACGGCAAGGCAATGGCAAAAAACGGCTCGGTCGGCGTGGCCGATGAGGTTATGCGCTCGATTTTGGAAATGCAGGAAATGGAAAGCCAGGGCTTTATCAACGGACAAAGCGCAAAATAAGAGGTGTGAAATGGAACAGGCAGAACAACAGACGGAGATGCAGAAGAAAATCAGCGATTATCAGGAAATCCTTCTGACTTTCGCCGAATTGCTGCAGGAAGAAAACCAGGCTCTGCGCGATTATAACGTTGTCAGAGTCAGCGAGATGTATGAGCAGAAAGCCCAGATTGTTTCAGTTTACAGAAATCTGGTGGCTTATTTTATCAAAAACCAGCATGCCCTGGCCTCCATGGACGACGAGGCCAAAGCTACGCTGAAGCAAAATTCCCTCAAGCTGGACGAACTGCTGCGGGAAAACGACTTATTATTAAAAACCAGAATGGAAACCAGCAAATCGGTTATCGGTTCGATTGTTAACGTCGCCAAGATGACGAGCAAGTCCAACTCGACGTCTTACGGAGCCCAAGGGCAGTTTAACCAGCCGGACAATCAACATAGCGCGATAGCTGTCAACAGAACATTATAGGAGTTGGAATCATGGTTATGTTATCAGGCTTACAGACCTCTTTGAGCGGCATGAAGGTTGCCCAGAACCAGATGGATATCGTCGGGCGCAACCTGGCCAATATCGACACGGTCGGCTACACCCGCAAAACCGCGGCTCAGAAAAATCTCGTTCTGGGCGGATACAGCGCCGGCGTTCAGCTGGGAGATATTACCCGCACCGTTAACGAAGGTCTGCTAAAAAGTTATCTGGCCTCCAACAGCCAGACCGGGAATCTTAATGCCAAGAACCAGTTTCTGGGCAAAACGGAAACATTACTGGGAACTCCGTCCGGCAACAATTCCATTGCCGCCAATGTCGGCGATCTGCAATCGGCTTTTGAAACTTTCGCTTCTGACGTTACCTCATCTTCGGGGCGCTATAATCTGTTGAACAACGCCAATACGGTCGCTTCCCGCCTTAATTCCCTGACGACGGAAATTCAAAAACTGCGCGGCGATGCCGATTTGAGCATCAGCGAAGCCTGCGACCAGATTAACGACCTGCTGGACGACCTGCAGAACCTCAATGACCAGATTGTCAAATACAAGGTTTTGGGATATGACGGCGTGGCAGATTTGGAAGACCAGCGCGACCAGGCTCTGCGTGATTTGAGCGGACTGATAGACATTTCCTATTTCAAGCGGGAAAGCGGCGAAATCGTTATTCAGACGACCGGCGGCGTTACGTTGCTGGACCGCTATCCGCACAAGCTGTCGCACAGTGCCGTTGCACAGGCCAGTCCGACCACCTCTTATGCCGGCGGCGGCATCGGCGGCATTTATGTTGACGGCGAAGACATCACCAATAATATTAAAGACGGCGAACTCAAGGGGCTGATTGACATTCGCGACAACCAGCTGACCTCGCTGCAGACCCAGCTGAACGAACTGGCGGCCACAATGAAAGACGCCATCAACCAGGTTCACAACCGCGGAACGTCTTATCCGAACGCGCCGTCGGAACTCACCGGCAGCCGAACCTTTATTGACCCGGCCAATCAGAATATTCAGATTTCCAACGGCGATGTCAGACTGACAATTTTTGACTCCGAGGGCAAGCAGGTTGCGACAACGACTTTGCTGGCCGGATTGGGTTTTCCCGACGGCGGGGGCAGCGTTTCCGATATGGTGGGACTGGTCAATGACTGGCTGACCTCTCCGGACGGGGCAAACCTGCCGCAGGCTTATGCCGAAATCAATGATGACGGAAAGCTGGTTATCAACACCGGAGACAGCAACTATTCGTTCTCAATTATGGACGAAGCCTCTTCCACCGCCGGCAGCGACCAGCAGGACGTTACGATTAAATTCGACGTTAACGGCGACGGCGCTTATGACCGGACGATGGAAGGTTTTTCCTACTTCTTCGGAATGAATGATTTTTTCCAGACCACCAAAAACGAACACATTTATGATTCAAAAGTGTTGAATAAGAACGCCAATCTCGGGGTTCAGGAAAAAATTACCATCAATTTCGCCACCGGCAACAATCCGTCTTTGGGTTCAATCAACATTTACCCAAACGAGAGCCTGCAGGATATCGTCAACAAAATCAACAATGACCCGAAGCTGAACAGTCAGATTAAGGCTTCGCTGGTTCCCAACGGCAACGGTTATGTTCTGCAGATTAACAACACTTCGGGCGAACAGCTGGAAATCAGCGAAGCAATCAACCAGACCACGGGGCGGACAACCGGTTTTCTGGAAAGAATCGGCATGCACCCGTCCAATTCAGATGCCGCAGGGTCACTGAGCGTGCGTGAAGACCTGCTGACCAATCCGTCGGGCATTTCTTCCGGCACGCCGGAATTCAACTCCAATTCCGGAGAATATCAGTTGAATCCGGCCGCCAACGACATTGCCAACGCGATGGCCAAGGTCTTTACCGATGCGCAAGACTTCGGCCAGGCCGGAAGTCTGGCGCAGACCAGCACGACACTGGCCAATTATGCGGCAACTTTTGTCGGCGCCGTGGCAACGGAAACCAACAGCGCAACCTCGGCATTGAATTATCAGCAGGAGCTGACTAACTCCATTTCCCTGAAGGAAGCGACGCTCAGCGGCGTTGACCGTGACGAAGAGCTGGCTCAGCTGATTATCTTCCAGCAGAGTTATGCCGCCTGCGCCCAAACATTTACCGCGTCTAAAGAAATGTTAGACATGCTTTTGAATATGGTTAACTAGGAGGACTGAAAAATGCGCGTACCTACTTATGCAACTTATCTGAATATGACCAATGCAACGATTGCCAACAAAAATCTGGTCGATCTTTACAGCTTTCAGTCCATTACCGGTCTTAAGGCTCAGAACTATTCCGGCTACGGCATGAGCGCCTCCAGCATCGTTTCTCTGGAAGCGACGCTCGGCGTTACCAGCACGTTTATGGAAAACAATAAAATTACCGAAGTCGAAATCAAAACGATGAACACGTCGATGGAAGCGATTCAGGATGCGATTAACGACTTCAAAAGCGCCCTGACCAGTTTCAGCGGCATTACCGGCAACGGCGGCGAAGGCACCACCATTACCGACAACACCGGCGGCAAGCTGACCTTTACCAGCAACGATCCCGACGATTATATCGGCAAAAGCATCATTATCGACGGTACCGAATATAAGTTTGCCAACAACAGCAACGGCAATAATATTGACATCAGCGGCGCCGCAACGGCCGAAGAGATTATGACGGCTCTGAAAGACAAATTGCCCGCCAACGCCGATTATGACTTTGACGGCACAACGTTTACTTATCCGCTGGGTACGGTTGACAACAATTCCACAATTATCAAGGCCAACGGCGTAACGACCGGTTCGCCGGTGACCACCACTACCGGCGGCAGCAGTCTTACTCCCGATTATACCGGCGGCGAACTGACTTTTACCAATGACAATGTGGCCGATTATCTGGGACAGACGATTACCATTAACGGCGTTCAATATACCTTTGCCAATGACGGCAACGGCAATAATATTGACATCAGCGGCGCTGCAAATGCCGAAGACGTGATGAATGCTCTGAAGGATAAGCTGCCCGCCAATGCCGATTTTAAATTTGAAGGCAACAAATTCACTTTCCCGCTTTATACGATTAACGGCACTTCAAGCGTCTTGAACGTAGACGGCGTGGAAACCGGCGAGCCTTATACCATGAGCCCGGATCAGGCCCGGGAATTGAGACAGCTGCAAAACAGCGCCTTTTCGGCTTTGAAAATGCTGGTTGACAGTCTGAATACTTTCGCCAACGGCAAATATCTGTTCGGCGGCGGTGTTTCCAGCCAGGCTCCGGTCGATTTTCCGTTTTCGACTTTGGACGAATTTCAAGCCTATTATGACGGTTTGAATATTCAATACCCGAGCAACAGCAGCGCTGACCTCTCCAACTTTTCGGTCAACGCGAGCAACACGGGAGATATTTCGCTTAAACTGAACGGAAACAACACCAATCAGGGCACCATTACGGCAGAAAAAGCCGGCGGTTTTCTGAAACCGGCAATTACTGCCAATGACAAGACAACCGGCACACTGACGTTCAACAGCGACAAAAACACAATGAACGCCACCGAATACGGCGCCTTTAACACGCTCAGCGCGGGAGACACTGTTGTCATCGGCGGCGATGCTGCCGGCGGCAATGCCAAGGCCTATATTGTCAAATCGGTTTCCGCCGACGGCAAGACCGTTACTTTTGAAGAATCGACTCCGGTAGTTACCGACGATGTGATTACGCCGGACAATGACGTCACTTTCAGCAAATCGTTCCCGGTCGGTTCGGTGATTAATATGGACGGCTTTAAGAACAACAACATTGCCGGCCAGGTTCAGGTTACCGGTATCAGTGACGACGGGACCGAATTATATGTTACGGTTGACCCGTCGCGCTTTCCGACCACGACGATTGCCGCTTCCAGCTCATGGAGCCTTTCGAGCGAATCTTATTATAAAGGCGGCGATCTGACTTCGGAAAAACGCATTTCCGAAAACCAGTCCATCAGTTTTGACGTTAATGCCAATGACCCGGCCTTTGAAAAATTGTTCAGAGCATTGGGAATGATTGCACAGGGCAATCTTGTAGATACCCGCAATCCGGCTGACGACATTACCGGAACCATTTCTTCGGAAAATCCGATTGATCGCGTCAACGAAGCATTGGATCTGATTTCCGACGCATTGTTTAATGCCAGTGAAAATGCCAATGTTAAAAATGCCGACATTTATACAATCTCGGCCAAAATAAACTCAAATTACGTTGTTTTGAACCAGACCATGGAAAACCAGACAACAATCAAGGCCAATCTGGAGAACAACATCTCTTCCCTGAAAGATGTTGACAAAACCGAGGCGGCAACCAAACTGCTGCTGGCTTCGCAGAATCTGGAAGCATCTTATGCCGTTTTGCAACAGGCCATGAGTTTGAGTTTGCTTGATTATATCAAATAAGCCGACGGTTTGCTCAAAAAAGCCCCTCGTTTGAGGGGCTTTTTTAAGGGTTTTAATATTTTATCACCGGACGCAGATACCAGCTACCGCCATTGCTTATATCACCATAGTACTTATCATGGGTATTATTGTGAGGGATAGCATTAAACTCAAAAATCCACACTTCATTGTAACTATACTCGGTAGAGGACCAGTAACCACTTTCTTTCAAGGTTTTGGCTCCTGAGCTGGCTGTCAAACTCAGTGAGGCATTGACCTTGCTTTTGACGTCATACAACGTAATAAAGTCTCTCATACTCGGCAAAAACCACTTCGTTTTCTTACAGAAGTCCTTGCTGCACCCACTCGGCTCATAGGCATTTGTGCCATTCGCCGCATAGGTTGTACCGTTACACGTACTCGCCAAAATCGCATTTGTATTGGCACGACCGTCTACCCCGCAAGTCGTCAAACCGTCTCTTCTGGTACAGTTGTCCAGATTCGGCGTATCACACCGACTGCTCGACCAATAATACGATGTACCATTGGTGGTGGAACCATCTTTGTCAATATCTGTCAGCGCCACAGCCAGACGATTTTCCGTATCAAACACCACACCAATCGGGGTTTTGCTGCTGATAAGTTTAGAGCTGGTTGTTCCGTCTCCGTACAGAATATCTCCAATATCAGCTGCCGTCGCCGTATTACAGGCAGCTTTGCTCAAGTCCCAAGGACATTTCAGGGCGGCACCGCTGCAATCTGACGCGTTTTGAGTGAAGCCCAAGCTGCCACAGCCAGGTGCCGGTTTGCAGTCCTCGGCCATAACGCCCGAGGCTAAGCCGAAGACACTGCAAAGAGCCATAATTTGTATTGATAATTTCTTCATCCTCTTTCTCCTTGCTTTCTAATACTTCACTACCGGACGAACGTATAGGTTATTGCCGGTCTTAGGAAAGTAGCTCCTGCTACCGCTACTCATATTCAATACCCACACAGAGTAGGAGTTGTACTCTGTAGAGGACCAGTAAGAACTTTCATACAAAGTTGTAACGCCTGTCAAACTCAGCGAGGCATTGACAGCGCTTTTGGCATTATACAGAGTAACTAACTCTTTTATGCTCGGCAAAAACCACTTCGTTTTTTTACAAAAGTCCTTGGCACATCCTGCCGGCTCATAGATATACGCGTCACCTGCCGCATAGATCCCACCGTTACATGTACTGGCTAAAATCGCATCTGTATTGGTGTGACCGTCTGTACCGCAACTCAGCTCGTTACCAACGCTACAGTTGTCCAGATTCGGTGTATCACAATAACTGCTTGACCACAGCATTGTCGCACAGCCCGAGAAGTCGGAGCAGATACCCGTCAGTGCCACCGCCAGACGATTCGCCGGGTCAAACACAATACCGACCGGTTTGACATTGTCTGGGAGTTTATCGGCATAGCAGAGCTGGTTGCCGCCAAGAATTGAGCCAACCGCACAAGGGACCGACGGTATGCCTCTCTCACAAAAAACCTGATTCGGGTCGGTTGGGCAGGCAACTTTTATTCCGTCTGTACAGTCTGCTGCTTTCATTGTATATCCCAGCGAGGCGCAATCCGGTGCTTGGGTGCAGTTTACGGCTGCGGCTGTCGTTGTCGTTATTCCGGCTGTTAACAGGCTTAGGATAGAAAGCAGGTTTATCAACAGCATTTTCTTATTTGTCTTTTTCATCTTTTTTCTCCTTGCTTTCTAATACTTCACTACCGGACGAACCCAATGATAGACACCGTCCTTACCGCCGTAGGCCGATCTAGCCTTACTCATATCCCACATCCACGCACCGTAGTCTGAACCCTCAGTAGACGACCAGTAATAGTCTTCCTTCAAAGTTGTAGCTCCTGAGCTGGCTGTCAAACTCAGCGAGGCACTGACCTTGCTTTTGACGTCATACAACGTAATTAACTCTTTCATGCTCGGCAAAAACCACTTCGTTTTCTTACAAAAGTCTTTGGCACATCCTGCCGGCTCGTAACTGTTAACTGCATTAGCTGCGGGAGTTGTTCCACAGCAATTGCATGCCAATATCGCAGTTGTATCAGCACGACCGTCTACCCCGCAACTATTCATCAGGCCACTGTCACAGTTGTCCAGATTCTCTATATCACACCGACTGCTCGACCAATACATTTCCGTACTGCCGGCTGAACCGTCTTCGTTAACATCCGTCAGTGCGACGGCCAGACGATTTTCCGCATCAAACACGATACCAATCGGGGTTTTTCCGGCCACCACGGTAAAACTGGTCGAGCCATCGCCATAGAGAATATTTCCCGCTTTTGCCCATGAATTATCGTCACAGAAGACTGCGGCGGAATTATACGGACATTGCAGATAGCCGTCCGAACATTGGCTGACTGATTTGGTATAGCCCAATTTGGCGCAGTCGGTTTCCGGTTTGGTACACCAGTTGACATAGCCTGTCGCGCAACCGACATCGCAATACTTGCCCGAGCAGGCTTCCTGAGTGCAGCTCACCCCGGTCGGGCAGCTGTCCAGTTTGCATTTGTTTTCACAGGTTTTGCAATTATTGTAATATTTGATGCCGTTCATCAGACAATAGTCACTCGGTGTGACCGGTCCGAGTTCCGTACAGGTCTGATTATAACCCGGCTTGCATTCGCAGGCGGTGTATTTGGTCGTACCGTTATAGGTACAGCCGCTTCCCCGCCCCTGTTGGTTTTGCCCGGTACAGGTCTCGGTATAATTGGACGGACAAACACATTCTGAATAACGGGTAACCCCGTTTGCCATACATGAAGAACCGCTTCCCATTGCCGGCGTTTGCGGCGAGGTACAACTCGTTACCGGATAAAGTGTCGTGTCGCAGGTACATTGATATTTGCCGCCGCAGGAAGTTTTGCTTATGGTATTCGGATAAGTACAGCTGTCTGCAGTATATTTATAAGAAGCGTCACAGCATTCTTTGAAATAAGCATTATTATAAGGACAAAAAACCGACGGATTGCCGGATGAACAAGAAGTTTTGGTATAGCCGAGATATTTACAGTTCTGAACAGAAGTGTCTTCAAATGCTGGGACATTAAATTGTAGACTGTTAGATTCAGTCAAAAAATGAACAGATGCAAGTTTGGGGAAATTTTTAACAGAAACAGACCCCGCATCAGGCAGTTCCAGAGACAGGGTCTGAGGCCCGAATTCAAAGCGGTTTTGGTTCTTTTCTATGAGGGTGGCGTCAGGATTATTTGACAATCCGCCTATTTGGTTGTTGTTGACAGAAGCCCGTACCGCGGTCGATGAATATACGACCATACTGGCACAGAAAATTATTGTCCTAATAATCCTCATAGTACACCTCGCAGATATAACTGAATCAAGCCTGTTTTTAAGATATCATACTTGGCAGCAATTGTCAAATAATTCTTAACCTCACAAGATTTTTTGGCTATTCCTTCTACGCGGTATTACTTAGATTTAATAGTGTTTCGCCTGTTTTCAACTGGTCGTACCCGAGGAAATGTCAGATTAAAAACAGCATGGTTTTTACTATGGAATGACAACACCCTCCCGCGGCAGTTTATTCACGCGGAACGACCGAATTCCGATTGCCCGGTCTGGCTGCTCCCGGCGGGTGAGGCAATAGGTGACAAGGGAAAAGCCGGGAGATGCCCCGGTCAAGCCGGGGCATGACAGAATAAAGAAAGCCGAGGCATGACTGCTGAGAGGAAGTGGGTAATAAATGGATGCTCCGGCTTGACTGAGGCATCCGGAAAATTGGCAACAGCGGCAAAGAGATTACCCGATCAAGTCGGGTAATGACAGAGAGAGGAGGATGTCGGGGATAATGGCAGAGAGAAGATAATGTTGGGATAATGACCAAAAGAGAAGAATGTCAGGAATAATGGCAGAAAGAGGAGAAAAGTTGAGTAATTATCACTCCACCCGGTCATGCTCCGGCTTGACCGAGGCATCCGGAAAATTGGCGGAAGCGGCAAAGAGATTACCCGATCAAGTCGGGTAATGACAGCTGAGAGATGTGGGCAATGACAAGAAAAAAATGGCTCATACGAGTGTTCTCTATAAACACTCGTATGAGCCATGACATTAACTAAAAAAGGGCGTTTTCGTTTTATCTTTCGCGGCGGATAGCCTGAATATTGCGGATATAAGCAATATCCCCTTCCAGCTTTTCAAGTGTAACCGGAAGTTTGCGGCGCCAATTGGGATGTTCTTTATCCGTTCCCGGCAGATTTTGCATTTTTTCAACATGGAGGATATCTTCCAACTGCGCCAAAAAGACTTTAGACGCCGTCTTGGCTGCAAAGCGGTGAACCGCCTCTTCTATTCCCTCCGGATATCCCTGTCCGTAGATATAATTATCCTTGCGCAGGTTATCCTCCGGCCAGCAGCCGTTGGCGTCCAGCGCCGAGAGAAGTTTCCAACGGTCGATTTCGCGTTTGTGATATGCATCGTTTTTAGCCGCTTCATCCATTAAGCCGAGCGAATGCATCAGTTCAATATCGTAACCGAACCACCACATCCGCAACGGCGCCATATCATGGGTTCCGACTGACATAAAGGCCTTTTCCGGATATTCGCCGGGCGCATTGAAATCGCCCCAGCCGGCATCTTTTCTTTCTGCCCAAAGCACGCTCAGCGCATAAATATTCTTTTCGGCAAGCGTTTCAAGGAAACCTTCGGGAACGTTGCCGATGCTCTCGCCGACGATCTGACATTTATTGCGGCAGCTCTCAATGGCAACAATATTCAACATATCTTTGAAATTATACATAACATAAGTTCCCGCATCGCCGTTATCGGGAATAATATAAAGGCGCATCAGGCCCATAACGTGGTCAATCCGCAAGGCTCCCGCCGCGTTCATATTGGCGCGGAGAATTTTAATAAACGGTTCATAGCAGCGTTCTTTTAACACATAGGGGTTGAAAGCACCGAGACACCATTTCTGTCCGGCAGGGAAAAAGGCATCAGGCGGCGCACCGGCACCGACATCGCGGATAAACAAATCGTTATCCGACCAAAGTTCGGCACTGTCTTTGCCGACGCCGACGGCCAGGTCACGATAGAGACCGACTTTCAACCCGCACTCGGCAACGACGGCCGAAGCCTGTTTAAACTGGCGATCGGCTTCAAATTGCAGATATTTAAAAAAGCGGATACGGTCGGCATATTCTTCGGCAAATTTACGGACAGCCGGAGAATTTGGGTTTTGGAATTCATCTTCCCAGGCCATCCAGCCGCCCCAGATATATGTACTTTTGATATCATAGAGGGTTTGGAACAGTGCAAGTTTATGCAGGTCGTCGCCCTGAGCCTCAACAAAAGCCCGGAACTCGTTCCGACGGTTACTGCCGCGATCAGCCATAAAACGACCGTACAGTTTTTCAAGAACCGAAATTTTAAGCGGATAGACTTCGGCATAATCAATCAGCTCGCTTTGGCGCAGTTCGGCAATTTTGTCTGCTATTTCAGACAAATCTTCCGGTTTGAACTCCGGCACTGCTTCAACGTCAATATAAATCGGATTTAAAAACAGGCGGCTGATTGAGCTGTACGGGCTGGCATTTTCGGGAAAGCTGTGCACCAAAACATTCAGCGGATTGAGGCCAATGATATCAGCCCCGCAACGGGCACACATCCGAATAAAGTTTCCCAGGTCGGTAAAGTCGCCGACACCCCAGTTGCGCTCACTGCGCAGCGAATACAACTGCAACGCATAGCCCCAGATTTTGCCGTCTGCCAGAGCCGGATTTTCATAACAGCGGCACGGAGCTACCGCCAAAGTGCTTTTATAGGTTTTATCTGCTACGGTAAACGTCAGATTATAATAGCCGACCGGCAATTCATTGGTTATTGCGACCAGAAGTTTGACATAAATCGTTTTACCGATGGTGTAAGTTTCATCGGTCGGGTGGACTTCAAAAGCAACCTCCGACCTGATGCCGGTATCCTTGTTTTCAATTTGCAGGGCGAAGAAACTCTGCGCCTGTTCCGCCGGAACCACCGCATCAAACTGCAACTTGCCCTGTTCTACCACATAGATGTTTTCCAGGGTTTGCTGCCAGCGGCGTTTTTCAAAATCAGCCAGCGATTTTTCCACCTCGCCGCGGTTGCCGGCTTTATACCCCAGGCGCTCCGCAATATAACGGACCACCGCGTCATCGACTTCATAGTCTTTCCGGACCAGTCCGCCGTCGCTGAATCTGGTGGCTATTCCCAATTTTCCGGCCAGTTGCTGCAATAGTTCTTCCATAAGAATACTCCCTATTTTTTAATCTCAAATAATAACACGCTCCACGCCGGGACTCTGATTGTCTGCGCCGAGCCGATTTTCCCCTCCTCTCCGAATTTTGAGGAGCTGTCCAGCAATAAATTCCAAGACAGATTGCCGGAAATTTCCGGAAGCTTCCAACTCATGTCGTCGTGGTTAGCATTAAAGATTGCCAACACGAAACGGCTGCCGGTATAAACGCAGTAAGACAGAGCTTTGCGGTTGCCGTCATGCCAGTCGTTGGCTGCCATTTCAACTCCACGCTCATTATACCAGGCAATATCTTTATATCCGTTTTTGACAACTTTGCCGATGAAGAAATGGCGGCGGTTGAATATGCGCAGTTTTTTACGCAACCCGATAACCCGGCGGACGAATTTGACCTGCTCCTTGTCTTCCTTGCTGATGGCATCCCAGGCTATCCAGGTTAAAACGTTGTCCTGACAATAGGGATTGTTATTGCCGAACTGGCTGTGCGCGAATTCATCTCCGGCCAATATCATCGGCGTTCCGAACGAAAGCAGCAAGGTGCTTATCATCGCTTTCATCCGCTGGCGGCGGTTTTCCAAAATCACCGGGTTGTCGGTTTCACCTTCGGCGCCGGAGTTCCAACTCCAGTTGCTGTCGGTACCGTCACGGTTGTTTTCGCCGTTGCTCAGGTTATGTTTGCCGTTAAAGCTGACAACATCATGAAGGCTGAAACCGTCATGGGCGGTAATAAAATTGATACTGCTCCAGATGTCACGGTTCATATAGTTAAACACATCGCTGGAACCGGCCAGGCGGCTGGCCAGTTCGGCGGTTTGATACTGGTCGCCTTTCCAGAAGCGGCGAACATTATCGCGGTATTTGTCGTTCCACTGCCCCCAGCCGGGCGGAAAAGCACCGACCTGATAGCCGCCGTAGCCGATATCCCAGGGTTCGGCAATCAGCTTGACACGGCGGGTCTGCGGATCCTGCCCCGTGGCGTACAAAAAGCCACTGTGGATTTTAAACTCCAAATTCTGACGGCAAAGAGAAGTTGCCAAATCAAAGCGAAAGCCGTCAACATGCATCTGCTCAATCCAGTAGCGCAGCGAATCCATTACCAGCGACAGAACATAGCCGTTCTGAACGTTAAACGATGCGCCGCAGCCGGTGCTGTCGTAATAATAACGCTTGTTGTCGGGATTCAGCGTGTAATAAGACGCATTGTCAATGCCGCGATAGCAGAAGGTCGGTCCCAGTTGGTTACCCTCGCCGGTGTGATTATAAACAACGTCAAGAATAACTTCGATACCCTTGGCATGGAGCGTTTTGACCATCTGTTTGAATTCGTCAATTTCATCATTGGAGAGATAGGTCTGTTCCGGCGCAAAGAACGTAAAGCTTTCATACCCCCAGTAATTATCCTTGATATACCCTTTTTTATGACGGTTACCGAAAAAGGCATGCACCGGCAAAAATTCAACGGCAGTAACCCCCAGCCATTTCAAATAACTGGTTACCGACTTGTCGGCAAAACCGGCAAAAGTACCGCGTTTGTCATCGGCTATCTGCGGATGAAGTTTGGTAAAGCCGCGCAGATGGGTTTCATAAATAATGCTTTCTTCCATTTTATGATGCGGACGGATTTCATCATCATTACCCCAGTCAAACGTGTTGCCGACAACAACCGACTTCGGCACATAGGGCGCGCTGTCAAGTTCGGAAAAAGACAAATCTTTATCCGGACTGTCCAAATCATAACCGAAAATCGCCTTATGCCAAATCAGTTTGCCGACCAGTTTTTTTCCGTACGGATCTATCAGCAGCTTGTTGGGATTAAAACGGTGCCCTTCCTGCGGCTTATAGGGGCCGTAAACCCGATAGCCGTAAACCTGTCCGGGTTCCAGACCGGGAACATAAATATGCCATATGCTGTTGTCATTTTCATTAATGGCAAAGCGCTCCAATTCCTGCGATCCGGATGCGTCAAACAGGCAGAGCTCCACCTTTTCGGCATTGGCGGAGAACAATGCGAAATTAACGCCTTTCCCGTCATAAGTCGCGCCTAGGGGATAAGACTTTCCGGGTTGGGATTTGTAATTTGACATTGTTCTCTCCTGTCCTTTGCGAAGTTAGTCTCTAACCGGTTTGAGAACGATGGTTGACAGCGGCGGCAAAGTTACTTTTATTGAACGCGGCTTATTGTTCCATTCGCCTTCTTCCGTCGTCAGCAAACCTTCGTTTTTAACGCCGCTGCCCCAATAGTTGACATCGTCGCTGTTGAAAATTTCCTGATAACGACAGTCTTCATTAACGCCTATCCGGTAATCATGGCGGACAACCGGCGTAAAGTTGGAAATGACCACCATATAATCGGCAGGGTTATGTCCTTTCCGCATGTAAGAAATGACGCTGTCGTCGGCATTGGAATGGTCAATCCATTCAAAGCCGCGATAATCAAAATCTTCTTCATAAAAGGCCGGATTACCCTTATACATCAGGTTCAAATCGCGGACACAGTTTTGCATGCCCTTATACATAGGATATTCCAGCAAATGCCAGCGCAGGCTTTCTTCCGAATTCCACTCCCAATCCTGACCGAACTCACAGCCCATAAACAGAAGCTTTTTGCCGGGGTGGGTGTACATAAAACCGTAATAAGCACGAAGATTGGCAAATTTCTGCCATTCGTCGCCGGGCATTTTGCCGAGCATGGAACCTTTGCCGTGAACAACCTCATCATGAGAAATCGGCAGAATAAAGTTTTCGTTGAAGGCATAAAGCAGTCCGAAAGTCAGCATGCCGTGGTGATATTTGCGGTGAACCGGCTCATGGCTGATATATTTCAGCGTGTCGTTCATCCAGCCCATATTCCATTTGTAGCCGAACCCCAGGCCGCCCATTGAAGTCGGACGGGAAACCATCGGCCAGGCGGTTGATTCTTCGGCACAGGTTACCGCCCCTTTGCATTGGCCGTAAACCAGTTCGTTCATTTTACGCAGAAAAGCGATAGCTTCAATGTTTTCATTGCCGCCGTAGATATTGGGAATCCATTCGCCGTTTTTGCGCGAATAGTCGAGATAAAGCATAGACGCCACCGCATCGACGCGCAGACCGTCAATATGATATTCTTTCAGCCAGTATAACGCGCTGGCGCAGAGGAAGTTACAGACTTCCGTCCGGCCATAGTTATAAATTTTGGTGCCCCAGTCGAGGTGTTCGCCTTTGCGGGGATCGGCGTGTTCATACAGATGAGTGCCGTCAAACTCAACCAGACCATGGCCGTCTTTGGGGAAGTGAGCCGGAACCCAATCCATGATGACAGCAATACCTGCCTGGTGGAACTTGTCGATCATATAGCGGAAATCATCCGGCGTGCCGAAACGGCTGGTCGGCGCGAACATACCGATAACCTGATATCCCCAGGAGCAGTCAAGCGGGTGTTCTGCCAGCGGCAAAAATTCGACATGAGTAAAGCCCATATTGACAACATAGGGAACCAGCCGGTCGGCCATTTCGCGATAGGTCAAAAATTCGGAACCGTTTTCACCTTTCCGGCGCCAGGAACCGAGGTGGACTTCATAAATGGACATCGGCTTGTCAAAAGCATTATATTCTTCACGATAGTTCATCCAGTTCTGATCTTCCCAGTGATAGTGGTTCAAATCATAAACTACCGATGCGGTTTTGGGGCGGACTTCGCTCCAGAAGGCCAGAGGGTCAGATTTGACCAGAATGTAATCTTCCTGAGTTTTGACTTCATATTTATAAATTTCGCCTTCATCAATTCCGGGAATAAAAATATCCCACACGCCGCAGGTCGGATGCTTGCGCATCACATTAACGCGGCCGTCCCAGTTATTGAAATTTCCGACAACGGAAACACGTTTGGCATTCGGCGCCCAAACGGCAAAACTGACACCGCGCACGCCATCCATTTCCTGCACATGCGCGCCGAGTTTTTTATACATGTCAAGGTGATTGCCTTCAGCGAGAAGGTAGATGTCAATATCGCCTAAGATGGAAGAAAAACGGTAAGCGTCTTCCTGTTCGTAGAAATCGCCCCGGTCGTTTTCAATACGGAATTTGTAGGGGAAATTTTCAATCTGTCCGAGGTTAATCTGATAGAAACCGCGCTTGTCAAGTTTGGTCATCATTCCCAAGGACGAGCCGTCTTTTTTCAAGAGTTCGACGGACTTGGTATTGGGCTGATAAGTGCGGATGAATACTTCCTTGCTTCCCTTATCGCGGTGGATGCCCAAGACAGCAAAAACGTTACCGTGATCGCCGTTTATAACTGCGTTCATTTCTTCTTTTGATAATAAATTTTCCATTCGGTAGCCCCCTGTTAGACTATATTAACATAATTAGACTTTTGATAATATTCAAACGACTTTATATCAGACTCTTCAAACGTTATCTATAAAATCTTATAGTTTTAAATGCAAGCAAATTGCTAAGCGCTTTGATAATATTTTATATTTCAAATAAAAAACAGCCTTTTATTATTGACGTATAAATTTTTGATTGTATATTAAATAATGTTTACCAAACATTTTTTATTAATTTGGAGTTAGTTATGGTTAATAGTAATGAAAATGCAATCAGAGAAGCAGCTTATTTTCTCTGGCAGAACAACGGTTGCCCGTCAGGCAGAGACCAGGAATTCTGGGCAATGGCCGTTGACCAGCTGAACAGCAAATCTTCTTGCAAATCCTCTGCAAAAAAATCTTGCTCAAGCTCTAAAAAGTCAACGACTTCTTCCTGCAAAACAGCAACAGCGAAAAAAACTTCTTCCTCAAAAAAATCTAAATAATTTTAGCTGATTTTGAGATTGAAAAAAATAAAACCTCTTTGTTTTCATAAGAGGTTTTTTTATGGCTTTTTCAATGGAGAAAACTCTACTTTTTCAATGCGGAAACCACATAGCCGTACACAATGTTTTCGCCTTCGTTACGGAGCTTTGCACGCTCCAGCTTTTCGACTTCGAACCCCGCTTTTTCCAATACTTTTCCGACATAGTTTTGATGATGCAGATAACGTCCAGACGAATGCAGAAAATAGTCATCGTCATTCAGATTATTTTCGCTGACGGTAAAAATGACCCGCCCCCCGGCAGACAGAGAATCCGCCATGCCGGAAAGCAATTTTTCCAGACTGCCGAAATAAGTAAAAACATCTGCCGAAACAATCAAATCAAATTTTGTTTTTGCCTGCGAAAAATACTGTTCCAGTTCAGACTGAAGCAAATGGGAATAGACTTTTTTCGCCTGTGCCTGTTCCAGCATTTTTTCTGAAATATCAACACCGTAAAGTCCTCTGAAACTGCTGTATTTTTTCAGGAAGCCGCCACAGAATCCGGTGCCGCAGCCGGCATCCAAAATACGCAGCCGGGGTGATTTTTTACTGCCGTAAATTTCTTCAAGAAGACAGCGAATCAGTTCAGGCGCCCGATAATCCAATCCGGTTAATACCTGTTCAAAATCCGGCGCAAAAATATCAAATATATTTTTCAGATATTCGTCATTGGCCCGCGGCCTGACAGCACGGTTTAAAACGGCGTTTCCCATGTGCTGCGCCACCTGATTATCCGGATATTTTTCAAGCCATTTCAGCGCATATTCCCGCAGCAGGGAATCCTGTTTTTCAAGTGTCGACTCATAAAGCAGATAGCCGAAATTTATTTGCTGGGCTTCTTCTCCTCCGCTTTGTTCCACCGCCTGCCAGCCGGCGGCAAAAGCCTCATCCCAGTTGTTTTTTTTCTGCCAGG
>UMEI01025278.1_pt1 | contig 30335 bp, 19 predicted proteins | sample 1964711 | NCBI WGS metagenome assembly UMEI01 (sample SAMEA4836016, study PRJEB28245) | human gut metagenome | biome: gut microbiome; material: fecal sample | place: Denmark | collected 2008 | reverse complement strand
GACTCGCAGTATTCCTGAAAATTGTGTGGCAGTGGGCAATCCTTGCCGTGTAATTAAGCAGATTGACAACGAAACCTGACAGATGACAGCGATGAGAAAATATAAGCATATCATATTTGATATTGACGGTACGTTAATTGATACGGAAGAAGCCATACTTCAAAGCCTGAAAGACACTGTATGGGAAATACTGCATAAAGATATTGAAACGTGTGAACTAAAATTTGCACTTGGGATACCGGGAAGCGTAACCTTGCGCAAATTAGGCATAACGGACACTGAACGTGCCAATGTCAGATGGAATGAACATCTGCTGAAATATAAATCCCGTATCCGACTTTTTGACAACATCCCGCAATTATTGGACAACTTGAAAATGAATGGCTATGGATTGGGCATAGTTACGTCCAAGACCCGAAATGAATACATGGCTGATTTCGCTGTCCCTTTTGAATTATCTGATTATTTTGGCACTGTAATATGCGTAGAAAATGCCGCTCGCCCAAAACCTTTCCCAGACCCTTTGCTGACATATCTTAATGCATCCGACATGAATGCCGAGGATGTTATTTATATAGGAGATACCATTTACGACAGCCTGTGTGCACAAAACGCAAGGGTGGATTTCGGATTTGCCGCATGGGGAAATGCGGAAACTCAAGAAATACCGGCAGATTATATCTTCAAAAGACCTGTGGATGTACTGCTTTCGCTGTTAGAAAATAACAGTAGGATTTCCAAGAACGACATATATGATTTACTCAATTCATACAATATCTGTTATGAAGTGACAGAACACAAAGCTGTTTACAATATGGCTGAACTCTCTAATATATCGTTTCCTTATCCTGAATCCATTGCTAAAAATCTATTTGTATGCGATGACAAGAAATGCAATTATTATCTAATAACGATAAAAGGTGACAAGCGAGTGGATTTAAAGGCATTTAGACACACATACGGCACACGTCCATTAAGTTTGGCAAAAAAGAAAGATTTGAAAAAAGTTTTAGGACTTACACCTGGATCTGTCACACCTTTGGACATACTGAATGACAAGGAACACAAGACGCATTTTTTCCTTGATAAGGATTTCCTGATTCCACCATCCATCATCGGTGTACATCCAAATGAGAATACTGCCACTATATGGTTAAAAGCTGAAGACTTGCTGCGTATAATAACAGAACACATGAATCCAGTAAAGATAGTTCCTTTTAATTGATGAGATAACCAACAGAAGGATAGCAAGCGATTTTGGTCTGCTGAAAACACAAACTTGCTATCCTCCTGTTGACATTGTTTATAATCCCAAACCCTTACCCTTTTTAAGCGGTGCCCTTGATAAGCGTTACGCATCATTTCCACCGTGACATACGCCTCACGGTCGGATATGCGTTGGTAGTGCTTGATGATTTGTACCTCGATATCGTCAGGCGTAAGGTTCGTTTCCCTTGCTTCTCGGCTCTTGCCCTTGACACAGTTGCTCTTTGCGTCCCAAAGCTCCTTTGCGATGCTCCGCTTGCAATTGAACTGCGCCACCGTACCATTGATTGTAACCCGTCCCATAATGGGGACAATTCCGCTCTTCTCCTTGCTGCCGTTCGCATAAAACAGCACGCGAAATACGCTCTTTGCCATACTCATCCTTTTTTGAGTGCAAAATTATAAATCAGCGAGTTAAACCTCGACAAGCGAATCAATGCAGAACGGCGTAAATAAAACGGAGACTGTTAAATCTATACTTTCAACGGGTAACGATTAAGAATTTGTTCTTTTGCCGTAATCCGCTTTGAAACGCTTTTCAGCCCTCTGCCCAACTTTCATGATTTTCTCCTAACTGCTTAAATCTCAAATTCCATTGCGTTAATCTGCTGGTTTTGTTCGATTATTCCAGCGATATTATTTATTTTTGCATTCTACAGATTTATCCTCATTCCAAATCTCTATGTACTCTTTACATACATAGAGACTCGAAATGACACTGTGAAATAATTACAGAACAAAATCACATACAATTATGAAAACAAAAGAAGTACCTGTATTGCTCCTGACCGGTTATCTGGGCAGTGGGAAAACAACTCTGGTCAACCATATCCTCTCCAACGAACGCGGTATCAAATTCGCCGTTATAGTCAACGATATAGGAGAAGTCAATATCGATGCCGACCTCATACAGAAAGGCGGCATCGTTGGCAAAAAAGACGACAGCCTTGTGGCTCTCCAAAACGGCTGTATCTGCTGTACCCTGAAGATGGACTTGATAGAACAAATCAATGACATCCTGAAAATGAACCGTTTCGACTATATCGTTATTGAAGCCAGCGGTATTTGCGAACCGGCACCCATAGCACAAACCATCTGTTCCATCCCCCGTATGGGAAAAGAATACACCCAATTCGGTACCTGCCGTTTAGACTGTATCGTTACTGTGGTAGATGCTCTTCGGTTGCAAAGCGAATTCGCCTGTGGCAAAGAACTGACCCGTAAGAATATTGACGAAGAAGACATCGAGAATCTCATCATACAGCAAATCGAATTTTGTAACATTATCCTGTTGAACAAAGCCTCCGAAGTGCAACCTGAAGAATTGGAACGCATCAAACAAATTATCCATACACTACAACCCGGAGCCGAAATTATCGAATGCGATTATGCCAATGTTGACCTCGATAAAATTATACATACGGAAATGTTCAATTTTGAACGCGTAGCAACTTCAGCAGGATGGATTCGAGAAATAGAGCGTCAAGCTACCGAAGAGGAAGAAAAGGAAGCCAAAGCTCATGAGCACCACCATCATGAACATAAACACGAACATGAACAAGAAGAGCACGAGCACCATCATCATCACCATCATCACCCCGAAGGTGGTGAAGTAGAAGAATATGGTATCGGGACTTTTGTCTATTACCGCCGCCCGGCATTCGATATACACAAGTTCGACCGTTTCATTGCCACAAAATGGCCACGCAACATCATCCGGGCTAAAGGAGTTTGTTACTTCAGCCACAACCGGGATATGTCATTTCTTTTCGAGCAAGCCGGAATACAAAAAAAATTGACCGAAGCAGGACTTTGGTATGCCACAGCTTCTGAAGAAGATCTTATCCAACTTCTGAGCCAAGAACCGGGATTGTTTCGCGACTGGGACGAAAAATACGGCGACCGTATGCAAAAAATCGTTTTTATCGGTCAGCATCTGGACAAAGAACAATTGACGCGAGACCTCGACGAATGCCTTGAATAAGAAATTTTAAAACAATCCGCAAAGCGAGAGCAAAGGTTCAAACTTGTTTGAAGAAGTATGCCGAGCCACCGCGTTCGTTGAAATGAAATTAAAACAATACATAAATAATGAAGTTGCTTCAAAATGGAAGCTGAAAGTTTAGAATCTTATCGGCTGAAGCACTAAAGAGAACATCCCCCTGTTTTACCCTAATTCATTAAAATACAAGGTAAAAACAGAGGGATTTTTATACAGTAACTTATATATCTACGTAAGAGCCCGCTTTTTCTATTTTTAATCACTTATTACAAACACATCTTGAAAATCTCCTCGATATCACTTTGCGCAAGAGGCTTAAAGCCCTGTAATACATCTCCACCACAAGCTTTTCTTGCCATTACAGGAAAATCTTCGACCCGGATACCCACCTCGGTAAATGTCCGCTTCAACCCCAATACATCGAACAAGAATTCCGACAACTTTTCAATACTTTGCTTGGCTATAGCCATAGGCTCCTGATTAGCATCGATACCGAAGACATTCACTCCAAACTGCACATATTTCGAAACCGTTGTCTCATCCAAACAATACTCCAACCAACGCGGAGTAAGAATGGCAAGTCCCAGACCATGTGTAATATCATAGATAGCCGACAACTCATGCTCCATAGGATGGCAACTCCACGCCTGCTGTTTACCACCATTGACAAACCCGTTAATTGCCCATGAAGAAGTCCACATCAGATTGGCACGAGCCTCATAATTCGTCGGGGCCTTCATAGCTATCGGTGTGTATCGGATAATAGTTCTCATCATTCCCTCCATAAAACAATCCAGCATAAAAAGGTCCTGGCTCATATTGAAATAAACCTCCATAATATGCGACATCATATCAGCAGCCCCGCAAGCCGTCTGATAGGGACTTACCGTATACGTGTTTGACGGATCGAGAAAAGAAACTTTGGGAAGCAATGGACTGGCCATACGTCCTATCTTGTCCTTAGTCTCCGGATTACTGATAACACCGCCTGCATCCATTTCAGATCCCGTTGCCGACAAGGTCAAAACCGTAACAATCGGTAACGCCTTCTCTACCGGAGCCCAGCGACTGAAAAACTCCCACGGATCAAAGTCCACGCAGGCACCGGCAGCCATCCATTTCGTAGCATCTATCGTCGAACCCCCACCGACTGCCAATAAAACATCTATCTTCTCGTCCTTACAAATCTGGGCACCCTGTCTTACACTATCAATACGGGGATTCGGTTCTATACCGGACAACTCAAACACCTCCAAGCCTGCCTTCTTCACTTCATCCATAACCGCATCATAAAGCCCAATCTTTTTTATAGAACCACCACCATAAGTCAGCAACACTCGTTTCCCGTATCTGCTCAACTCTGCACCCAAATGGCACAATTGATTCTCTCCAAAATAAACCTTGACCGGAATATCATATACAAAACTATTCATATTACACATTATTTTTATAGTTAGTAAATCTCAATATATCACTTCTGCAATTATATCGTTATTGATACATGCAAATATCAACAATTTTTCTCAAATAAATAGTAGATAAATTACAGCTTATATTACCCAAATTACAGTTTATACCATGCCCTACAACCTGGCTCCTAAACGGGATAAAAATAAACAAATAAAGAATCAAGTATTTATTAAGAATCTACCCGAATTTTGCTCGGGTCAGGAGTGAGAGTTTTTCTTTCGAGGATATTTTTCTGTTTCTAAAAGGAGGATAATAACTATCTGATGAGTGAAAACCGGAAAAAGGCAAAAAGAAAACGCAAAAATAACTGGATGATATTTTCTTATTGGAAAATGTAGACTCTAAAAATGTTTAAAATAAATAACAAAAAAAGAAAAGCAAACACAAAACTGTTATATTTATATAGAACATTCAAAAACCGGATTGGAATCTTGTCCAAAACAAAGAACTATAAATGCTTCTATAGAAATTAATTAAACAAATTTTTAAAATTACAAATATGAACATTACCGATTTAAATACATCTGAATTTGTAACAAAAGTAGGAAATTATAAAACATATCCCGATAATTGGAAATACATAGGGCATAAACCCTGTATAGTGACATTTCATGCTCCCTGGTGCGGCTACTGCAAAGCTCTATATCCTATCTTGGAAGAAGTATCCGAAGAATACAGCGACAAAGTAGATTTCTATCGAATAAACGTAGACGAAGAAGAGGCACTGGAAACAGCTTTCGACATAGAAAAGATTCCCACATTACTACTCTGTCCGGTAAAAGGAAAAGAAACAATGACTTTAGGTGTTATGGGAAAAAAAGAATTGAAAAAATTGATAGAAGATACATTACTCAAATAATTTCTATTAAATATATAAATAAATATAGATAAATTAAATATTATACTGATAGTTTACAATAATATACCATATTTATATTTATTTTTTTAGATATATATACCTGATATAATTAAAAATAATTTGTTTATATTTGTCCGAAAATAGTAAAATAAAACAATATTTTTTATAAATAATAGACGGTTTTTGGATATAGAATTTTTCTATTCTTCGGATTATCCTTATCGTCTCAATAGGTATATATTACATATGAAATGCACAAAAAAGAAAAAGAAAAATAACAATAAATACAAAAATTCGCAATATGACAAGTTGAATAGAAGAATGGGCATAATCGTGTTTATTTTGATACTTATTCTTTTTTTCCTGTTAGCATATTTTTCTTTCTCGGAAACAAAATAAACTGGAGCAACATATCTGTTCCCCTATGAACCTTCCCAATAATTCAGAAACTGGTATAACAAAGGCCGAGGTATCCCAATCATGGAAATCTGCCTCAGCCACAACACCCTACTTGTCACCAAGTACAGATAAATAACGTTGTAACGAGGCAACTCCCACTATAACAAATTTAGTAAAATACAAAATAACATACTATATTACACAAATTAAAGTAATATACTATTTTATACACAATTATCACTCTTCAGAGTAGAGCCGTATCTAAAAAAATAAAAAACACCCATAATAACATACTATGAGTGCTATACAGTAGCGGATTCGGGAATCGAACCCGAGTCTCATCCGTGAGAGAGATGCGTGCTAGGCCACTACACTAAACCGCCATAAATAATATCTTGCCTTAAAGACGACACAAAATTACAGTTTATTTTTTATATTGCAATAAATTTTCCTTATTTTCTTATCTAAATTTTACACCCGAAAAAGTAATATTACCTTCTCTAAAAAGAGATATGAAGGACGTATGATATACACCTCTTCCTTTATCTGCTGTCCCCGAAAAAACAATCAAGAAAATAAACCGCACACAGACAATAACCCCCGGCACCTATTATAAAGACACCGGGGATTATCATATCTTAAAACTTGCTATGCGGTAACTATCTTTATTTATCGACGGAGAACTTAAAGATACACTGACTCTTATAAGTCTCACCCGGTCTCAACACAGCAGTAGGCCAGTCAGCCTTATTAGGCGTATCCGGGTATTTCTGAGTCTCAAGACATACCGAAGCCCTTTGATTGTACACGATACCTTTCTTTCCGGTCAATGTTCCATCCAGGAAATTACCACAATAAACCTGAACACCGGGTTCATTAGTATATACATCAAGTACAATCCCCGTCTTCGGAGACTTCAATGACGCAGCCTTTTTCGAAATATCACCCTTGGTATTCAATACCCAGTTATGATCATATCCTTTACCATTTTTTATCTGCACAAAAGCAGTATCGTTGATACGTTCACCGATAGCAGTAGGAGTACGGAAGTCCATATCGGTACCCTCTACGGGCAATATTTCTCCTGTCGTCATAAAAGTACTGTCAACCGGAGTATAAGAATCAGCATCTATTGTCAACAAATAATCCGAATTATCCCCTGTCGGGTCACCGTCGAGATTAAAGTACGAATGATTAGTCATATTTACAACCGTCGGCTTATCGGTCGTAGCCTCATACTGTATATCGATAGCATTATCATCGGTCAATGTAAATTTCACATTACATGTCAAATTTCCCGGAAAACCTTCTTCCCCATCCTTAGAAACATAAGTCAACTGCAATTCCTGGTCATTCAATTTTTGGGCATCGAATATCTGGTACTGAAAACCCTTAGGCCCGCCATGCAAACAATGTCCGTAATTATTCTGAGGCAATTGATACTCAACACCATCAAGAGTAAATTTACCTTGATTGATACGATTGGCATAACGACCTATAGTAGCACCGAAATCGCTTGGATATTTTATATAATCCTGTATCGAATCAAAACCCAGCACCACATCTCTCATGTTACCGTCCTTATCCGGGACCATAACAGATACGATACGGCCTCCGAAATTAGTAATACAAACTTCCATATTGTTCTTATTTTTAAGAACAAACAAATCGGTCTTCTTACCCTCTACCTCCGTTTGGAAATCGCTTTCTTTCAGACCGGAAGCTGTCAGTGATTCTGTGGTATTCTTACCACCTGAGCAGGCACATAACAAAGCCAGGCCCACTACCCACATTAAATTTTTCATTGGTTTCTATTTTAAAGTTTTACACTCTATCTCTTCCTTACTTATCTAAAGAACGACAAATACTGTCATTTATTTTCTTCAGCTTCTGCTCATCTACCTTAATCACCTTACGATCATAAGTCATCAGGCCATTTACTTCGACTTCGACATCCGTCGTCTGGGTATATACTGCAGCCGAGAATCCGTTTTTAATCAATTGCTTCAACTGTTCGGCAAATTTTGCATATTCCTTCAACACCTCATCAGAACTGTTAAACTGTACATACCCCCAATTGCGATCAGGTTCCCAGATATGGCCTTTGACAACCATTCCTATCCCTCCGTATTCACCCAATACATTAGCACGTTGTGCATCATAAAGATACATTTCAGGTCCGGGATAATTATGCAGGTCGAGCATATCCCCGCAAGTATAGTGATTTCCTCCACTCGCCGGGTTTACCAAACGAGTTGGGTCATAAGCCTTGGTCCATTCTGCTATCTCAGGAGTTTTAAACTGTCCCCACGCTTCATTGAACGGAACCCAAGTCCCTATACAAGGATATGAATAAAGGCAATCGATAATTTCTTTCCACTCTTTTTTATAATTGGCTTCCGACTCGGCAGAACGTTTCACCTCCGTTCCGGTGAAATATTGGCGGTTTTGCCATTCAGGATTCCTGTCCCCACTCGGCATATCCTGCCATACGATAATACCCAACTTATCACACCACGTATACCAACGGGCAGGTTCCACTTTGATATGTTTTCTTATCATATTGAACCCGAAGTCCTTCGTTTTCTGGATATCATATACCAAAGCTTCGTCCGTAGGTGCCGTATATAAGCCATCAGGCCACCAACCTTGGTCTAACGGTCCGAATTGGAATAAATCCTTATTATTCAATTGCAAACGGACTATGCCGTTAGAATCCCGATGAGTCGAATACTTACGCATAGCCGCATAACTCTTCACTTTATCTACAGCCTTACCATTCGAAATCAGTGATACTTGCATGTCATATAAGAAAGGAGAATCCGGCGACCACAATTTCACGTCTTTAGGCATGAATATCTCTACTGGCAATCCGTTTATAGATACCCCCTTAGCCACTTGTTTACCATCCTCCGATACCACAACCTCAATACGGTCTGCATCCGAAAGATTCTTTGCCGCAACTGACAAAGTCAACATATTGCGGTCTATATCCGGAGTAGTTTTTATCGACTGGATATACTTCTCCGCAACCGGTTCCAACCATACAGTCTGCCATATTCCACTTACTGGAGTATACCATATTCCCCCCGGATTATTTACCTGTTTGCCTCGTGGCTGGTATCCCTTATCCGTAGGGTCCCATACCTTCACCGTCAACGTGTTATTCCCCTTCTGCAAAGCCGGAGTTATATCAAAACTAAACGGAGTGAAACCTCCCGTATGAGAACCCACCTTCACATTATTTACCCAGACATCGGTCTTCCAGTCTACAGCACCGAAATGCAAGATAATATTTTTATTTTTCCAGGAAGAAGGTACGGTAAACTCCCGTTCATACCAGATTTCATTTTCAGCACCTACACTCTTTCCTACTCCCGATAAACTCGACTCAACAGCAAAAGGAACCAATATTTTACCGTCAAACTGCTGCGGCTTCTGTTGATTGGCGGTGACTATCGAATAGTTCCAAAGACCATTCAGATTCTGCCACTCACTCCTTTCCATAATAGGACGAGGATACTCGGGTAACACATTATTGACATCTATTTTTTCAGCCCAATCTGTCTTTATCCGGTCCCCTGCCGGTTTCCACTGAGCAAACATAGGGATAGTAAATGTGGCTATAACAGCCGATAATAATACCTTTCTCATGATACACTGGTTATTTTGACAAATATAAAAAAATAAATGTACAAAATACAATTAACAAATCTTAATTAATGATTAACAATAAATAAAATCTTATTTTCTCAGACTGGGAATTCCTTCATGCCACCAAACTCTTTTATTCGACAACAGCCAACTCTTTCCATAATCATCATTTCCCTGAAAAAACAGAAAGGTCTTGCCTCCCGGAGCCCTGAAAATATGCGGATGCCCCGATTCGCAATAATTCCATGTATCCCGGTCTCCATTGCTCAAAAAAGGTTTATTACTCATCTTCTCCCAATGGATACCGTCTTTACTTTTGGCAACACCGATTTGCTGAGGGTTATTATTATATGCCCCGGCATAAAACATATACATCCACTCTCCGAATTGCACCACAGAAGGAGCTTCAACACATTTTCCCTCCCAAGGATATTCCGGTACCAAAACAGCTTTATCAGCTGCTTCTGTCCAACAATCACGTGCAAAAAACGCTCCTGCCGGAGCCGTAGCTACCCCAATAATCTGAGTGCTGAAATCAGGGGTACACGTAGCATAATATAGATAATACTTATCATTACCTATATGCAGAAACGTACATCATAAAAACATCACCCCAAAATAACCCACAAAATCTTACCTCAAACACCTTTATCTCAATAGCTCTCCAACCGACTGGCATCGATACGCAAAAGTATAAAAAGCAATATAGTAAAGCCCCATAAGGACGATCCTCCATAGCTGAAAAATGGCAAAGGAATGCCAATAACCGGACACAGCCCGATAACCATACCTATATTGATAGCCAGATGAAAAAACAATATACTCGCTACACAATAACCGTAAACCCGGCCAAAAGCCGTTCGTTGCCGCTCGGCAATATACATAATACGAAAGATAAGTGCGATAAATATAATCACAACCAATGACGTCCCCCAAAAACCTTCCTCCTCACCAATTGTACAAAAAATAAAATCGGTATCCTGCTCCGGCACATACTTCAGTTTCGTCTGGGTACCATTGAGAAATCCTTTGCCCCACAAGCCTCCCGAACCTATCGCTATCTTCGACTGGTTCACATTATAACCTGCCCCGCGCAAATCCTCCTCCATGCCCAAAGCTACCTTTATCCTTATCTGTTGATGTGGTTCGAGAATCTCCGTAAACACATAATTTACCGAAAACAGAAACACCATGGAAGCTACGGCAAAACCGATAATCATCCATATTATCTTCACACGCATCTGCAAATATACAACTACAAGATAGAGACATGACACCAAAATTACCCCCACGGCAACATATACCCAGTCAAATATTACTCCCAAAAGAGACAATACATAACATATTGCCCCCGCGACAGCCACAAAAAGCGCAATATTTCGTGCCACAATCAAGTCCCGATAATTCACCAGAAGCATTCCGATAATCACCAGCATTATTAGTACCAGCACCGAAAGTTCACCCACTGACGTTATCCCCCACAAGACATCAGCATACTTCACCCCCACTACAAAATAAATAATCGCACACAAGCCGCCAAACAACACGAAGCCCGACATGCCCTCCCGATAAAGCACAAAAGCCAAAGACCCGTATACCAAAGCCGATCCGGTCTCCTTCTGCATCATAATCAGCAGCATAGGCAGCAATATCAATGAACAAGCCCGCACAAAATTAGCAGGTTTCACCAATACAAAATTATAGGAACTTATCAGTCTCGCCAACGCCAGAGCCGTTGCAAACTTGGCAAACTCCGCCGGCTGCAAATTTACCGGTCCCAGTACCAACCACGAACGCGACCCTTTTATATCCGGAGCCAGGAATATAGTCGCTACCAATAACAGCATCAGCACAATATATATAAAATAAGCCAGTGCCTCATACATCCGGGCTTCAAGCATAAGCAGTATAAAACCGATACCGAATGATAACCCTATCCACAATAACTGCTTGCCCGAACGTTCATTAAAGTCAAATATGCTTGCATTATCAAAATCATAGCTCGCCGCATAGATACTGACCCATCCGGCAAAAACCAGTATGGTATACAAGACTACTGTAATCCAGTCTATCGACTTCCATATATTAATTTCCCTTGATACCACTATATATCATTGTATTAGAATTCAACATATGCTCCTCCAGATACTGACGTTCGGGCGAAATAGCCCCCTTCAAGTACTTCTCCACCATAAGACTGCCGATAGGAACCCCGTAAGTAGCCCCGAAACCCGCATTTTCCACATAAACGGCAATAGCAATCTTCGGATTATCTTTCGGAGCAAATCCCATAAACGCCGAATGGTCCTTACCATGAGGGTTCTGCGCTGTTCCGGTCTTTCCGCAAAGCTCTATTCCCGGAATAGCACCTACACGGCAAGTTCCCCCCAATACGGCCATACGCATACCCTCAACTATATAATTATATTTATCAGACGATACTTTTGTATAACGCTTGGTCCTGTAATCAGCCGACAATACCGTATCCTGAATCTCTTTCACCACATGCGGAGTATAGAAATACCCCCTATTAGCTATAGTCGCCGCTAGATTGGCAATCTGTAACGGGGTCGCCAGAACCTCTCCTTGACCGATAGCAATAGAAATAATCGTCAATGCACGCCAACGTTTCTCACCATAAATCTTGCTATAATAATTACTGTTCGGAATAAATCCCCGGCTCTCACTCGGCAAGTCCACGCCCAGTCTGTATCCGTACCCCATCGACACCATGTAATCTTTCCACGTATCAAAGGCCTCGGCCGTACTCTTATATTTACTACGGCTATCTACCATCGACTTCAATCCATAACAGAAATAAGCATTACAAGATGTACTTATAGCAGGCATCAATGATAAAGGCGAGCCATGAGCATGACAACCTACCCGTAAACGCCCCGATACAAAACCATGATAACAGGGATACATCGTATGAGGAGTTATCACTCCTTCCTGCAAAAAAGTAAGTCCCTGAGTAGGTTTAAATGTCGAACCCGGAGGATAAGCCGCCATGATAGCCCTATCATACAATGGTTTGTACGGATTCCGGTTCAATGCCGCATAATTCTTTCCCCGGCTTCGTCCTACCAAAGTAGAAGGATCATAAGATGGGCTCGATACCAATGCCAATATTTCACCGGTAGACGGTTCTATTGCAACAATAGCACCTATTTTATTAGCCATTAGCCGTTCACCATATTCCTGTAAATCTATATCTATCGACAACTTCAGATTCTTTCCCGACTGTGGAGGTATATCAAAAATCCCATCCTCATAACGCCCCTTTATGCGGCCGTGAGCATCACGCAACAATATCTCCACGCCCTTCTCTCCACGCAAAAACTTTTCGTACGACTTCTCCACACCTAAGTCCCCCGTATAGTCTCCTCGTATATAGTAACTGTCGTTCTCTATATCCCGAGGAGAGGCCTCACGAATATTTCCCAATACATTAGCTCCATATGGATAAGCATACTGTCTCAACATACGATTTTGAATAAAAAATCCGGGAAATTTATACAATTTCTCCTGTAACCGGCCGTAATCTTCGGCCGACAATTGGGAAATAAACGTCTGAGGAGTATAAGCCGAATATCCCGGATTGAGACGACAGTCTTTCATCATCTGCAAACGACGGTCAAACTGGTCACGAGTTATCCCTATCGTACGACAAAAGTCCAGTGTATCGAACGGCTGCACTTCCCGCATAATCATCATCACATCATATGCCGGTTGATTATATACCAGCAATTTACCATTACGGTCATAAATCAACCCCCGAGACGGATATTGTATTTTTTTCAAAAAAGCATTACTATCGGCAAACGTTTTATAATCATTATCCGGTACCTGCAATACAAATAGTCGCACCAGATAAATAAGACCGATAATCAATATCGTACCCCCGATTACAAATTTACGCTTCTCCAGATTATAATCCTTTATCACTTCTTTCCCGGTTTTAAACAATCCGCAGCCAATACCAGCAAAAATGTAAACACGGCACTGGAACTAAATCTTAAAATCAACGTCAATGGACTGAAGAATGTAAAAGCCTCAATGACAAATATCAACACACAAAACAATATAACCATCAAAAAACTGTAGCCGATAAAATGGCTCAATCCCAATGACGAAATAGACGGCACTATCGATACAGCCTCGTCGCTGCGTGGCAATACCAGAGCCAACACAGGTTTCCTCATGAAAGCTATTGTCGTTGCCGCTAATGCATTCATACCCGGTGTATTACTGAATATATCCACAATCAGCCCCATAAGGAAAGCTATCGACATCACCCAGTTTGCAGACATCAAAGACGGCAATCTCAAAATAAAGTAAATATACAAAAACGGTGTTGCATAACCGAATAAAGATATATCATTGAGTACAGTCACTTGCAACAATACCAGTAAAACAAACAAAAGTATGTAAGTCAACACCATCCTATTCATTGCCCATAGCCTCCCTCTCCAATGCATTTTTCTCTCGTTGCCCTTTTGACTCTATAATCCGGACATCATTCAATCGATTAAAATCGGTCGACAGCTGTACCCGCAAGGCATAAAAATTATCATTTCTCTGTTTCGAAAAGTCTGAAATCACACCCACCATGATTCCCTCCGGAAAAACAGCCGAATAGCCACTGGTTATAATCGTATCCCCCTTGGCAAACTTCACATGCCGGGGCATCTCCTCTAAAACAGCATACCGGGCATCTTTCCCATCCCAAACCAACGAACCGAAATAACTGCTGCCTTTTACTTTACAGCTCAGCCTCAACTTGGGATTCAACAAGGAAATCACCACGGCAAAGTTATCTGATACGGCATTGACAATACCCACAATACCATTTTGATCCACCACACCCATTTCCGAATGCAATCCGTCCCGGCTTCCTTTGTTCAATGTTATATAATTATGGGAATTAGAAACACTGTTATTTATTACCTGCGCTACAATAAAATTATAATTGGAAAATATCGAGTCTCTCTCATGTCTTTCCAGTAGACTGTCCCCCTCAAGCCTTCTCACTCGTTCGCGCAAGTTAGCCACTTCCACCTCCAATGCTCCATTACGTTTCTGCAAATCCCGATTGATTTCCCGCAAACCGAAATATCCCGTAATACCACCCTTTACAGCATATACCTGTCCGGCCACTTCATTGGCCGAACTGAAAAACACACTTTGCTGATAAGGATTATACTTGACCAAAAGCACAAAACTCAACACCGCATATATCATATAAAGCAGCCAAGAGCTATGTCTGATCAAAAAATAAATCAGTTTACGCATCTATCTACACCTGTATAATTAACCCAATTTTATAATATCTATCGTTACCACAACGAGTCATAAAGTGTAAAACGCCTTTTTCATATACATTTTACACCTTACAACTCGCAACATTTACTATAAATATACCCTCTTTTCTAACTCACTATCAACCGGAAATGCAAGTACACCTTCCACTTCCTTAAAAATGAGCACGATAACTTTCCGCTAATCAAGGGAAAATAAATTACCTTATCAAGAATGAGAACTTATCGATATTTTTCAAAGCGATACCCGTACCCTTGGCCACAGCATGCAACGGATCCTCTGCAATATGGAACGGAATACCGATTTTATCAGTCAATCGCTTATCCAAGCCACGCAATAGTGCGCCGCCACCTGCCAGATAAATACCATTACGCACCACATCGGCATATAACTCCGGTGGCGTTTGTTCCAGAGCACTCAACACAGCAGCCTCGATTTTAGAGATAGACTTCTCAATACAATGCGAAATCTCCTGATACGAAACCGGAACCTCCATAGGAAGAGCGGTCATCTGATTAGGCCCATGCACAATATAATCTTCAGGAGGGTCAGCCAGTTCTGTGAGAGCCGAACCTACATTTATCTTTATCAGCTCAGCTGTGCGCTCACCCACTTTAACATTATGTTGTCGGCGCATATACTCCTGAATATCAGCTGTAAGGTCATCACCTGCAATACGAATAGAATTGTTCGAGACAATCCCTCCCAAAGAGATAACTGCAATTTCAGTAGACCCGCCGCCAATATCCACAATCATATTTCCTTCCGGTGCTTCCACATCAAGACCGATACCGATAGCAGCTGCCATAGGCTCATAAATCATATACACATCGCGACCTCCCGCATGCTCCGACGAGTCACGTACAGCACGTATCTCTACCTCTGTACTTCCCGACGGTATGCCTACCACCATTCTCAGAGACGGAGCAAACCAACGGCCTTTAGAACTCACCATTTTCACCATGCCCCGTATCATTTGCTCAGCAGCATAGAAGTCGGCAATCACGCCATCCCGCAAAGGACGTATAGTACGAATATTCTCATGCGTCTTGCCATGCATTTGGCGGGCTTTCTCACCCACGGCCAGCAATTTGTCGGTACGCTTGTCAAGAGCCACTACCGAAGGCTCATCCACCACCATCTTGCCATTATGCATGATAATAGTGTTGGCAGTACCCAAATCGATAGCGATCTCCTGTGTAAAAGAAAATAGTCCCATCTTATATTCTTTTCAATATTAGTTTATGCATTGTGGGCATTCCACAATACGCTTAGTGTTTAAAATGACGTATCCCGGTCATCACCATAGCCACACCGTTCTCGTTACAATAATCGATAGACAGATTATCCTTCACCGAACCACCCGGCTGTATCACAGTATCAATACCTTCCTTGTGTGCAATCTCTACACAATCGGGGAAAGGGAAGAATGCATCCGACGCCATCACTGCCCCGTTCAAGTCAAAACCGAACGACTTAGCTTTCTCGATAGCTTGCTTCAAAGCATCTACTCGCGAAGTCTGACCCACGCCACTGGCATACAATTGCTTGTTCTTAGCCAACACGATAGCGTTAGACTTACTATGTTTTACAATTTTATTTGCAAATAACAAATCTTCTATTTCTTCAGCAGCAACAGCCTTTTCCGTCACCTGCTGCAACTCTTCCGGTTTCTCAATATGAGTATCACGCTCCTGCATCAACACTCCGTTGAGCAATGAACGGAATTGTCTTTTTGAAGCTGGCATCTCTTTCTGTACCAATATTATACGGTTTTTCTTCTGAGTCAGTACCTCAAGAGCACCCATATCATAATCGGGAGCAATAATTACTTCAAAGAAAAGCTTATTTATCTCTTCAGCTGTTTCCTTGTCCACAGCACCATTCGTTATCAATACACCGCCGAAAGCAGAAACAGGATCACCTGCCAAGGCTGCCTTCCAAGCCTCTATCAAAGTGGGACGCGATGCTATACCACATGCATTATTATGCTTCAATATGGCAAACGTCAACTCATCGAAATCTCCAATCAACGATACGGCAGCATCGATATCGAGCAAATTATTGTACGAAATCTCCTTACCTTGCAACTGGTCAAACATTTCGTCAAAACGGCCGTAAAAGACTCCCTTCTGATGAGGATTCTCCCCATAACGTAAAATCTTAGCATTATTTTTGGCCTGCCGGAAAGCACTGCCCTGACCATTATCAAAATAGTTGAAAATAGCCGTATCATAGCCCGAAGACACAGCAAAAGCCTCCTTAGCAAACCATTTACGATCTTCCAATGATGACTCGGCACCCTTCTCGCGTAATAAATCCATCAACGGACCATATTGGGCTTTAGACGCAACGATAATCACGTCTTTAAAATTTTTGGCAGCCGCACGAATCAGCGAAATACCACCTATATCTATTTTCTCTATAATAGCACTCTCGCCTGCACCCGAAGCCACAGTCTCCTCAAACGGGTACAAATCCACAATCACTAAATCTATTTCGGGAATCTCATATTGCTTTATCTGTTCCAAATCACCTTCTAACTCACGACGGCACAAAATACCACCGAAAACTTTAGGATGCAATGTCTTCACACGCCCGCCCAAAATTGACGGATAGCCCGTAAGACTTTCTACCGACTGGCAAGGAAGCCCCAACGACTCGATAAACGATTGTGTACCACCTGTAGAAACAAAGCTCACACCTTCAGCGTGCAGTTTTTTCAAAATTTCATCCAAACCATCCTTGTGATATACCGATACTAATGCGGTCTTAATTCTCTTGTTCTCAGACATATATACAAATTTAGCATTATCAAATTACAAAAGTACTAAATACTTGTGATTCACACACACAGAAACAGCAAAAGTTTTACAAAAAAATATAGCATGTCTGACAAGCATTCTGTCTTCACACACAGCCCAAAGGAAAATCGTATTTTCTTTCTCAGACAACAGCCGGAATATAATCTATCTATACCTTTCAAAACAGGTACTTTATTATCACACAACAGAAAAACGACATTCAAAGTATTACTCCTTATAGATTTTCATCTCACACAGACGACAATCAAACTCCAGTCTGAACCTCGAATCCTTATAACTCAAGAACAAAGGTTCTTTCGGAACATCACCTCGCCGGACGAGCTTAGGACACCAGCCCTGCATATATTTGATACAGTGGCGGGTAAACATTAGTGGAACATTTCCCTGCGACGATACTTCAAAAGCCGGTTGTACCGACCGTACACCACATTGTGCGTAAAACTCCGACGCCTTACCATTAGCTACATTTCCCAAATAAGACAACTCCTTTACAGGAAAAACCGGTCGTTGTTTATCGACATCCTTACGAACATCACGCCTGAAAGCAATTCTACGGGCCAGCATCAATCGTTCCACCACACACCTGCGCATATCGGCCAAAACAGACGAAGGAATAAACCAATTTTCTTCAAGTCTTACCTCTATATTTCGAACCCGAAATACCGTATCTCCCAGTTTAGACAATAACCTCTGTTGATTTTCCAATTGCAGCGTTCGTGCTACCTCCTTAGTACACTCCCACGACATCGTAGCCTGTACCCCGGTCTCATCTGTCATCTCCAAAGCAAAGCCGAAGGCCGTATCATAAAGTGTTATATCCACATACAAGAATCTTTCAGCAGACTTCCGGCTCAGAGCCTTCTCAAACTCATGATTATAATTCCTATATAACCGAGTCTTTGGAGATATATCCGGCATTTGCCCCGGGAACAAACGATTCCCTTCCACCCTATTTACTCGGAAACCTTCAAAGACACCCTTTCTATTGATAAAACCGATACCGTCACCATTACTGAAAGAATGTACACCCGACACAGTAATAAAACGGTCGGCGACACTCTTGACCACCCCTACAAACTCACCCACCGATTTCGGCGTATCCGGCGAAATGATAGCTTCCGATGTCCGTCCGTTCAAAAAATAATGAGTAAAACTCCTGTTGAAACTCTTCGATACATCCGGTGTAAAAAATAACTCCGTATGACCATCCGACGACCGGGCAAACTCCTCCCGTCGCTTAAAAATCTCATCCAACCGAAGACGATAATAAGCCGTAACATTTTTCACATACGACAACTCTTTAAGTCGACCCTCAATCTTCAATGACGAAACTCCCGCATCCAGCAAGTCCTCCAGCCGGTCACTCTGGTTCAAGTCCTTCAAGGATAGCAAATGCTTATCCCGCACCAATACCCGGCCATCGGCATCAGTCAATGTATAAGGCAGACGGCAATATTGTGCACACTCCCCTCGGTTGGCACTCCGCCCACAAGCAGCAGCACTCATATAGCACTGTCCACTGTAACTTACACACAATGCACCATGTACAAATACCTCCAAAGGTACATCCACAGCCCGGTGTATATCCCTTATCTGCTGCAAAGAAAGTTCCCGTGCCAAAACTACCTGAGAAAAACCCGCATCAGCCAGAAAACGAACTTTCTCCACCGTACGATTATCGGTCTGCGTACTCGCATGCAAAGCAATAGGCGGCAAATCCAACTGCAAAAGGCCCATATCCTGTACAATCAGAGCATCCGCCCCCGCATTATACAACTCATACGCAATTACCCTTGCCTCCTCCAGTTCATCATCACGCAATATCGTATTCAATGCCACATACACACGTGCCCCGAAACTATGGGCATAAGCCGCCAACCGTTCGATATCTCCTACACTATTCCCCGCAGAAGCCCGGGCTCCAAATCTCGGAGCCCCGATATACACCGCATCCGCACCGTGGTTAATAGCCTCCATCCCGATATCTGCATTTTTCGCGGGAGACAACAACTCTATCTTACGTCGTACCGTCATTTTATCTCCCTGATATCGTAAGGTGTCTGTTGATATACGAAATAGTTGAGCCAGTTCGAGAATAACAAATTCGCATGTCCTCTCCAACGCACAACAGGTCCCTTTTCCGGATTATTATCTCTATAATAATTTTTCGGTAAATCGATATCGAGACCTTTCGATACGTCCCGTCGGTACTCCCCGTCCAAAGTATAAGGAGAATATTCGGAATGACCTGTAATAAAAAATTCCCGGCCACCGCGAGCCATCACCATATACACCCCCGACTCTTCCGATTCGGACACTATGGACAACTCCCGAATACGGCGTATATCCTCTGCCCGTACCTCTGTATGTCGGCTGTGCGGCACATAAAACTCATCATCAAACCCTCGAAAAATAGGATTCTGCACATCATTCACCTTATGTTTGAATACTCCGAACATCTTTTTCCCCAGTTTATACTTCGGAACACCGTAAAAATGGTATAAGCCTGCCTGAGCTGCCCAGCAAATATATAAAGTAGAAGTAACATGCGTACGAGCCCAATCAAAAATTTCCGTTACCTCATCCCAATAATCCACCTCTTCGAAATCCATCAATTCTACCGGTGCACCCGTTATTATCATACCATCATAAGTCTCGTTACGAACCCTGTCAAACTCCTTATAGAACATCTGCATATGTTCCACCGGTGTATTTTTAGAAGTATGACATGCCGTTTTCAGAAAATCAATTTCTACCTGCAATGGCGTATTCGACAACAACCGTATCAAGTCCGTCTCGGTCGTTATTTTCAACGGCATCAAATTAAGAATAACAATACGCAACGGACGTATATCCTGAGAAGACGCCCGTAAGTCATCCATCACAAAAATATTTTCATTCTTCAGCAGCTCGACTGCAGGCAAATTGACCGGAATATTTAATGGCATACAAAATTGATTTTATACTTCTACGTCGGCAAAGTTATAAAAAAACGACAAAAGGCAGATATTTATCCGCCTTTTGTCTTCAAATACCGTGTTTGCAATACAACAAATTCCTCATTTCAGATTAAACTGCTTCAATATAAAATCGTTCCCGGCACGATACTGCTCAGGATAAGCCCAATGCGCCGTTTCTTGCATAAGCATCAAATACTTGGGAGCTGTCACCACATTATATACCGAATAAGTAGAAGTAGGTGGGCATACCTGGTCATTATATCCCCAAGAAAAAAACACCGGTACTTTGAGCTGGCGGGCAAAGTTGACAACATCATAATAACTGATTGTCTCCAGCTTCTCTTTGGTATTATTCGCCCGATTCACAGTCTCCGCATTACGAAGCATATGAGGCCATCCACCTGCACGATTATGCAAATATCCCGTCATATCGCTCAATGCAGGATAAAAAGCCGACAAGCATTTGATACGAGAGTCAAGGGCAGCAACAACAACCGATAACGCTCCCCCTTGGCTGCCTCCTGTAACGGCCACCCGCTCACCGTCGAACTGAGGCAACGAGAAAATAACATCCACCCCCCTTTTACAACCAATATAAACCCGATTATAATAATAATTATCTCTCTGGTCTAAATTATAGGTATTATAACTCTGCAATATTCCTGTTCTCAAATCCCGATACAACCGGTCGGGATATGTCACCGGAATACCGTGGATACCGACTTGCAACGTAATAATACCCTTCTCTGCCATATCTATCACACCATTATACGGGCGCACCCCTGCTCCCGGAACATGCAATACTGCCGGATATTTACCTTCAGCCTTAGGTATACACAAAATCCCGTAAAATCGAGCACCGCTCTTATTTACAGCATAACTAACCTCATACACATTCACCTTCGCAGTACAACGGTCAGGCAATAATTGCATTTCCACATCCAAAGGGACCCTATCGACAATTTCTTTCTGCCCTTCCCAATATTCGACAAAATCTTTCGGATAAGGCACAGTAGGCTGTATCTTCTCCGGCTCAAAACCGACCGTAACCCAGTTCGAATAAGTCGTTCCATCGACAACCACCGTAGCTCTGCAGGTCAAAAATCCCGGTTCTTTCACAGTCCCCATGTCTATCGTACCCGTACCATCTTTCAAAGTTACCTTCTTCGTCAATGTCGGAGCCATCATCTCCGGGCCTATAGCATAAGTCAGCATGACACTGCCCACAGGAGTAGTACTTTTCTCCACAGACACCTTCAACCGAGGTTTCTCACCCACTTTATACGTCCAGTCCTGATGGTCAGGAACCATACGTATATTTACAAAATCTTTATTCATGTTTCTTTGTGCCGATAACAACAACGTGCACAAAAAGAAACCCACAAAAAGCATAACGTTTTTTCTCATGATATATAATTAAATAGTAGAAAATTACATCTCATTTATATGATGGCCCGAAAAATACTTGTAAATAGAAAACATTATCATGGCACCAATCCCTTTTCACATCCAAAAGTAATAATAAATGTCCAATAACGACTCTTGTCAACCAAAAAAGTAAAAAAATTACTAACTTTGCATACTCTCTGTACCATTCAAACCCGTACAGGATTTTTATAAATTTGCATTTTGTCAGTTTCATACCATGAAAATATGAAAAGATTTATATTCTGCACATTATTGCTGTATTTTTATATAGGACAGACATATAGTCAACAATACTGGTTCAATCACATTACGACAAACGATGGATTGTCCCATATTTCCGCCAACGACATATATCAGGATGAAATCGGTCGTATGTGGTTTGCAACCCGTGCCGGCCTCAATTGTTATGACGGCAATAAAATAAAAACATATCGTTCCAATACTCAAAAAGATAAGCAACTGAACATCTCGCTAATCAATAACATTACTGGGGATAAAAACGGGCATCTTTATTTACGGACCCATCAATCTTTTATAAAATTCGATATGCAGACCGAGACATTCACTACAATCATAAAAAACAATGTCTCGGCTATATATCAGGGGAAAAACCAAACTTGGCTTTGCGTAGGAGATACCATATACCAATATCATCCCGGTACATCACCCACCCTTACACGCACCGCTATTCTTGACAATCCCCATAACCAAATATATTACAATATATTTGAAGACTCAGACCAAAACTGTTGGATATGTACCAACAAAGGTCTTTACCTACTTGATAGGAACAACAATATACACCATTACATCCCCGAATACTCCATCAAACACATTTTCCAAGATACACAAAATTATTTATGGGTATCAACGTTAGGTAAAGGATTGCTAAAACTCAACCGTTCAGGACAGATTTTGAAAAACTATCGCAAAGGTCAAAGTGCCCATACCCTCATCAGCGATTCTGTAAGATGCGTCTGCGAAGACAACACCGGGAAAATATGGGTTGGTTCCCAATTCGGATTATGCAGACTCGACACGGCACAGCACACCTTCGAACACTTCCATTCCAATATAGATTCCCCGTCAGCCCTTACATCCGAATCTATCACTGCTCTTTACAAAGACATTCAAGGCACGATATGGATCAGCACCTATTTCGGAGGTATCAATTATATCAATTTCCGGTCTCAGCCATTCACATACTACCCTCCCGGCAAATACGGGCTCGACTTCCCCGTCATCACCAAATTCGTGGAAGACAAGCGCGGCACTATATGGATAGGGACAGAAGGAGGTGGACTATACTCATACTCTCCCCGCACTTCCCGATTCAAAAATTACAGAAAAGGCCTGTCCAGACTCAATCTCAAAGAAATATATTACGATTCCGAAAGAGACTGCCTTTGGATTGGATTTTCAGAAAACGGACTCAACCGTTTCGATATAAAAACCGGGCAAATTACGGCATATTCTGCCAAAATGAAAAATCTTAAAATTACTTCTTGGGAAAACAAACTCCTTATCGGAGCAAGCCAAAGGCTCGGAATATTCGACCCCGAACGTCCCTACAATTCTATCATTGCATTTCCTGACAAAAATAAATATGGATTGGAACCCAGCATACTGAGCCTGCTCAGCGACAATCAAGGAAACATTTGGTTCGGAACGTATAACGGGTTATACACCTATAACCCCCATCTCGATAAACTCTCTTTTTACAATTATAACCGGACAGATACATCAAGCTTAAGCGGAACTATTATTACATCGCTCTACCAAGACAGTAAAAACAGAATATGGGCCGTAGCTATGGACCGGGGACTCAACCTCTTCCACCCCGTCAATAAAACCTTCGCACACTACTCTCATTCAGCGGACGGGCTATTGGACAACAATATTACAGCCATAACTGAGTTACCTTCCGGACGCCTGCTTTTAGGTACGAGTGCCGGACTATCCATACTCGACCCTGAAAAAGGGCAATTCACCAACTACGATTACAAAAGAGGTTTTCCTCTGACTATGGTCAACGACGGTTCGCTCCTCGTATCACAAAATCAGGATATATACGTAGGAGGAGTCACCGGATTAGTCATATTCAAAGAAAAGGACCTGTTACAGACTCCGATAAAACCATCGAAAATCTGGTTTAATAATCTGTATGTAAATAACATTGAAGTAAATACATCTGACCCGGATAACATCCTCAATAAAAATATTTCGTTTACCAATAATATAAAACTCAAACATGACTACAATGTATTTTCGATACAAATTGCTACCGATAATTACATAAAATCAAACATCCTCAACATCCAATATCGCTTGATAGGGTACAATGACAAGTGGCTTACTCTGAACGACCATCAGATGCCCACCTATACCAGTCTCCCCCCCGGAGACTATACTCTCGAAACCCGTATCAAAGAATATCCAAGCATCTGCAAATCAATCAACATCAGCATACTGCCACCACTTTACAAAACTTGGTATGCCTACCTCTCTTATATTATCTTGATTGCCGGTTTTAGCTATTGGTTTTACAGACAAATACATACCCGGTTATATCTGAAACAATCTCTCGAATTCGAGAAAAAAGAAAAGCTTATGACCGAAAAAGCCACGCAATCAAAGCTTCGCTTTTTTACCAATATATCACACGAATTCAATACTCCTCTGACTTTAATATTAGGACAAACCGACTCTCTGTTGAAATCATACAATCTATCACCTACAGCCACACATAAAGTCCTGAACATATACAAAAATGCCGATAATCTCAAAAAGCTCGTAGAAGAACTTATCGAATTCCGAAAACAGGAGCAAGGGTACATGAAACTGAAAATATCACATACCGACATTTCTGTTTTCATCGAAGAGATATCGGCACTTTTCAAAGAATACGCTGCTAATAAAAAAATCAAATTTACCACCCAATGCCCCGACAAAGAAATAAAAATATGGATAGACACACGTCAGATGCAAAAAGTCTTCAACAATCTACTCTCCAACGCTTTTAAATTCACTCCTTCGAACGGAGAAATAAAAATAGTCGTATCCGACACCGACAGTTCTGTAGACATTGCCATTTCCGACACAGGCACTGGAATAAAGCCCAACGAACTAAACCACATTTTCGAGCCTTTCTACCAGTGTGAAGAAACAGAAACACAACACAAAGGCACCGGTATCGGACTTACATTCTCAAAAAGCATCGTCGACGCCCACGGCGGACATATATCTGTAAACAGCCAATTCGGGAACGGTACGACCTTTACTATAAAACTCAAAAAAGGAGACGCTCATTTCAAAACCTCCGTTACCCGTATACAAGAAGAAAATATACAAAATTTACAAGAGTCCATACAACCCGACAGCACCTTTTCCGAAAATATCATTGAGTTACCCACCCAAAAATTAGGGAAAATGCTCATCGTCGAAGACAATAAAGAACTCGTACAACTGCTTGTCGAAACATTCACTCCTTTCTACGACACTGACGTAGCCTGCGATGGCATAGAAGGTTTACAAAAAGTACGACGAAACAGCCCCGATATCATCATATCCGATATCATGATGCCTCGCATGTCCGGAATAGAATTATGTACAACCATCAAAAAGAACCTCGACACATGCCACATTCCAGTCGTATTGCTTACCGCAAAATCGGCTATTGAGCACAAAATAGAAGGTTTGAAGATAGGTGCCGACGATTATATTACCAAACCTTTCGATATCAATCTGCTGGTTATCCGATGCAACAACCTTATCAACAATCGTAAAATCATGCAACAAAGATACCGGGAAGACCCCGATTTCAGTATTCCCCAAATGGCAACCAACCCGTTAGACCACGAACTGCTCAATCGGGCAACCGAAATCGTCCGGAAAAATCTCTTCAACGAACAATTTAGTGTCGATACATTTGCCACCGAAATAGGTCTCGGGCGCACGACCCTCTTCACCAAACTAAAAAGTATTACAGGGCTCACTCCGAACAACTTCATCATGGACATACGACTCAAAAAAGCGGCCGAAATGCTGACTACCCGTACCGAAATGAACATAAGCGAAATCGCCTACGACTTAGGATTCTCAACCCCGAAATACTTCAAAAAATGTTTTAAAGACCGTTTCGCATACACCCCTACCGAATATAGGCAAAAAAATCAAAAAACAAGATCCACACAGCCATATAAGGATACATAATAATATCTCACATAACTGCACTATACTTTATCATACCATTTTTTATAACGTAAAAGAGCCTCTACATAATAATAATCGGCATAAGATAAAGGAACATCCACCTCCGTATCTATCGGCATATTACCGACTGAATGCTTCAGAACAAAATGAGCATTTGTTCCCGGTGCAGCCAGATACGCATCCGACGACAATGTCCGCAATTGTTTTTCTGCCATTTTCAAACAAGACTCCGAAAGTTTCTTGTCTTTCGTTACAGTACTCAGCTCTATAAAAGCAGAAGCCATAATAGCCGCTGCCGAAGCATCACGTTTGGCATTCGGAATCTCTGGTGCATCAAAGTCCCAATAAGGAATTCCATCTGCAGGCATGTTCCGATGATGTAACAAATAATTCGCAATATTTTCAGCCATAGTAAGATAACGACCAATACCTGTCTCACGATACATCATCGTATATCCATAAAGTCCCCAAGCCTGTCCCCTTGCCCACGAACTCTCATCTGCATATCCCTGGTTCGTATTCTTTTTCTCTACTTCTCCGGTAATCGTATCATACGACACTACATGGTAACTACTGTAGTCCGGACGATAATGATTTTTTATGGTTTTATCTGCATGTTTCAGGGCAATATCTCTATATTTCGTACTGTCCGAATTCTTACTTGCCCACAACAATAATTCAAGATTCATCATATTATCAATAATTACCGGATATTGCCATTTATCTTCATGAGAATCCCACGAACGTATCAGTCCGGCTCCGGCATGATAACGCGTCGAGAGAGACTCAGCTCCTTGCAACAATACCGACTTATAAAACTGATTTCCCGTTATTCGCAATCCGTTTCCAAAACTGCAATAAAGCATAAAGCCCACATCATGATTATCTGTCGTATTCTTCTCCCTCTCGACACGTTGAGTATATATTTCTGCATACTTTTTCAGTTCAGAATCGCCCGTAGCTTCATACAAATACCACAATGTTCCCGGGAAAAAACCACTCGTCCACCATCTCGAATCCGAAGTCGTCAACCGGCCCTCTTTATCCATACTTCTGGGCAATAAATCCGGCTTCCCCGACAGCTCTTCAGCCATGCCCTTCGACTGTATCACAGCCCGTTCCAAACCTCTCTCGATTACATTCTCCATAGGTTCCTGTGTCGTACACGCACTCCATACAGTCACCACACACATCATACTAAAAATCAAATTTCTCATCACATTAAAAATATCTATTATATTTACAAATAACTGGTTACTTTCCACTCCGACAGCGCAGGCACATCCTGCCCCGAAGTAGGAGAACACTCCGGTATCAGTCTTACCTGTAACGTACGTGATACATTACCTGGAATCCACGTATCAAATCCTATCAAACTGCATCCTTCATTCGAAGCATCATACTCATACTTTCCGATGGCAGGCCATACTTTCAAAACCACATCCCTCGGTTGTACGACTTCCACTAACAAACGCCTTTCACCCTGGGAAAGACAAAATGTATTCCGGTCTACAACTTCCACAGCCGCTTGGGTAGCCATTGACCAACGTACACCCGTCGACATCCGGTTCAATGTCTTTATCTCATCTTGCACCACGACAAAGCCATTATCTATAATAGCAACACCACGCCTTACCTCCTGCAACAGGCCTTCGTACACCGGGGTAAGGTCCAACACGGCATTCATAAATAGCGGATTATCCGAATAAGAAATAAAAGAAGCATCCCCGTCGACACGCTGTAACTGTCCATCAACAGCCAATGTATTATGCGAAAAGTTATTCATACGAAATACCTTCCAACGTTCCGAATCCTGTTCCGTCCCGAAAATCGAAAGACCATAAGACTCCAGCGAATTATAATCCTGCATACCCAGGTCTATTCCCCAACGTACCCCTTGAGCCTCCAAAACAAACGACCCTACGTCCATATGTCCATGACTCTCCGCCGGAGAGCCTCCCTTCACACCGACATAAATAGCATCCCGATTACTCCATGATGTACGCATCACAGCCACAGCATTTGCATTACGAGCCACCCATACATTTTTACGGGGGGCAACCACATCTATCGAACCGACTTCAGAAGCCCATAATAATAAAAAAGGAAGTAAACGGTACGAAAATGACGTAGCCCGTTCTATCTGCTGCCGCTCTATCCATAAAAGCGAAGAATCATGTTCCCGCTGGGCAAACCAAAATAATGTAGGATTCATCGACGTACCGCTGTCAGTATCCGAATAATTGAAAGACAACAATGACGGAGCTATCATCTGCAAAGCATACTGCCCTGAATTATCAAATCCCGGTACATCAATCAACAACCCGAAGTCCGTCTGTAACGCCTTCTGCAATGCTGAGAAAAATATAGCTTGATAAGAAGTGCCGTATCCCCAATAACCATATCCCTCCGGATAATTTCCATCTATTCCATAACCGGACAGAGCCAGTTTTATTGAAGCTACAGACCGAGTTATTATCTCCTTCGCAAATTCCTCATCATCCTCATAAAGAGCCAGAGCACCTATAACCATAGCCGCATTACATACTTGATTCCAATTATTGGCCTTCCAAAGAAAATCATTATTTTCTGAATCCATAGAAGGCTCCAACCCTTTCTTCAAAATAGCGTCCTTTATCAAAGCCCTTTCTGTATCCGGCAAGTCGTCATATAACCAATCATACCCTATAGACATGGCTACTGTCATCTCCGCAACATCCAGAAAGTGAGAAGGATTCCAGTCACTGAAACTTGCAACAGCCAACATCTCCTGCCGGGCTCTTTTCAAAAAACGGGAATCAGCAGTCATCCGGTATGCATAAGACCAGTAAAATATACGCTTAATGCACTCACGCGATACATCCAGCAACCTCTTACCGGTCAATACCCGTTCAGAAAGAGGCTTAGACAACAAATTTTCCGCAGTAGACAATATCCCGTTATGTACCTTTGCATACTGCACATCAGCCAATATCGCTTTGATATTCTCCTCTTCTCCTTTCAATAAGAACAAACGAGGATGACCGGGCACATCGGCAGACGACCGCCACACAGCCTCCATTCCGTTCATATCCTTGCCGGCCAAAACATCCGACTGGCACGATAATACTAACGGTACCATGAGAATAAAAATAACAACTAAATTCACATATCTACACATCACCCTAACACTCATGGTAAAACTTCAATTTCTACACTTTTCACCACCTCCGAACGATGTCCGGCAGTTACGTTACTACCGACAAAAACTGCCGTATACCTACCCGGAGTCATATACGTATGTACATATTGCTTTATATCAGCATCAGCCACACCCTTCACCGGAACGGCAACATCAGGCAAGAGCGGCAAGACTCCCGTATCTATACCTTTCGAAATCGCCCATACCTCATTCCCCTGTTCCGTAGGTCCGTCCTTTCCTTGTAACCTCACCAACGAAGCCGATACAATACTGATACTTTCCATATTTGTCCCTTTTCCGAAATCAACAATATTAAATCCTGCAGTATAAGCCGTAGTAGAGATATCGGCAACCTTCATATCTCCCTCCTTCGTTTTCGCATTCAGTAAAAGACGGTTGATACGCCAACTCGGAGCACCCGACTCTGATGCTATTGGAAAACACAAATATCGAAACGCAATATACAACGGTTTCCCCGGAATTACAAAATCATCCAGGTTTAAAGTTCCCGATTCTGTTTCATTATTCGACCCGGCCAGAGTAAAATGACTCGTGACATCCTGCCATGTCGCCTTCTGTATTGCCCCTATATCTTTATAATTACCATTAAAATCTGTCGACAAAAGCACATATCGCTCACTTTTCTGTTTAGCATTACTAAGCAATGACCCGAAATTAAGCTCCAAAGATTCTATCGGTAATTGTCGCCCCGCATCTTTGTACCGATAATCATTACCCCACTCACCCGAATAGAATG
>UMEI01032514.1_pt1 | contig 30597 bp, 20 predicted proteins | sample 1964711 | NCBI WGS metagenome assembly UMEI01 (sample SAMEA4836016, study PRJEB28245) | human gut metagenome | biome: gut microbiome; material: fecal sample | place: Denmark | collected 2008 | reverse complement strand
GAAGATACGGATGTCTTCATTTTTCTCGCGGTCGATCAGATCTTTAAGCACAGGGAGACTGTCAACGACCGGTGAAGTATTAGCCATGCAGATGACACTTGTAAATCCGCCTTTTGCAGCAGCAAGTGCACCGGTATGAAGATCTTCCTTATAAGTAAATCCCGGATCGCGGAAATGTACATGAGTATCAATCAGTCCCGGAGCAACGACAAGTCCTGTGGCGTCCAGGATTTCGGTATCATTTGAAACTTGATCTGTATCAATATTTTTTCCTATTTTTAGAATTGTTCCATTTTCAATCGCAAGATCCATCTTTTCGGAAAGTCCCAAAGCCGGATCAACGACGAGTCCATTTTTTATAATCATAATGATCATTATCCTCCTGTCATGTATGAATTTCGTATCATTCCCGACATATTTTCAAATGTAATAAATGAGTTTACAGGCATCATGGAATACCGGGAATATTTCTGTAAATTAGTATAAGGGATAGACAGGGTTCATGTCAAACTTCATGGAAATAATTGCAGTTCATCCAGAAATGTTATAGAAAGAATGGTACAATACAGGTGGATGTAGTATAATGAGCCGGGATTGTGGAAGTGCGAAATGTTCCGTAAGTATCATTTATATACGAAGAAAGCAGGCAGGAACAACTATGTGTCTGATAAGAAATAAAGCAGTAAAAAGGAGATTGGTAAGATGGAATATAAACGTTTGGAACAGAGCCTGATTGATATTGTAAAGGAAGAGCAGGCAAAGCTGGGATATAGAAAAGAAGATGTAAGATTATATTATCCACTCAGCACGCTGAATCATTTCTTTGATACTGAGGATACAGTGGAGGAGATGGCAGAGAGACTGACACATTTACCGGAAGATATGAAAGCAAGACTTGGAGAAATTGCTGTAACACATAAAAAAGATCGTTTCTGCTTCCATATTCCGGAGCAGGGAAGTGAGTATGTGCATGAGCATACTGCTGAAAATGAATTTATCAAAGAACTGATTGAACTGGTGAGAGAACATGGCTGCACGAAGAAAAAGATTCTGGAATTGTTTGGTCAGTACAGTGAAAACACAATCACAGAAGAGATGAATAACGGAGAGTTTGATTTTTATGTGAGATTTCCAGAGGGAAGTGAGGACAGATACTATTATTGCTTTAAAGATGAAGACTGTCATATCATTTATCACAGATTCCTGCCGGAAGATTATGCAGATTTTGAATTTTAAAAGGATGGAGGATTAATCCTCCATCCATAATAAATCCTGATTGATTGGATAATGCCCGAAGATACGGGCTGCATCCATAAGTGCAGTCATATTTTCTTCTGGTGTGAACATTGGAGTCTGGCATCCGGATGTCAGCACGAAACCTTTCGGGGAGTCGTAAGCTTTCCGGATACTTTCTCTGGATGCGCGAAGAACATCGTAAGGAGTTCCAAGACGCATGACTTCTACAGGAGGGACATTTCCCTGAATGCACATATATGGTCCGAGGACTTCCTTGGCTTCTGCCATATCCTCGACATTGTCCGGACCAAATGTACCGATTCCGGTAGGAATCAGAAGTTCCCATAATTTACGGCTTGTACCACAGATATGAAGACCGCATCCCCCACCCTGGCTTTTAATAAAGTCTACATTCTTTTGGAAAAATGGAAGTGAAAATTTCTCATATTGTTTCACACGAAGAAGAGAGGTGGAGCTTACCGGATCTGCAAATCCAACTCCTACGCCCATGTCCAGGAGTCTTTGGATGTAACGGTTATTATTTTCTGTAATGATGTCCATCATTTGAAGGACTTTATCCGGTTGTTTTACCATACCTTTCAGAAGATTTTCTGTTCCAACAAGCATTGAGGCAACGGTAAATGGTCCAGTGACAGTCCCGCTCACAGGTACTTTGTCTCCAAGTCTTTCTTTGACCATTTTCAGACCTTTTAAAATAATAGGAAGGCGTCCGTCTTCATCTACATTTATCCGTTTTAATTTGTCTACTTCATCCAGACTTGAAATGGCAGGAGTCTCAAGCTGGGCAATGTTGTAATCAGAATATTTGATTTTTGATCCCATAGCTTCTGCCATGCCGCGCAAGGTTGTGGACAGACCAGCTCCGTCAGAGTGGAACTTATTATAAATATATTCCTCGAGTTCACACATTTTCTCGGCAGAAAAGTAATATTCCGGAAGAGTACAGCCAATCAGGGGAGCCAATGTCTCCCCTGAATCTATGCAGCACATAATCCGGTCTACGTCTTTTCCTTCGTTTAGCAATTTGTTACGTTCAATTGCGGTCAGTTCATCTTTTGGAACTTTCAGACCTTTTAAGTACTGTTCTATCATATTTTTTAATAACCTCACATATTAGTTTGTTGCTTTTTTCGTATCTACACCTTTTGCAAAGAAGATGGACAGGATTGCAAATGCCATCAGGATGAACTGATACCAGCACTGCGTGATTACCTGGAACGGACTGTTCAGATTCTCCATAAGAGCGCAGGCAAATAAAATCTGTGCACCATATGGCAGGATTCCCTGGAAAGCACAGGCAAAGATGTCGAGAAGGGAGGCGGTACGTTTTGGATCTACACCGTATTCTTTACTGATATCTTTTGCAATTGTACTGTCGATCAGGATTGCAACAGTGTTATTGGCTGTTGCAATGTTAGTCAGAGAAGTCATGACAGCGATACCGAGCTCTGCAGTCTGACGGTTCTTGATAACTTTGCTGATTTTCTGAAGAAGCCATTCTAAGCCGCCTTCTTTTTCTACCATTTTAGCAAGACCACCTGTGATCATAGATAACAGGAAGATTTCGAACATTCCGGAAAAGCCGTTATAAACATTGTTGGCAAGTTCCAGTGCGGAAAAGCTTCCGGTTGCAAGACCGATAGCACCGGAGAACAGGATTCCACCAGTCAGAACTGCGAATACATTGACACCGAGCAGTGATGCAACCAGTACGAAGATGTATGGCAGAACTTTTATAATATTGTAAGAGTACTCCTGTACTGCAGGTAAAGTTTCCGGACGACCGAAAATCAGTAATAAAACAAATGTTACAAGTGCAGCAGGAAGAGCAATCTTAAAGTTGGCACGGAATTTGTCTTTCATCTCTACATCCTGTGTTCGTGTGGCAGCGATGGTTGTATCGGAAATCATGGATAAGTTATCTCCAAACATAGATCCACCGATCGTAGCACCTACCACGAGGAACTGATTGAGTCCACCGGCCTGTGCAAGTCCAAGTGCAATTGGTGTTACAGCAGTAACCGTTCCAACAGAAGTTCCTGTTGAGATGGAAATGAATGCTGATATCACGAAAACACCTGCAGCGATGAACTGTGGAGGAATGAAAGTCATACCCAGATTTACAACGGAGTCAACACCGCCCATTGCGGAAGAAACAGATGTAAATGCTCCGGCAAACAAAAAGACCATACACATGATCATAATATTTTCTTCTCCACAACCGTGAAGGAAAACAGATAATTTGTCATCAAATTTTCCCTTGAACATAGCAAAAGCAACAATAATACCGATAAATGAAGCAATTGGAGTAGGCAGCTGATAGAATGCCATCTCAACACCCATTGCATTCAAGGTAATTCCTGTGGCCAGGTAAACCCCTACAAATACTGCGAAAGGAATGAGAGCCAGACCGTTCGCTTTTTTCTGATTTGGTTCCATTTTATAATTCTCCTTTAAAATAACCTTATTTTGTTGTTGTTTAAAAAAGTAGTCTTGATCAAAACGCGTTTTTCTAATGCAAGGCATATTGTATAGGAAAAAGTAAAAAATATCAAATAGATTTGTGTAATAATACTAGATAACATATTGGCTATATTAATAAAAATTATATCTAGATATAGGATAAAACTATAATTGAAGGGATGGATGAATATTATTTGAACAATTAAATGCTGTTGGGGGCAAAACCCCCAACTATGATATAAAGGTAATCGGGATCATTTGGAGAAATCAAGTCTAAATCAGCTCTCCGAGAAATGGGATTTTTTCTTCTTTTGGTACATTTTTCGAGATAACATCACGGACATTCTGCATACGGCGGTCGAGGTCGGCGCTGATTTCGGCACATTCCAGCATCTCATTCTGGAGATAGAGAGCTTTGTCTTCCGGAATATTTTTTTTATAGCGGATCTTGTGTTCCAGACTTGCCCAGAAATCCATGGCTATGGTTCGAAGCTGAACTTCTACAGTAACCATGCGCTTTTCGTCCTGAAGAAAGATTGGCACGCTGATAATCAGATGAAGACTTCGATATCCGCCCGGTTTTGGGTTTTTTATGTAATCCTTTTTTTCAATCAGTGTGATGTCATCCTGATTTAACAGGCAGTCGGCAAGCATGTAGATGTCATCAGGAAAAGAACAGACGACGCGTACTCCGGCAATATCGTGAATATTCTCTTCAATAGAAGAGAGTGTCAGAGGGATTTCTTTCCGGCGGACTTTTTTTATAAGGCTCTCCCAGGATTTGACACGGGATTTGATGTCTTCAATCGGGTTGCGGTCGTATTCCAGAGAATATTGATGATCCAGAACACGGAATTTTGTCTCTACTTCCATAATTGCGCAGGCATAGTAAGAGAGCAGTTTGTCCATTGGTTTTTTGTTCTTCTGTATAAAATCAATAAACTCATCCGACATCAGATTGTTGCGGATGAATTCTTCTTTTCTTTTTTCAATGAGTTTTTCTATAGGTCTCAAAATCTTAGTGCTCCTTTCTTTTATCAATACAGCATACATAATTCAAAAATTATGTATTTAGCTAGCCTCCGGCAGGATTGCAGAGGTGCACAGTAGAAGTATGTCATGCAATTGCATGACGCGCACCTCGCAGCAAGAATGCCTCGGCATTCTTGAATGGATTTTTACAATCCCATCAGGCATCATAATCATACCATGATATGAAAAGATAATCTATCCTACAATTGTTAATTAATGTCAGATTTGGTATGATTATGAGAAGAAAAAGAGAACCTTATCTTAATAATAAAAGGAAGACGATAGATGTGTTGTGCGATTGTGAAACTGATATATGGTGGTGAATTATGGATCAAATGAAAATATATAGGGTAGAACAGAAAAATGAAGAACCGGTAGAGGTACAGATCATCCGCTCATCCAGACGTTCGATGGGACTTCAGGTGAAAGCAGATGGGACGGTCTGTGCCAGAGTTCCGATGCAGGTGATGGATTATGCTGTGCAGGAATTTATTGAGGGACATGCAGATTGGATATTTAAGAAGAGAAAACTGGTTCTTTCAAAAGACAACCGCCCGGATATTGTGTATCTTCCGGAAGTGACAGAAGAAAGCGATAGAGAGCGTATACAGACATTTATAGAAGAAAAGGTGTCGTATTACGCATCTGTTATGGGTGTCAGTTACGGACGGATCACTATGCGGAATCAGAAGACCAGGTGGGGAAGCTGCAGCAGTGAAGGAAATCTCAATTTTAATTGCAGACTGTTGTTTGTGCCGGACCGGATCGTGGATTATGTAGTGATCCATGAGCTGGCACACCGCAGATTTATGAATCATTCGAAAGCATTCTGGAAAGAAGTAGAGAAGTATATGCCGGATTACAAAGAGCAGAAGAAACTGCTGTCAAGATTTGCTATAAAGCATTAATTTTTATAGAAATTCACGGTTTTTGCAGGTTTTCCATATTTTCGAGTATTTCGTGCTGGATTTTCCAGAGTGTTGATTGTATAATAGTACCGATGATGATATATGGATTACTTATAATTTTAATAATTTAATCCTAGGAGGAAATGAAAATGAATCTGAATTTAAGACCAAAAGAGGAGTGCCAGTTTGACGCAGTATCATTAGGTGAGGTTATGCTTCGTCTTGATCCGGGTGAGGGAAGAATCCGTACAGCAAGAAACTTCCGTGCATGGGAAGGTGGCGGAGAGTACAACGTTGTCCGCGGACTTAGAAGATGTTTCGGTATGAAGACTGCAGTTATCACAGCATTTGCTGATAACGAAGTTGGCAAACTGATGGAGGACTTTATTCTTCAGGGTGGAGTAGATACATCTTTAATTAACTGGAAGAAGACAGACGGAATCGGACGTATCTGCAGAAATGGTATCAACTTTACAGAGCGTGGATTTGGTATCCGTGGTGCAGTAGGATGCTCTGACCGTGCGAATACAGCAATCGCTCAGGCAACACCGGAAGATTTTGATTTTGATTATATCTTTGGTGAGCTTGGAGTTCGCTGGTTACATACAGGCGGAATCTATGCGGCTCTTTCCGAGCAGTCATGTGAGACTGTACTTGCAGCTATCAAGGCAGCTAAGAAGTATGGAACAATCGTATCTTACGATCTGAACTACCGTCCTTCTATGTGGAGTGCAATCGGTGGACAGGAGAAAGCTCAGGAAGTGAACAAAGAGATCGCAAAATATGTAGACGTTATGATCGGTAACGAGGAAGACTTTACAGCATGCCTCGGATTTGAGATTGAGGGTAACGATAAAGATCTCAAGCAGCTTAACCTTGACGGATACAAGAAGATGATCAATGAAGCAGCTAAGACATACCCGAACTTCAAAGCTGTTGCAACAACTCTTCGTGAGGTTAAGACAGCTACAGTGAACGACTGGAGTGCTATCTGCTGGGCAGATGGAGAAATCCACAAAGCAAAAGACTACAAGGGACTTGAGATCATGGACCGTGTAGGTGGAGGAGACTCTTTCGCATCAGGACTTATCTATGGACTGATGACAACAGAGGATGCAGAGCTTGCAGTTAACTACGGAGCAGCTCACGGAGCACTTGCTATGACAACACCTGGAGACACAACTATGGCTAGCAAGAAAGAAGTAGAAGCTATCATGGGTGGTGCAGGAGCAAGAGTTCAGAGATAGTTCATACATTGGTTTTAGCAGAAAGAGTAAATGTTATTCTATGAGGGAATTGACGAAGGGCAGTCCGGCAAAGGTCATAATGACCTTTGCCCTGCCCATTATTTTTGGAAATCTTTTACAACAATTATATAATCTGGCAGATGGTAAAATTGTCAGCACTTATGTAGGAACACAGGCATTTGCAGCAGTTGGTGCAACAGCAGTTATTGCGAATCTGATTATTGGTTTTGTGAATGGAGTGACCCAGGGATTTGGAATTCCGATATCCAGATGTTTTGGAGCAGGAGATTATAAAAATATGCGACGTTATGTGGCAGGAAGTTTTATTATGACAGTTGCAATGACGCTGATTCTTACAGTAGGTGCGCTTCTTGGGATAGAAGGGCTTTTGCATATATTGGACACGCCGGCAGATATTATGGAAGAGGCACTTCAATATATCCGCATTATTATTATGGGGACAGCATTCATTTCTCTTTACAATTACAGTGCCAATATATTGAGAGCGATCGGAGAAAGCCGGATTCCGCTTTTATGCCTTGCAGTTGCAGTCATTTTGAACATTTTTCTGGATATTCTTTTTGTGCATACATTTTCCATGGGACTTCGCGGTGCAGCGCATGCGACCAATATTGCCCAGTGTATTGCAGGAGTTCTGTGTATGGCATACTTGCTTTTTAGGTTCCGGGAACTTGTACCAAAGGGGCAGGAATGGCAGATGCAGAGGAGAAAGTATCAGGAGATGACCATATTTGGAATTTCACTTGGTATGATGTCCTGTTTTGTGAGTATCGGTACCGTGATTTTCCAAACTGCAGTAAACAGACTTGGTACGAAGATTGTGACGGCGCATATTGCGGCAAGAAGAATCGAGGAACTGACCAATGTTCCGATGCTGTGTACAGGCATGGCTATGACGACTTATGCCAGCCAGAATCTGGGGGCAGGAGAATATGACCGGATAAAAAAGGGAATCCATCAGGCATTTGTGATCGTACTTGTGCAGGGAGTTATATTTACCACATTTTGCTGGATATTTGGACACCCATTGATTCGTTGGATCACAAGCAGTAATGATACCTATATTTTGGATACGGCATACCGTTATCTGACAAGAAATACGTCATTTTATTTTGTGCTTGGACCACTGTTTGTATTGCGTTGTTCTCTTCAGGGGCTGGAACATAAAGTCATTCCGGTGGCGTCCAGTATTCTGGAACTTGTGTTGAAAATAGTATCCACGATCTGGATCGTGCCAGTTTTGGGATACACTGGAGTTATCTATACAGAGCCGATTATCTGGATTTTTATGACATTGATGCTGATTGGCGGATATGTAAGGGCTCTGAAGCAGATCAACGAAGCAGAGCACATAAAAAGTGCAAGAAATGCGAAAGCTGAAAATGAAAAGATAAACGTTGATAACAGATTATAAATGATAAATAACGAAGAAAGGAGGATGGAATCCAGATGAAGAAGGTAGAACATTTGATTAAGGAAGTCTATCCGGGCTCCATCGCAGAAGAATTGGAGATTGAACCGGGAGATGTACTGCTGTCGATCAATGATCAGTCAATTGAAGATGTGTTTGATTATCGTTATATGATAAAGGACGAATATATAGAAGTGCTTATTCGCAAACCGGATGGAGAAGAATGGGTTCTGGAAATCGACAAGGATTACGATGACGATCTTGGTATCGAATTCGAGAATCAGTTGATGAGTGATTACAAATCATGTAGCAATAAATGCATTTTTTGTTTTATTGATCAGATGCCGCCGAATATGCGAGAGACCTTATACTTTAAAGATGATGATTCCAGACTTTCTTTCTTACAGGGGAATTATATTACGCTGACTAATATGAAAGAAAAGGACGTAGACCGCATTATCAAGATGCAGCTGGCGCCGATCAACATTTCCGTGCAGACTACGAACCCGGAACTTCGTTGTAAAATGCTGAATAACCGGTTTGCAGGAGAAAAGTTGAAATTTTTAGATCAGCTTTATGAAGGTCATGTGGAGATGAATGGTCAGATCGTGTGTTGTAAAGGTGTGAATGATGGAAAAGAGCTGGAACGCACGATGGACGATCTGTCAAAATATCTTCCGTTTATGCGCAGTGTCTCTGTTGTGCCTGCAGGTATCACGAAGTACAGAGACAATCTTTATCCGCTGGAACTTTTTACGAAAGAAGAGGCTGGAGAGATTATTGATATGATCGAGAGCCGTCAGAAAAAATATTATGAAGAATATGGACTTCATTTTATGCATGCAAGCGATGAATGGTATATTACCGCTGGACGTGATTTTCCGGAAGAAGAGCGGTATGACGGATATATCCAGTTGGAAAATGGTGTCGGTATGATGCGGCTTTTCATTACAGAATTCACGGAAGCGCTTGAGCAGGTGAAAAGCAATCCTGGATATCTCAAAATGCGTGAAGAAGTGAAGCGCACGGTCACAATCGCGACCGGAAAATTGACTTACGCAACCATTTGTTCATTTGCAGAGCGTATGATGGAGGCATTTCCGGGGCTTCAGATCCATGTATTTGCCATAAGGAATGATTTCTTTGGTGAGACAATTACCGTATCCGGACTGATTACTGGACAGGATCTGACTGCTCAGATAAAAGAGTACCAGGAGAATAGTAGGAATCATTTTGTGGAAAAAATCTCTGATGCGAAGAAATTTGTGGATAACATAGGAAGTGCTGATAAAAATGTGCATGGATTAGGAGAAAATCTCATTATTCCATGTAACATGCTTCGTACCGGAGAAAGGGTATTTTTGGATGACTGGACTGTGGAAGACGTGGAACAGAAGCTTGGAATGCGGCTTATTCCAATAGAATCTGGTGGAGGAGATTTTGTCGAGGCAATTCTGAATCCGGAATATAGTATGGAGCGTACCAATGATAATTTTGTCTATGTAAAGGCGTATGACAGATAATGTAATTGAAAAATAAGTATGACTAAAAAATAACATTAAAAAAAGTAATGAGCCAGAGGGTGTCCAAATAGAAGCGTTGCATTATATAATATATGAGTTGAAAAAATGATTCAGGAGGAAAAGAATGAATACAAAAGAAGCAAAACAGTCTGTTCAGATGGACAAAGCATTGTTTGATTTTTACGGGAAGCCTTCCATTGGACAATCACTGCCGCTTGCGATACAGCACGTACTGGCTATGATCGTCGGCTGCGTAACGCCTTCTATTATCGTGGCAGGCGTAGCAGGTCTTTCACAGGAAGATTCTGTGATTCTTATTCAGGCAGCGCTTGTGATGTCTGCATTGACAACATTGATTCAGTTATTTCCGTTTATTAAGACAAAATGGTTCACTATCGGAGCAGGACTTCCGGTCATGATGGGAATCAGTTTCGCATATGTGCCAAGTATGCAGGCAATTGCTGCGGATTTTGATATTGCAACGATTCTTGGAGCGCAGATTGTTGGTGGTATCATTGCACTTTTAGTGGGATTAAATATTAAGAGGATCCGCAAGTTCTTCCCGCCGCTTATTACCGGTACGGTAGTGTTTTCTATTGGATTATCTTTGTATCCGACCGCGATCAATTATATGGCCGGAGGAGCCAGCAGTGAAAATTACGGTTCATGGAAGAACTGGCTCGTAGCAATTATTACATTGATTATTGTAACGACACTTAATCATTTTGGAAAAGGTATCTGGAAACTGGCATCTATCTTAATTGGAATTATTGGTGGATATATTGTAGCACTTTGTTTTGGAATGGTAGATTTTTCTTCCGTTGCACAAGCGGCAATCTTCCAGCTTCCGAAGCCGATGCATTTTGGAATTAAGTTTGAGCCTTCATCTTGCGTAGCACTTGGTATTTTGTTTGCTATTAACTCTGTGCAGGCAATTGGAGATTTCTCTGCAACTACAACAGGTTCTATGGATCGTATGCCGACAGATACGGAATTATCCGGTGGTATTGTAGGCTATGGAATCAGCAATATTTTTTGCGCATTTTTCGGTGGACTTCCGACAGCAACTTACAGCCAGAATGTAGGTATTGTATCTACAACAAAAGTTATCAGCCGCAGAGTGCTTGGAATTGCTGCTGCAATTCTGATGGCGGCCGGATTGATCCCGAAATTTTCATCAATACTGACTACGATTCCTTATTGCGTGCTGGGAGGAGCAACAATTTCTGTATTTGCATCAATTGCAATGACAGGTATGAAGCTGATTACAACAGAGCCGATGGATTTCCGCAATACAACAGTTGTTGGACTTGCAGTTGCAGTCGGCATGGGTGTGACTCAGGCAAGTGCATCACTGGCACAGTTCCCGGACTGGGTAACGACTATATTTGGAAAATCACCGGTAGTTCTTGCAGCTATTGTAGCGATTGTGTTAAACTTAACTCTGCCAAAAGCAAAGAAGTAGATTTTGAGTTTGTTGGACGGGGGTTTTTAAAAGAGGGTAACCCTTTTTTGAAAGCCTCCGTTTTGTAGTGTTTATCGATTTTAGGAAAAGTAACAGTTTGTTGGAGAATGTGAATATGGAAGAACAAAAAAGCGGACAAGAATCAGGAAAACAGGGGCAAAAGCCTCATAAGAGAAGAAAGCGTTATTCCGGGACGCATCCGAAAAAATATGAAGAAAAATATAAGGAATTAAATCCTGAAAAATATGGAGATACGATTGAAAAGGTCATAGGAAAGGGCAGCACTCCGGCAGGTATGCATATTTCCATTTGTGTGCAAGAGATACTGGATTTTCTGGACATCAAACCGGGTCAGCATGGGCTGGATGCAACACTTGGCTATGGCGGACACACAAGAAAGATGTTGGAAAAGCTGGAAGGACATGGTCACATTTATGGTCTTGACGTGGATCCGATTGAGTCCGAGAAGACAAAAAAGAGACTGCGTGATCTTGGATATGGAGAAGATATTTTGACTGTGAAATTATGCAATTTTGCAGACATTGACAAAGTGGCAGAAGAACATGGAAAGTTTGACTTTGTACTGGCAGATCTTGGTGTGTCCTCTATGCAGATCGATAACCCGGAACGCGGTTTTACTTACAAATTTGACGGACCTTTGGACCTGCGTATGAACCCACAAAAAGGAGAAAGCGCGGCACAGCGTTTGAAAAGCATGGACGCAGAAGAAATAGAAGGAATGCTGGTGGAAAACTCTGATGAACCATACGCAGCAGAGATAACAGAAGTGCTGATGAATTGGAGAAAACACGGGAAATCTCCGGAAACTACAACAGAATTAAAAGAAGCAATCGAAGAAGCTCTGACATTTCTTCCGGAGAAAGAGAAAAAAGAGGCGGTCAAGAAATCATGTCAGAGAACATTCCAGGCACTTCGCATTGACGTGAACCAGGAATTTGAAGTGTTATATGCATTCTTAGATAAACTGCCACAAGTCATGAACCCAGGTGGAAGAATTGCAATCCTGACCTTTCATTCCGGGGAAGACAGACTTGTGAAACGAGCTTTTAAAGAAGGAAAAAAAGCAGGAATTTACAGCGAAATCTGTAAAGACGTGATTCGTCCATCAGCACAGGAATGCGCAAGAAATCCACGCGCAAAATGCACAAAAATGAGATGGGCAATTATTTAACAAAGGATGTAGTGAAATGTTAAAGTACTACGTCCCCATCATTGATTGGCGATGTCACCTTTGTGCATTGTGAATAAAAATGGGAAGGATTTTTTATGAAGTATTACCTTGCTCCGCTTGAGGGGATTACAACTTATATATATCGTCGGGCTTATCATCAGCATTTTGCACCGATGGATAAGTATTTTACGCCCTTTCTGGTACCACATACGAAGAAGGGGTTCAGTACGAAGGAGAAGAATGATGTGATGCCAGAGCACAGTCCGGGCATGAATCTTGTGCCACAGATTATGAGCAATCAGGCGGACTCATTTTTACATACGGTTGAGAAACTGAAGGTCTATGGCTATGAAGAGGTGAATCTGAACCTGGGCTGCCCTTCAAAGACAGTTGTGTCTAAAGGGCGTGGTTCTGGATTTCTTGCAGATCCGGATGGATTGGATCGGTTTTTGGATGAGATTTTTAAAAAATGTGATGTGAAAATTTCTATTAAGACAAGAATTGGAAAAGATGATCCGGAAGAATTTGCGCGGCTTCTTGATATTTACAATCAGTATCCGGTAGAGGAACTGATTATTCATCCGCGGGTGCAGAAGGATTTTTATAAAAATCAACCGGATCTTGCTGCGTTTCATGATGCGGTGGAGGAAAGTAAGATTCCGCTTTGCTATAACGGAGATATTTTTACGCCAGAAAGTTATGAAGAGATGAAACGGGAATTTCCGCAGGTAGATACCTTTATGCTTGGAAGAGGGATTTTAATGAATCCGGCTCTGCTTGATCTTATACGTATGAGAGAAAAAACAGATGTGAAAAAGACAACTGATATAGATGTGACTGAGTGGAAAAAAGAAGAAACGTCACGAAAAATGCAGAGTGCAGACAGATATAAAAAGGAAATCCATGCATTTCTTGAACAGATTAAATGTGATTATCTGGAAGTGGGAATGGGTGAGAAAAATACGTTATTTAAGTTAAAAGAGCTGTGGGCATATATGGGACAGAACGCTCCGGAAGCGAAGAAGGCGCTGAAAAGGATCCGGAAATCTCAGAGTATGGCAGATTACGACAGTGCCAGCCGGGAAGCGTTGGAAGATTTCATACTTTTTTAATTGCATATGCTGTAGAAAAGAAGTACAATTAACATCGTGCCGAATAGAGGAGTTTTCGGTGAAGGTACAATGAAAAGTGGATCAGCAGCAAAAGGAAAGGAAGTAAATAGATGGAACAGAAAACAAGAGGCGGGAGAGGCTTCTGGTATATCTGGGGATCTGTGCTTATCAAACTGGGAATTGCATATCTTGTATATATGGCGGCGGTATCACTTCTTGCAGGCGTACATCTGATGCAGATGACAGGTGGAGATGCAGATGCGATGATGCAGATTGCGCAGAGTACAGCACAGTCCGGCAAATTATACGATCAGATTACAAATGAGCTAATGAACTGGGCTGTTTATATTGAGGGTGTGGCAGCGCTGATTACGATTCCTGTCATGTTATTTTTATTTCACAGAGACAGCAGAAAAGAAAAAGAGCTTGGGATTATAACGGAAAGAGCACCAATTTGGAAATATATTGCAATTATAGTGATGTTTGCAGTTATGGCGCTTGGACTTAATAACCTGATATTTTTAAGTAATCTGTCAGCAGCGAGTGAAACTTATTCCGATACAATGCAGACTTTATACGGTCAGGGATTTTCAGTGCAGATTCTCGTGCTTGGAATTTTGATGCCGACATGTGAAGAACTGGTGTACAGAGGACTTGTCTATAAAAGATTACGTTATACTTCACCGTTTTGGGCAGCGGCTTTGTATTCATCACTCGTATTTGCATTTACTCATGGCAATCTTGTCCAGGGGCTTTATGGTTTTATCATGGGCATGATGTTCTGTTATGTATATGAAAAATATGGTTCTGTGAAGGCACCGGTACTTGCACATATTACAGCGAATATCCTGTCAGTGGTTGGAACGCAGTTCCAATGGTTCGACTGGTTGTTCAAAGATCCGATGCGTGTCGGAATTTCAACAGTGTTATGTGCATTTATTGCATCAAGTATTTATGTTATGATTCAGAGATTGAACACGGATACAACTAAAAATAATAGCCAAAACGAGGAGTAGTTATCAGACTACTCCTTTTACAATTGTAAAATGCCTAATTATCCGACGATTTAAAAAGAAGTTTTTATTTACAAATTTGAAAAATGGGTGTATAGTAGGAAAAAATAAAAAATGTAAGAAAGGACTCAGATATTATGAACGGGCAACAGCGACAGAAAAATGCTGGCTTGTATCGTCCTTCGTTTGAACACGATAACTGTGGTATTGGAGCAATCGTCAATATCAAGGGCCAGAAAAGTCACGATACCGTGGCGAATGCATTAAAGATTGTAGAACAATTAGAACATAGAGCGGGCAAAGATGCCGAAGGTAAGACAGGTGATGGAGTAGGAATTCTGTTACAGATTTCTCACAAGTTTTTCTCCAAAGTCTGTAAACCTTTCGGCATCTTTTTAGGTTCTGAGAGAGATTACGGCGTAGGTATGTTTTTCTTCCCTCAGGACGAACTGAAAAGAAATCAGGCAAAGAATATCTTTGAAGTGATTGTGGAAAAAGAAGGAATGGAATTCCTGGGCTGGCGAGAAGTACCGGTACATCCGGATGTGCTTGGAAGTCGTGCAGTAGAGTGTATGCCATGCATCATGCAGGGATTTATCAAGCGGCCGGAAAAGGTTGAAAAAGGAATTGACTTCGACAGACGTCTGTATGTGGTACGCCGTGTCTTTGAGCAGAGCAGCGATGATACTTATGTAGCTTCACTGTCAAGCAGAACGATTGCTTATAAGGGAATGTTTCTGGTAGATCAGTTACGTCTCTTTTTTGCAGATCTTCAGGATAAGGATTATGAATCTGCCATTGCACTGGTTCATTCCAGATTCAGTACGAACACGAATCCAAGCTGGGAGAGAGCACATCCGAACCGTTTTATTGTACACAACGGCGAGATTAATACAATCCGTGGTAACCGGGATAAGATGCAGGCAAGAGAGGAAAATATGGAATCTGAAGATTTAAAAGGAGAACTTCACAAAGTCCTTCCGGCAATCAATGCCACAGGTTCTGACTCCGCTATGCTTGACAATGCCATTGAATTTATGGTCATGAGTGGCATGGAACTTCCACTGGCAGTTATGATTTCTATTCCGGAGCCGTGGGCAAATAATAAGAGCATGTCCCAGAAGAAGAAAGATTTCTATCAGTACTATGCAACAATGATGGAACCATGGGATGGCCCGGCGTCAATTCTGTTCAGTGATGGAGATTGTATGGGAGCAGTTCTTGATAGAAACGGACTTCGTCCGTCCAGATATTACATTACAGACGATGATCAGTTGATTTTATCATCTGAGGTCGGAGTTATGGATATTGCACCAGAGAAAATCATAGTAAAAGAAAGACTTCGTCCAGGTAAAATGCTTCTGGTCGATACGGTTCAGGGACGTGTCATCGGAGACGAAGAGCTGAAAGAAATGTATGCGGACAGACAGCCTTATGGTGAGTGGCTGGACAGCAATCTGATTGAGCTTAAGAATCTGAAAATTCCGAACCAGTTAGTACCGACCTACAGACCAGAGGATCTTAAGAGACTTCAGAAAGCATTTGGTTATTCTTATGAGGAAGTAGAAACTTCTATCAAAAATATGGCACTCAACGGTGGAGAGGGAACTGCTGCCATGGGTATTGACACACCACTTGCAGTACTTTCGGATAAGCATCAGAACCTGTTCAATTATTTTAAACAGTTATTTGCACAAGTTACGAATCCGCCGATTGACGCAATCCGTGAGGAAGTGGTAACATCCACGACTGTATACATTGGAGCAGACGGAAATCTTCTGGAAGAAAAAGCAGAAAACTGCAAGATGCTCAAGGTCAATAATCCGATCCTTACAAATGTTGACCTTCTGAAGATTAAGAACATGAAACAGGATGGATTCAAAATTGCAGAGATTCCGACTATTTATTATAAAAATTCCAGTCTGGAAAAAGCAATGGATTACCTGTTTATCGAAGTAGATCGTGCAATCCGTGACGGAGCGAATATTTTGATCCTTTCTGACCGTGGTGTTGACGAGTATCATGTGGCTATGCCGTCACTTCTGGCATTGTCCGGACTGCAACAGCATCTGGTGCGCACAAAGAAGAGAACTTCCGTTGCAATCATTCTTGAGACCGGAGAGCCAAGAGAAGTACATCATTTTGCGACATTACTTGGATATGGAGCATGCGCAGTCAATCCATATCTTGCACATGAGACAATCCGTCAGCTTATTGATACAGGCATGCTGCAGAAAGATTATTACGCTGCAGTTGATGATTACAATCACGGAATCTTAAGCGGCATTGTAAAAATTGCTTCTAAAATGGGTATTTCCACAATTCAGTCTTATCAGGGAGCAAAGATTTTCGAGGCCATTGGATTAAAAGAAGAATTTATTAATAAATATTTTACAGATACAGTCAGCCGTGTTGGCGGCATCGGCATTGAGGAGATTGCACAGGATTATCTTGCAAGACATTCTCAGGCGTTTGATCCACTTGGACTGGAAGTAGATCTGACACTGGACAGTCTCGGACAACACAAATCCAGAAGCTGTGGCGAGGAACATCTGTACAATCCACGTACGATTCATATGCTTCAACAGTCTACAAGACTTGGCAATTATGAAATGTTTAAGCAGTACACAGATATGGTAAATGAAGAAGGTGCCCACATTAATCTGCGAGGTCAGCTTGATTTTAATTATCCGAAGAAAGGTATTCCGATTGAAGAAGTAGAGAGTGTGGATGAAATCGTTCAGCGATTCAAGACAGGTGCTATGTCCTACGGATCCATTTCCAAGGAGGCACATGAGACGCTTGCAATCGCCATGAACCGTCTGCATGGTAAATCCAACAGCGGTGAAGGCGGTGAAGAAATCGAGCGTCTGGATACAGAAAAATGTTCTGCAATTAAGCAAGTCGCTTCCGGACGATTTGGTGTAACAAGCAGATATCTTGTCAGCGCAAAAGAGATTCAGATTAAAATGGCACAGGGTGCAAAACCAGGAGAAGGTGGACATCTTCCGGGAGGAAAGGTCTATCCGTGGATTGCCAAGACAAGACATTCTACGCCAGGTGTCAGCCTGATCTCACCACCACCGCATCACGATATTTACTCTATCGAGGATCTGGCACAGCTCATTTATGACTGTAAAAATGCAAATAAAGACGCAAGGATTTCTGTAAAACTTGTATCTGAAGCAGGTGTTGGAACTGTCGCAGCCGGAGTCGCAAAAGCAGGAGCCGGACTGATCCTGATCTCTGGATATGATGGAGGAACCGGAGCGGCGGCTAAGAGTTCTATCCACAATGCAGGACTTCCTTGGGAGCTTGGACTTGCGGAAACACATCAGACATTGATTCAAAATGGACTGCGTGAACGTGTCCGTATTGAGACAGATGGAAAATTGATGAGTGGTCGTGACGTGGCAATTGCAGCAATCCTTGGAGCAGAAGAATTTGGATTTGCGACAGCACCACTTGTAACTATGGGATGCGTTATGATGCGGGTATGTAATCTGGATACATGTCCGGTTGGTGTGGCAACACAGAATCCGGAACTTCGCAAGAACTTCCGCGGAAAACCGGAATACGTCATCAACTTTATGAGATTCATCGCACAGAATCTGCGCGAATATATGGCAAAATTAGGTGTTCGTACGATTGATGAACTGGTTGGAAGGACTGATCTTCTGAAAGTCAAAGAAGTGCCGACATCTGATCGTGCAGCAACACTGGATTTAAGCCAGATCCTGCAAAACCCTTATGAGGGAACAAAGACACCAATGACTTATAATCCAAAGAAGATTTATGATTTCGAACTGGAGAAGACGCTGGACGAAAGAGTCCTTGTAAAAGAACTGCTTCCGGCACTTGAAAAGCATCAGAAGAGAAGCCTGGAAGTCGATGTCACGAACACCAACCGTACATTTGGAACAATTTTCGGATCAGAAATTACAAGAAGATATCCGGAAGGCGTAGAGGAAGACAGTTATGTGATCAAATGTACCGGAGCAGGCGGTCAATCATTTGGTGCATTTATTCCAAAGGGTCTGACACTGGAACTTGTAGGAGACGGCAATGATTATTTTGGTAAAGGTCTCTCAGGCGGAAAACTGATCGTGTATCCACCGAAGGGTGTTACATTTAAACACGAAGAGAATATTATAATAGGAAATGTTGCACTTTACGGAGCAACCAGTGGTAAAGCTTTTATCAATGGTGTGGCAGGTGAGCGTTTTGCAGTCCGAAACTCTGGCGCAAAAGCAGTTGTAGAAGGTGTTGGTGATCATGGATGTGAGTACATGACCGGCGGATGTGTTGTTGTTCTTGGCAAGACTGGAAAGAACTTTGCAGCCGGAATGAGCGGCGGTGTCGCTTATGTACTGGATCTGAACAGTGATCTTTATAAGAATATTAATAAGCAGATGGTAAATATTGAACGAGTAACTTCGAAGTTTGAAATCAATGAGTTGAAAGAAATGATCGAAGAGCATGTGGCTTATACGAATTCTGAGAGCGGAAAAGAAATTCTGGACCACTTTACCGATTATCTGCCGAAATTTAAGAAAATCATTCCGATTGATTACGAGAAAATGCTTTCTACTATCGTTCAGATGGAAGAACAGGGCATGAGCAGTGAGCAGGCTAGAATTGAAGCATTTTACGCAATTAAAGAAGGAAGAAGATAGGGGGCGGACAACGTGGGAAAACCAACAGGATTTATGGAATATGAAAGACAGGATAAGCCGGCAGAGTCACCGAAGGAGCGAATCAAGCATTTCCGCGAATTCCACACACCTTTGTCAAAAGAAGAACAGGAGCGCCAAGGTGCAAGATGTATGGCGTGTGGCGTTCCGTTCTGCCAGGCAGGACAGATGATTATGGGGATGGCAAGTGGCTGCCCTCTCCATAACCTGGTGCCGGAGTGGAATGATCTGATTTACCACGGCAACTGGGAAGAGGCTTATTATAGATTAAAAAAGACGAATAATTTTCCGGAATTCACTTCCAGGGTATGTCCTGCACTTTGTGAGGCAGCATGTACATGTGGACTCAACGGAAATGCAGTATCATCAAAAGCGAATGAGTACAGTATTATTGAAAATGCTTACGAAAAAGGATACGCTGCGGCAAGACCGGTGAAAGTCAGAACCGGAAAGAAAGTAGCTGTTGTGGGATCAGGACCGTCCGGACTTGCTGTGGCAGATATGCTGAACCGCAGAGGACATAGCGTGACAGTGTTTGAACGGGAAGACAAAGTCGGAGGACTTCTTCGTTACGGAATTCCAAACATGAAACTGGAAAAACAGTATATTGACCGTAAGGTAAATATTATGGAAGAAGAAGGAATTACATTTGTAACAAATTGCAATATCGGTAAAGACAAAAAAGCTTCTTCTATATTAAAAGAGTTTGACCGAGTAGTTCTCTGCTGTGGAGCTTCTCATCCAAGAGATATCAAAGCACCGGGACGGGACGCAAAAGGAATTTATTTCGCAGTCGATTTCCTGAAGTCCTCGACAAAAGCATTGTGGGCAAATGATATGAAACTGGTGGATGGCACATACATTTCTGCAAAGGGAAAACACGTTATCGTTATTGGCGGAGGTGATACGGGAAATGACTGTATCGGAACTTCTATGAGACATGGCGCAAAATCTGTTCTTCAAGTAGAAATGATGCCCAAAGCACCAGATACTCGTGCAGATAACAACCCGTGGCCGGAGTGGCCAAAAGTCTGCAAAACAGACTATGGTCAGGAAGAAGCAGCGGCAGTCTTCGGACATGATCCGCGTGTATATCAGACAACGGTCAAAGAGTTCATCAAAGATAAGGAAGGAAATCTCTGCAAGGTCACACTTGTGAAGCTGGAGCCAAAGAAAGACGAGAAAACCGGACGCATGATGATGACTGAGATACCGGGAACTGAGTATACAGTACAGGCAGATCTTGTACTTATTGCAGCAGGATTTCTTGGAAGTGAAGAATATGTGACAAAAGCATTTGGCGTGGAAGTCAATGCGCGTACAAATGTGGCAACACCGGCAGGTGAGTATCATACAAATGTGGAGCGGGTGTTCACAGCGGGAGATATGCACAGAGGTCAGTCACTGGTTGTATGGGCAATCCGCGAAGGAAGAGAAGCCGCACAGGAAATCGATGTCAGCCTGATGGGATATACGAATATGAATGTACAGTAACAAAATAAGTATCGGGTGAGAACTTCAAACAAGCTTGATTTCTCACCCCATATTTATTTCCCTGCATGGCTTGACTGGCCCAAATGTTACAAAAATGTTAAAAAATATTGCAAATATGTACTGACTCATGTATAATAACATCTAGATGTAGTAGCAAAACAATATAAAATTGTATACATTTGAGTGAGGAAGTTTTTATATGAATAAATTTGGAAGAAGAATACTGGCAGCATTAATTACGAGTAGTTTAGTAGTTACACCGGTTTTTGCAGCACCTTCAGTAGATGATCTTCAGAAGAGTAAGGCATCAGCGCAAAGTGAAGTAAACTCACTTCAGTCACAGCTTCAGAGCATTGTAAGTAAGATTACTCAATTGGAAGCTGATCTTACAACAAAGGGTGAAGAGATTATTCAGGCGCAGGCAGATCTGGAGCAGGCACAGGAAGACGAGAAGACACAGTATGCGGCTATGAAGCTTCGTATCAAGTATATGTATGAGGCTGGTGATGCAACAGCGCTTGAATCACTGGTAAGCTCAGAAGATTTTTCGGATCTGTTAAGTAAAGCTGAGTATGTTCAAAGTGTACATGGATATGATCGCGACAAGCTGGAAGAATATATTGCAACTAAGCAGAAGATTGCTGATCTGAAGGAACAGCTTGAGACAGAGCAGTCACAGCTTGAGAGCATGCAGACAGAATATGAGACAGAAGAGTCTAATCTGACAACTCTGATTGATTCAAAACAGGCAGAAGTAGCAGATCTTGATTCACAGATTCAGGAAGCGGCAGAGAAGGCGGCGAAAGAAGAGGAAGAGCGTCAGAAGAAAGCAGAAGAGGAAAGACAGAAACAACTTCAGGCAGCATCTCAGAATAGTACAACAACGAATAGTAATTCTGGCAACTCCAATAGTTCAAGCAGCTCCAACAGTAATAAGGGCAACAGCAGCTCGAATTCAAGCAGTTCCAGTAACAAAGGAAACAGCAGTTCATCATCAGGCAGCAGTTCTGGTAGTTACGTATCCGGAAGTACAGTATCACGTGCATATTCAGCACTTGGAAAACCGTATGTATGGGGAGCGGCAGGACCTAATTCCTTCGATTGTTCTGGACTTGTAAGTTTCTGTCTGACAGGAAGATATTCACATACATATAGCTCCAGTGATTTCGTTGGTTTGACTAAGGTAAGTAATCCACAGCCAGGAGATATTTGTGTAAGAGTTGGGCATGTAGGTGTTTATATAGGTGGAGGTCAGATGATTCATGCACCACACACAGGAGATGTAGTGAAAATATCTGCAGTACCATCTAATATGTGGTACGTTCGTCCATAAAGTATATAAGAAAATGAATAATTTAATGCCAGTTCTTTTTTGAAAGGACTGGCATTTGTCATATACAAGAGCATATCTAGACATCTTTGATGGAATTGTATCTGAAATGGTAAAAAAATGAACACAAAATGATAAAGATTGCGTCAAATTTGTAGCGGGTTGCGTAAACTATGAAAAATGTGTATAATAACGATGGAGCGTTTTCGAAAGAAAAATAATTAAAAGAGGGAAGATGAATATGAACAAAATAGGTAAGAGAATTCTGGCGGCGGCAGTTGCCAGTTCTGTACTTGTGACACCGGTTTTTGCAGATCCATCTGTTGACGATTTGAAAAAGAGCAAAGAGTCCGCACAGAATGAAGTAAGTTCACTCCAGACCCAGCTTAATACAGTAGTGGGAAAGATTACGGAACTGGAGTCTCAACTTAGCAGTAAAGGTGAAGAGATTATTCAGGCACAGTCAGATCTGGAAGATGCCGAGGCAGAAGAACAGAAACAGTATGCAGATATGAAGGTTCGTATTAAGTATATGTACGAAGCTGGCGATCAGAGTGCTGTAGAAAGCTTAGTTGGTTCAGAGGATTTCTCTGATATGGTCAACAAAGCGGAATATGTAAGTAATGTACATAATTACGACAGACAGAAATTACAGGAGTACGTAGAGACAAAGCAGAAGATTTCTGATCTGAAAGATCAATTGGAAGAAGAACAGTCACAGCTTGAAAGTATGCAGACAGAGTATGAGTCACAGGAGTCGAAACTTGATAACCTGATCGCATCTAAGCAGGCAGAGGTGTCTGATCTGGATCAGCAGATCGAAGAAGCTGAGCGTAAGGCGGCGGAAGAAGAGCTGAAGAGACAGCAGGAAGAAGCAGCAAGACAGGCAGCGGCAAGACAGCAGGCTGCATCGAACAGGAATAATTCTTCCAGCTCATCAAGCAATAGCTCAAGCAATAGCAATAAGGGAAATAGTTCCAATAAAGGAACAAGCAACAATGCTCCAAGTTATGTATCAGGAGACGCAGTGTCCCGTGCAAAATCTGCACTTGGAAAACCGTATGTATGGGGAGCGACAGGACCGAATTCCTTTGACTGTTCAGGTCTTGTAGGTTTCTGCCTGACAGGTAGATATTCACGTTCCTGCACATCAGCGTCATTGAATGCCCTTCCGACAGTGAGTAACCCACAGCCTGGAGATGTGTGTGTAAGATCCGGACACTGTGGAATTTACATTGGAAATGGTCAGATGATCCATGCACCACATACAGGTGATGTAGTAAAAGTAGCAAGTGTCCCTTCTAATATGAGAATCGTACGTCCTTAATAAAAGAATATTGAATTTATTTGCCAGGATTTCTTTTGAATCCTGGCATTTTTAATATCATGATGCCAGTGGGAGTGCAAAGCACGGAACAATCCGTAGGCATCATAGTTGGGGGGATGCCCCCAACATCTTTAGGAAATTACAATTTCCATGATATAAAAACTCTGAGGCATTCTTGAATTGAGTCATATTTGAACCATAGGTGAGTCACATTTGAAAATATAAAATATACAAAAATCTAATATGATGTTTTTGAAAAACCCTTGCATTCGCAAGGGTTTTATGATATCATTTTAAGGTCGCAAAAAAGCACGCACATGGCTGTCTGAGACGGTGCCAGTCAAAAGAAAGAGACTGGTTTCAAGGACGTATACCGGTGCGGAAGTAAAAAAACCAATTGGAGGAAAGAAACATGAGCGTTATTTCAATGAAGCAGCTTTTAGAAGCAGGTGTTCACTTTGGACATCAGACAAGAAGATGGAACCCTAAGATGGCTCCTTACATCTACACAGAGAGAAATGGTATCTATATCATCGACTTACAGAAATCTGTAGGAAAAGTTGATGAGGCTTACTATGCAGTATCTGATATTGCAGCACAGGGCGGAACAATCCTTTTCGTAGGAACAAAGAAACAGGCTCAGGATGCAATCAAAGTAGAAGCAGAGCGCTGCGGAATGTATTATGTAAATGAGAGATGGCTTGGAGGAATGCTTACAAACTTCAAGACAATCAAGAGCAGAATTGCCCGTCTCAAAGAGATCGAGAGAATGTCTGAGGATGGAACATTTGATGTACTGCCTAAGAAAGAAGTTATCCAGATCAAAAAAGAGTGGGAGAAACTTGAGAAGAACCTTGGCGGAATCAAAGAGATGAAGAAAATCCCGGATGCTATCTTCGTAGTAGATCCTAAGAAAGAGAGAATCTGTGTTCAGGAGGCTCACACACTTGGAATTCCACTTATCGGTATCGCTGATACAAACTGTGATCCAGAAGAGCTTGACTATGTTATCCCAGGAAATGACGATGCAATCCGTGCAGTAAAACTGATTGTTTCTAAGATGGCAGATGCTGTTATCGAAGCTAATCAGGGCGAGGCTGGCGCTGACGTATACGAGGAAGCTGAAGCAGCTGAAGAAGTAGCAGAGGCAACAGAAGAATAAGAACCAGATAATATTGATTAATTACATTAATTAATTGGAGGACAAAAAAGATGGCAGTTACAGCTAGTATGGTAAAAGAATTAAGAGAGATGACCGGAGCAGGAATGATGGACTGCAAAAAGGCACTTTCTGCAACAGATGGTGATTTTGACAAAGCTATTGAATTCCTTCGTGAGAAGGGACTTGCTACTGCTGAGAAGAAAGCAGGAAGAATTGCCGCTGAGGGACTTGTAGCAACAACTATCAAAGACGGTGATAAAGTTGCAGCAATCGTAGAAGTTAATGCTGAGACAGACTTCGTAGCAAAGAATGAAGTATTCCGGACATTTGTTAAAGAAGTTGTTGAGCAGGCAGCAGACACAGATGCAGCTGATATCGATGCATTCAAGGCTGAGAAATGGGCACTTGATACATCTATGACAGTAGATGAGAAACTTGCAGCTATGATCGCTAAGATTGGTGAGAACATGAACATCAGAAGATTCGAGAAAATCGTATCTGAGGATGGAATCGTTGTATCTTATATCCACGCAGCAGGAAAGATCGGTGTTTTAGTAGAAGCTAAGACAGAGAGCAATGACGAGAGAGTTAAAGAGGCTCTTAAGAACGTTGCTATGCAGGTAGCAGCTCTGAATCCGAAGTATGTATCTACTGATGATGTACCGGAAGAGTACAAAGAGCACGAGAAAGAGATTCTTATCGCTCAGGCTAAGAATGATCCTAAGAATGCTAACAAGCCAGAGAACATCATCGAGAAGATGATTACTGGACGTCTTGCAAAAGAGCTCAAAGAGATCTGCCTGTTAGAGCAGGAGTATGTAAAAGCTGAGAACAAAGAGACAGTTGCTAAGTATCTTGAGATGGTATCCAAAGAAGTTGGAACACCTGTAGAGCTTAAGAGATTCGTTCGTTTCGAGACTGGTGAAGGTCTTGAGAAAAAGAATGAGGACTTTGCAGCAGAAGTTGCAGCTCAGATGAACGCATAATCTTACAGTTCGCATAAGAATTTGAACCGTATTATTATCATGTAAATCAACGAAAAACCTTGAATTTCCTATGAAAATGGGATGATTCAAGGTTTTTTTTCGTGTTGGGGAATAAATTTTGACTTATCGTAAATTATCGCTATTTATGCATGGAATTGGGTAAAAGTTGGGGAGTGAGTTGGGGAATTTCGATTCCCCAACTGGCGTGTGAAACTTCGCCTCATTCTTCTGAAATAAGTGAGCGAAGATTGCATGTTTTATTTTGTTGGGGAGTAGTGTAACTCCCCAACTTTTGGCGTGTGGGAGCGTGAGAACTCTCAACTTTTTGTAAGTCTATGCTGGTATGTAATAAATTCGTTGAATTCATGGAAAATGAGTAGTATATATGATAAGATAAAAATATAAAACATATATAATTGTAGGAGTGAAACATATGAAAAATGGAAAAGATAGTCAGAAAAAACCTACAAATAACACAGCTCTGATAAAAAATGATATTACAGTAGATACCGGTTCAGGAAGCATGTCCTATAATCGCCTTGAAATGCAAGTAAGTCAGACACTTCATATGGCAATTGAGTTTTTTGATAATTTAGATTACCTTTTAGTTTTGGATTATTATGATGATATAACATTGTTTGAGAACGAAAGTAATCCTGAAATAGTAAGTTATTATCAAATGAAAACGAATGAAGAATCCATTAGTATCAGTACGGCAATTAGAGAGGATTGGCTGACAAAATTGTATGCACAATTGGAGAGACCGGAATGGATTGTAAAGGAATTGGGATTGATCACAAATTGTCCATTAAAAGTATCGGTCTCAATGAAAGGAGAAAATGGAAAAAACAAGAGAGAGACAAAATCATATACAGCAGAAAAAACAGCTTTTAATCAATTTAATCCGATTACAATAGAAGAAATAAAAAAAGATATTGCGAATAAAAAGGGAATTAGGAAAGAAGATATAGATTTATCGAAGTTTGTTCATATGAGAACAATTTTATCTATACCTAGCCATAAAGAAATCGTTGAACAAGAAATGGGAACTTTTTTACATAAGAAATATCCTAAAATTACAATGGATTCTGTGAAAACGATATTTAATACCATGATAGATCTTTTAACTAGAAGACAACAATACGAGTTGTTGCCTGAACAAGCTGAATATAATGATGTACGATGTAAAAAAGGAATTTCTAAAAATGATTTTGCAAGAGTAATTGATGAAGCAATGATTATTTCTATTCCACCGTTTGATGAAGTGCAGCAGATAGTAGGATTAAATGATGAGGAAAAATATAAGGCATCATACGAATATACTAGAATTATGACTGATTCACAAGGAAGATCAGAATCATTTAAAAGTATTTTTCTAAAAGTTCGTACATTAGTTGAAGAAAATGAAATAGAGTCAGGAATGACTGCTTGGGAATATACAGGAGAGATATGTGATAAATTGTACATAGAAAATCCAAAAGTTAAAATTATCTACAATCAATTTTATATAAGAATATTAATTATATGTATTGTGATAAATGAAATGAGGAAATGGTAATGAATGAGATGTATTTTAAAAGCATATTAATAGCTGACATAAAAGAAAAAACGGCACGTTTTCAAAAGTTTCAAAAGGGATTTAATGTAATAACTAGCCAAGAAAATCATGTTGGTAAGTCTTCGATGCTGAAATCCCTTTATTATGCAATGGGAGCAGAAATTGATTATGACAATATATGGGATAAAAATACGAAAGTTTATATTGTAAATATATGTATAAACGAAAAAAATTATACAATAGCAAGATTTCAAAAGGGGTATGCATTATTTGAAGAAAATAATTTGATATTGTTAACTAAAAGTGCTTCGTATGAACTGCCTAAGAAATATGAAGAATTGTTTTCTTTTGCGGTTTATTTACCGAATAAAGAAACTAAGAAAATAGAGTTAGCACCTCCGGTATTTACTTTTTTGCCGTATTATATAGATCAAGATAAGGGATGGAGTGGATTGTATGATAGCTTTTCAAATCTTAATCAATATAAGAAGAACGATCGTATAAAATCATTATATTATCACTTGAATATATATAATCGTGAAACAATAGAATTGATGGCACAAAGAGATAGAATAAAAGAAAAAAAGGAGGAACTTAAAGAAAAAGAAGAAAAAATCCGAATTACATTACAAGCTTTGTTAGAAGAAACACAAAATTTGTTACCGGCAGATAATCTTGATGAATTGGAAAGAAATTTGCAAATTCCAAAAGAAAATATTTCTATATTGGTATTAGAACTTGGAAATTTGCGTAATAAAATACAAACATTGGAAACAACAATGGCACAACATGAACATCAATTGGAAATCATACAGGAATATAAAAAAATTAAAATTAATACAGAAATAGAAAATAAACAAATGATGTTACATACATGTCCTAAATGTGGATATATGTTTGATGAAGAAATATATGATATTGTTCGCTCAAATTATAATGTGCATAATGAAACATATATGTGCCAGCAAATCCAGTTAATTATTAATTCTATATCCTCAGAACTGGAGAAATATAAAGAAAAATACGTTAAATCTATGGCAGAATTAGAAAAGCAAGAAAAGATATATGATGAATCACAGGATTCGTATGAAGTATATATTAGGCAAAGAGGGCTGAAGGATTCTGTAAATCATTTTAATGAACAATTGGGTGATAATGTATATCAACAGAAACAATGCGAAAAGCAGGTTAAGGAAATTGATAAGAAATTGAGAAAACTTCCTAACAAAAAAGAAATAGAAGAAAAATATATAGAAGAAGTAAGACTAGATATTATTAAATTAGATGCATGGAATGCGGCATATGATGGAAAAATAAAATTACTTAATCCAATTAAAGCACAAGGAACACTTGAAAATAAAATTATTTTGGCTCAAGTTGCAGGACTATTCCAAACAATGGATGCTTTAAATAGTAATACAATAAGATTTCCGTTTGTAGTAGATTCACCAAGAGCAAAAGAAGCAAGTCATACGAGTAGTAAAGAAATATTGAAATTGATATTTGAAATGAATATGCTTCCACAAGTTATTTTGGCTACAATGGATTATAATGATTTTGAAGAAGATATGAAATGTTCTGCAAAAGTTACTGTATTAACAGAAAAGAAGAAATTGTTAAATAATAAAACGTATGAAACACATAAAAAATATATAGAGGAAATTTTTGCACTTTTAAAAGATATTTAGTTTATAAAAAAATTTCAAATAATGAAAAACCGATTGGTTCAATTAAGAATCAGTCGGTTATTACATAGCCGATTGGTTCATTAAGAGTCAATCGGTTTTTCGTACCCATTTTTATACATAGCCAGTCCCGTAAAAAGGATTGGCTATTAAATTTTTCGAGGAAGGAGGAAACCATATGACCAAGTGTAAAGTAATCGCCCTTGCAAATCAGAAGGGAGGAACAGCCAAGACCACAACGACATTAAATCTTGGAATTGGTCTTGCACATCAGGGGCGAAAAGTATTATTGGTCGATGCTGATCCGCAGGGGGATTTAACAACCGCATTAGGGTGGACTGACGCAGATAATCTTCCGATTACGTTGGATACACAAATGAAGAAGATATTACAAGACGAACCGTTTGTGTATAATGAAGGTATTTTGCACCATGAAGAAGGGGTAGACATTATTCCAACTAATATTGAATTATCGGGCATGGAAATATCACTGGTAAATGCCATGAGCAGAGAGCAGACACTAAAGCTGTATCTGGCAGATTTGAAAAAAGATTACGATTATATCTTAATTGATTGTATGCCTAGTTTGGGAATGTTGACCATCAATGCATTGGCTGCCGCAGACAGCGTAATTGTTCCGGTGCAGGCTCATTATCTTCCACTAAAGGGCATGACGCAGTTAATGAAAACAATCGGAAAGGTACAAAGACAGCTAAATCCCAACCTGAAGATTGATGGAGTATTGCTGACACTTGCGGATATGCGGACAAAACTTGCAAAGACAACGGAGGATAGCCTTAGAGAGAATTATGGAAAGCATATTAGGATTTTCAAAACTGTTATTCCAGTGGCTATCACAGCAGCAGAAAGCAGTGCAGCAGGACAGAGCATTTATGAGTATGACAAGAATGGAACTGTTGCAAAGGCGTATGAAGAATTTACGAGGGAGGTGATTCAGTGTGGCGAAAAGCAGAGAAATAAATATGAATCTTCCCTCAGCCGATGACCTTTTTACAACGCAGGAAGAAAGAGACCAGAAGAATCAGGAGTATGTAAAAAATATTTCGGTGTATGACATCAGTGATTTTCCGGACCACCCGTTTAAAGTAAAAATGGACGCTAAAATGGTGGAAACTATCGAGAGTGTTCGAGAACATGGTGTATTAGTTCCTGCTCTTGTCAGAGAGAAGCCAACAGGCGGGTATGAAATGATTTCTGGACACCGTAGAAAAATGGCGAGTGAACTGGCAGGATTTGAGAATATGCCTTGTATAGTAAGGAATCTCAGTGATGACGAAGCAGTTATTGTCATGGTTGACAGTAACCTTCAAAGGGAAGAAATATTACCGTCAGAGAAAGCATTTGCTTATAAAATGAAATTGGAAGCCATGAAGCGACAAGGACAGAGAACGGATTTAACTTCTACCCCATTGGGGCAGAAGTCAGGAAAATATTCCGTAGAAGTTCTAGGAGAGCAGGTAGGAGAAAGCAGAAGTCAGATTCAAAGATATATCCGCCTTACAGAACTTATCCCGGAAATCCTTGAAATGGTCGATAACAAGAAAATTGCCATGCGTCCGGCGGTAGAGCTGTCTTATTTGCCGAAAGAAGAACAGGAGATATTGTACGATACCATGGAATCGGAAGATTGCACTCCAAGTCATGCACAGGCAATCAAAATCCGCAAATTTTCAGCAGAGGGCAGGTTGAATGAAGA
>UMEI01026447.1_pt1 | contig 30779 bp, 18 predicted proteins | sample 1964711 | NCBI WGS metagenome assembly UMEI01 (sample SAMEA4836016, study PRJEB28245) | human gut metagenome | biome: gut microbiome; material: fecal sample | place: Denmark | collected 2008 | reverse complement strand
CGCTACAACGAGGGTCTGCATCAGGCCATCGAGGCGAAGGAGGGCGTCAAGGTCCAGCACGAGAGCAAGACCCTCGCGACCATCACCTTCCAGAACTATTTCCGCCTGTACGGCAAGCTGTCCGGCATGACCGGTACCGCGCTGACCGAGGAGGAGGAGTTCCGCCACACCTATCAGCTCGATGTCATCGAGATCCCGACCAACAAGCCGGTCATCCGCAAGGACAACCCGGATGCCGTATACAAGAACGAGCGCGGCAAGATCAACGCGATCATTTCGCGCATCGAGGAATGCCACGCCAAGGGCCAGCCGATCCTGGTCGGTACGATCTCGATCGAGAAGTCCGAGGAGCTGTCCAAGATCCTCAAGGCGAAGGGCATCAAGCACACCGTGCTGAACGCGAAGCATCATGAGCGCGAGGCGGATATCGTCGCACAGGCCGGCAAGTACGGCGCCGTCACCATCGCCACCAACATGGCAGGCCGTGGTACCGATATCATGCTCGGCGGCAACGTCGAGTTCCTCGCCGATGCGAAGCTCAAGTCCGAAGGCTATTCTCCGGATGACACTCCGGACGAGTACGAGAAGCGTTGGCCGGGCACTTTGGCCGAAATCAAGGACCAGGTCAAGGACGAGCATGAGGAAGTCGTCAAGCTCGGCGGTCTGTACGTGCTCGGCACCGAGCGCCACGAATCCCGCCGTATCGACAACCAGCTGCGCGGCCGTTCCGGCCGTCAGGGAGATCCGGGTGAATCCCGTTTCTACCTGTCCCTCGAAGATGATCTGATGCGTCTGTTCAACACCCAGCTGGTGGCGCGTGTCATGGCCAAGGGCATGCCGGAAGGCGAGCCGATCGAAGCCAAGAGCGTTTCCAAGGGCGTGCGCACCGCACAGAAGGCCGTCGAATCGCGTAACTTCGAAATCCGTAAGAACGTGCTGAAGTACGATGACGTGATGAACAAGCAGCGCACCGTCATTTATGCGGAGCGTCAGGCTGTGCTGAAGGGCGCCGACATCCACGAGGACATCCTCAAGTTCATCGACGACACCGTGCTGAGCTACATCAAGGGCGCCAACAACGGTTCCGACAAGCCGGCCGATTGGGATTGGGACGGTCTGTTCAAGGCCATCTCCTCCGTGTACCCGATCGCCGTGGAGCAGGAAGCGGCCAAGGACGCCGTCGACAAGCTCAAGGGCGACAAGGCCGTTGAGGCCCTGAAGGAGCTCATCGTCTCCGACGCCAAGGACCAGTACTCCGATTTCGAAGACAAGCTCGGCAGCGAAGGCCTGCGCCAGCTCGAGCGCCGCGTGGTGCTCGCCGTGCTCGACCGCAAGTGGCGTGAACACCTCTACGAGATGGACTACCTCAAGGACGGCATCGGCCTGCGCGGTATGGGCCAGCGCGACCCGCTGGTCGAATACCAGCGTGAAGGCTACCAGATGTACAACTCCATGATCGAAGCCATCAAGGAGGAAACCATCCAGCTGCTGTTCCACGTGGACATCGAACGCGTGGCCATGACCGAGGACGAGGAGACCGAATCCGATGAGGATGAGGCCGTGAACGCCGCCGAGGCCGTAATGGGTCTGGACGGCGAAGCCGCCGCGACCGGCGAATCCGCTCCTGCAGAGCCGGAGACCGATGACGAGGCCGAAAAGACCACCATCGATGAACTGGCTGACGAGCAGAAGAACGAGAAGGGCATCGTCGGCATGCAGCCGATCAGCCACGCCGAAGGCAAGGTCCCGGCCAACAAGCGTCCGAAGAGCGAGGAACTCCACTCTCCGTGGGCGGATGGCCGCACTTTCCCGGGAACCGGCAAGAACGCCCAGTGCCCATGCGGTTCTGGTCGTAAGTACAAGATGTGCCACGGCCAGAACGAGCAGTGATTCGTTGAGTCGTTGACTTGCTCATGACATAACCTCCCCCGACCGTAATCGGGGGAGGTTTTCTTTTTTGAAGAATCTTCGATGGGCCGTTTCGTGATATGGACGTGCGGACGTGGGGAAACGTCCAATCGTTACAATTGGCGGCATCAGAACAACAATAAAGGCGTGCGACAGCGCCAAGGAGGGCATCATGGCCGAAATCACATGGAAGTCGATCCTCACCAAGCTGGTCGGAGGGGACCACTTGAGCGCCGAGGAATCCGAGTGGTTCGTCGATGACCTCATGAACGGCAATGCCGATCCGGCGGCCGTTGGCGCGGTACTCGCCACCCAGCAGCAGTTGGGGCTGACCCCCGACGAAGTGCGTGGCGCGGCGAAGGCCATGGTGGCCCATGCCATTCCGCTGTACATCGACGGTGAAACCACCGACATCGTCGGCACCGGTGGCGACGGAGCCTCCACCGTGAACCTGTCATCCATGGGGGCCGTCGTAGCCGCGGCCGCAGGCGTAAAAGTCGTCAAGCACGGCAATCGTGCGGCCTCATCCAAGTGCGGCACTGCTGACTGCTTCGAAGCGCTCGGCCTGCCCATGGATTTGACTCCGGAACAAGTGAGCGAAGTCGGCAACGGATGCGGCATCGCATTCGCTTTCGCACGCACCTTCCACCCCGCCATGCGTTTTGTCGGTCCGATTCGCGCCGCGCTCGGCGTGCCATGCGTGTTCAACGTGCTTGGTCCGCTGACCAACCCGGCAAGCCCGAAGCATATGGCCGTCGGCTGCGCTAATCGCAAGATGAGCCCGATCATGGCCGCCGTATATGCGGCGAACGGCCAGATCGGCATGGTCTACACTTCCCATGAGGGCCTTGACGAGATGGCACCGACCGGTCCGGTCTCCATTTGGGAATTCAAGGACGGCAAGGTTACCGAAAACAAATTCGATCCGACCGTCGAACTCGGCCTCGCCAAAGTCACCATCGCAGATCTGAAGGGTGGCGAACCGACGCTCAACGCGCAGCTGGCACGAGACTTCTTCGCAGGCAAGGATGTGTCGTTCCGTACCACCGCGCTGCTGAACGCCGCTTCCGCAATCGTCGCCGACGGTCATTTGGTGCCGGGCGACGCAAGCTTGGCTGACCGGTTCAAAGCCGCCTACGCCATCGCGGAGCAGACCGTCGACTCCGGCAAGGCCACGGCGCTGCTTGACAAGTGGATCGCCACCGCCCAAGCTGCGAAGAAAGCCTGAAAACGCTGACAACGTATGTGTATGTGAAGGCCCCGGCGTAAATATGAACCGCACCCCGATTGTTGGACTGAAGAAATTCAGATTCGATGATCGGAGGTGCGGTTCTTTCGTATGCGTGAGGATCGAAGGAGACGTTACGACGACGGGTTCCGGCGCGAGGCGCTGGAGCTCATCAAGTCCGGAGCCGGCAAGGACACGCTCGCCAGAAGGCTTGCCATACCGGTGTATACCGCGAGAAACCGGATCAGGCTGTACAGGTCCAACGGCGAGGAGGCGGTCATGGGAGGCGGCGGCAGCAGACGCTACGACTGGGAGACGAAGGTCGCCGCGGCGCGCGACCACGTCGAGAACGGTCTGACCAAGACGGAGGCCATGGCCAGGCACGGGATCGCGAGCATCGCGTCCCTGGAGCGCTGGTGCCGCGACTACCGGTCCGGAGGTCCGGAGGCGCTCAGGCCGAAACCCAAGGGCAGGCCGAAAGGCGCGAAATCCAAACCGAAGCCCAAGCCGACGCGCGAGCAGGAGCTCGCCGAACAGGTCGCGTACCTGGAAAAACTCCGGGCCCTGCGGGCGTCCAAGTCACGCGGCGCGAGCGAAGCGCCGTCGTCCGACTGCTCGCAGGGCGGGGACACCGGCTCGACCACCTCCTGAGGATAGCCGGGCTGCCGAAATCCACGTACTACCACCACCTGTCGCGCCCGGCGCACGTGTCCAGGCCGGACGTGGAGCCGATGGTACGGGAGATATGGGATGGCAGTACCAGCACCAATGGTGGCGGGACGAGCTCGAACGCCTCGGCATCCGCCAGTCCATGAGCCGCAAGGGCAACTGCCTGGACAACGCGGCGGCCGAGCAGGTCTTCGGCCACTTGAAGGACGAGTTCTACCGCGGCCGAGAGTTCGACTCGTTCGAGCGGTTCAAGGCCGAGCTGGACGCGTACATCGTGCATTGGAACACCAGACGACGGCCAGATACGACTCGAGGGACGCACCCCGGAGGAGTTCCGGAGCATGTCCCTCGCGGTCTAGGGCTGTATCCTAATTAACAACGTCCAACAAACGGGGCGCAGTTCAAACCGCCGGGGCCTTCACATAGATGGATGTATTCAGTTTGTCGCCAAAGAATCGTCAGACGCGTGCTCCATCATCGAATTCGTCGGTACGCGTTTCACGATGCCCTTTATGCTGCACGATGAGGCCAGCGGCGCCGACCAGCGCACACAAACCGAAAATCGAACCAAGAATCGAAGCCAACGCCGGAACGAACACGGAAGCGATAATGCCGATGACGCCGGCCACCAGCAATATCCAGAACACCAGTTTTGACAGTTTCACATGGCCGATTTCAGGATTCGGCGGCACGAAGTCGTCACCGTGACGGTCCATGACCCGATCCGTGTCAAGCCAGCTCGAACCAGTGAAATCGCGCGGCCCACGACCATTCGCCGGCGCATCATTGGTGAACGTGCCCTGATCCAAGTCATCGATGGACAGCAAAGCCTCTTTTTCCCGACGTTGCGCATGCTTCTCGAAACGTTTTGCACTACGCGAACGTTCCACGGCCTTCAAATCGTCAGCATGCGAATCCGCAAACTCGGCCCAAGCCGCATCCAAGTCGTCCATTGGAGAGCCGCCACCATGCGACGCGTCATTTGGGCGTTCTTCATCGTCATTGCTATTGTTGAGGTCAGTCATACTTATACTCTAATCGGGCGGACGCCAATCCGCCGGGAGGATTGTGAAGAATGCTCTATTGGTTTTTCGTCAAAGGCTTGGGACCTATCGCCATCCACCGTTTGGGACCGACCGCGCAAGGACTTGAGAACATTCCGCACGAAGGTGGCGCCATCATCGCAGCCAACCATCTTGCCGTCATCGACGATGCGTTGCTGCCGTTGACCTGCCCGCGCATGATTCATTTCATGGGCAAGGCCGAATATTTCGAAGGCAAAGGCATCAAAGGCAAATTCAAGAAATGGTGGTTCACGTCAGTCGGCGTGTTCCCCGTGGACCGTTCCGGCGGTTCCAAATCACTTGGCGCACTGAACCACGCCCGTGAGATCATCGAGGACGGACATCTGTTCGGCATTCACATCGAAGGTACTCGCAGCCCCGATGGACGTCTTTACAAAGGACACACCGGCGCGGCGCGTCTGGCATTCGAAACCGGTTGCCCCATTATTCCGGCCGCCATCATCGGTTCGCGTGAACTGCAGAAGCCAGGACAGGTCATTCCGAACAAAGGCAAGTCCAAGGTGATTTACGGCAAGCCGATTGAAGTCGAGAAGAAATCCGCCGACCAGATTACCCACGATGATTTGCGTTCGCTTACCGACCGCGTGACCCGTGAGATCCAGAAGATGAGCGGACAGGAATACGTCGACGAATACGCGCAGAAGGTCAAGGCCGAGCTCAAAGCCCAGCAGGAGGCCGAAGCGCAGGCACAAGCCGAATCCGCTGCCAAGAAGGCATAAGTTTTCAGCGAGGTTCATTCCAAACCAATCAGGGGTGTCTGTTCCGAAGAATGTTTTCGGAACAGACACCCCTGATTTCTATTTTGTAATCAGGATAATCAGTCGAACAGCGACGAATACATTTTCAAGGTGACGGTATTCGGCGTGCCATCCTCCTGACGCAGTCGCACCTCGGTGCCTCCTACCGGATCCTGCGAAGCGACCTTCTTGTCTTGACTGGAGTCAAGTGTCAGTTGCGAGCTGATCTTCACACTGAATCCCAGCTTCTCCAATGCGGCTTTGGCAGCGGCGGCTTTCTGTCCGACATAATTCGGCAGCGTTACGGTTTCCGGTCCCTTCGACACCACCGCATTGACGCTATCGCCCCAGTGCAACTCGTCTCCGGTCTTCGCGGAAGCGGAAATCACCTGTCCTTGCGGAATCTTGTCATCGAATTGCTCGGTCCAGTTGACGGTGAGCTTGAGCGCATCAAGCGTCTGCTGCGCCTCATCCTTCGATTTGCCCACGACGTCCGGCATGGTAACCGGTTTCGGTCCTTGGGACAGCGTGACGGTAATCTTCGCGTTATGGGGCAGAGTCGCGCCGGGATCCACGCTTAAATCAAGCAACGCGCCCTGAGGTACGTCCATGGAATACGCGTCATCATTGGCCGGAGTCTGTTCGATGTTGTCGAAGCCGGCACGCTTCAACGCGTTGATCGGATCCTTGCCGTTCGCACTGGTGGCATCGAGAATGTCTGTGGGAACAGTGCCCTGCTTAATACCCTTGGACACTACCACCTTGACCTTCTGATGATGACGTTTGCTCACATGCGAACCGACATTCTCCGGGTCGGTGGAGATGACATTGCCAGCCTTGACGGAATCACTGAACGCCTCGGTCTCTTCGTACTCGATGTTGGAGAATTTCAGCAGTTCCTCATAGGCGTTCCATTTGATGTTGGAAATACGGCAGGGCTCCGAATCGGAACATGTGAGATCTGCCGGCTGAGGCATGGTCCAGTAGCTGCCCGGTCCTCGGAAATACCACCAGGCATAGCCTCCACCGCCTGCGCAGGCAAGCACGATGGCTGCTACGACGGCGATGATGACAGGTGCACGCTTGCCACTGCGTTTCGGCTGTCCACCACTGACCGGACCGTTCGAGGGGGAAGCTGGAACGTTGTTGGCGGGGACGTCGTTCTTTTCCAAAGCCAAGCGGGTGGTTGCCTCCGGATCTGCCTGCTGCGCCGGCATGACGGTGGTTTTGTTCGGGTTTTCCGGATTGAACTGTCGTGTACGATCGTCGTTCTGACGCACAGGCGGTGCTGGGGGAGCGGGCGGTAGCGGCATCTGCCGGGTGCCATCGCCGGGCATGGTGTCGGCGGCATCGTTTGCGGCCGGGGAAACGGCTGACAGACGGTATTGCCAGTCGTCGATGGTGAGGTTCGATTGCAACTGCTGCAATTCGTCGAATGCCACGGACGCATCCTGGGGACGGTCCTCGACCGCGCGCGCCGTAAGACGGGCGAGGAATGCGGCCACGCCTGCATTGATGCCCGGACAAGCGGTCGTGATATCCGGCACATCCTCATGCACGTGCTTGAACACCAGCGTCACCGGATTGTCCGCGGTGAACGGCACCTTGCCGGCCAGCATCTCCCAAGCCATGATGCCTACGGAATACAGGTCTCCCTGCGGCGTTGCCTGATTGTGCTGAATCATTTCTGGCGCCAGATAGGCGGCCGTGCCCAGCAGCATGCCGGTGGAGGACAGCGTGGCCTGCGACACCGCCTTGGCCAGGCCGAAATCGGTGATCTGCACATGTCCTCGGTCATTGAGCAGAATATTCTCCGGTTTGATATCGCGGTGCACCACGCCTGCGCGATGCGCCGAAGCCAAGCCGTCCAACGTCTCACCGACTATGCGTAGCGTCTCACGAACGCTGAACGTGACTTGCTGGTTCATTTCGTACCGCAGGTTCACGCCATGCACGTACTCCATGACAAGAAAATCCAGTCCATCGAACTCACCGGTGTCATACACCTGCACGATATGGGGATTGGCTATTGCTGCTGCGGAACGGGCCTCGCGATGGAAACGTTCCACGAACTGGTCGCGTTGTGGGCCCTGTGCCAGCTGCGTGTGCATGATCTTAATGGCGACGGTGCGTCCCAGACGCTCGTCAACAGCTTGATACACCGTGGCCATGCCGCCATCGGCGATTCTGCTGACGACTCGGTACCGGCCTTCGATGACCTGGCCTTCGGGGGCATGCTGGGCTTCACTCATGGCTAATCGGTACGATTCCTTCTTCAAAAAACGTTTCGCGACAAAGATGTGTTCACTTGTAGTCTACAAGGAATGGTTTGCGGAAGATGCGATGAACACGGGTCTTTCACAGTGCGGCGGCATCAGCCCTGTTCCCGCACAATCGGTACGAAACGTGCGCATGCTTCGGTAAGCATGTCTTTGCGATCCTGCGATAGTTCAAGCGTCTCGATGGCGGCCTTCGACTCGAGCCACAGACCGGCGATCCGTTCCTTGGAACGTGCGATGGCACCAGTGGACTCGAACAATGCGATGGCACGCCTAACATGTGCCTCGTCACGTGATTCGGCTTCCCACATGTCGATGAGTTCACGTCGTTCGACATCGCCGGCAGCCTCAATCGCATCGGCCAGCAACACCGTGCGTTTGCCTTCACGGATATCACCGCCCACCGGTTTGCCGGTATTGCGGCTCGACCCGATGACGTCCAGAAGATCATCCGCGAGCTGGAACGCCAAACCAAGCGGCAATCCAATCGCCAGTGCGAGCCTGCGCGCGTCCGCAGGGGCGAGGCCGGCGGCAAGCATACCGAATTCCAAAGGTGCGATAGTGGTATAACTGGCGGTCTTCCAACGGAAGACATTCAAAGAGGCCAACGCCAGCTCTTCAGGATCGTCTAACGTATTGAGTTCCACGGCCAAATCGAGTACTTGGCCGATTTCCACTTCACGGTGCATATTCAGGAAGGCCGACACCACGGAAGATCCGGAGCCAAGCCGGCAAGCCGCTTTATTGGCGATATCCACGCTCGCGGTGGCCAGCATATCACCCAACATGATGCCCAAACCATGGCCGATGGCATCACTATGGGTATCCGTGGCAAGCGCACGATGAGCGGACGGCTTGCCACGGCGCAGATCGGAATCGTCGATGATGTCGTCATGCACCAACGCGCCGGTCTGAAACACTTCGATCGCGCATGCCAGATCCAACACCGCATCCATATCACGTTCCGCCACATCCTGCGGCGCGAACGCACGGAACGCATCCAACGTCAGCAACGCCCGCAGACGTTTGCCGCCCTCACTTGACGTGACCGCCTGCTGCGCCACCGCATCAGCGACGGCTTTGCAGGAATTCGCCACCGGATCGTCTGCATGCAGGAACGAAAAATCCCTTACCAGCGAGAGCGTGCGCGTTTCAATCTGTTCCAAATCGGAAGAGCTAGTCATGGGTCAAGGTTATCCACACACATTCGACAAGAGGAAAACATAATGATTGCAGCGGGTGAGACGGTGCCGGACGTTTCGTGACACGCCGAGCTTCACGTTCTCCGACCACAGGGGTCCCGAAACGCCTCATTGCATTGCCGGATGATGCATAGTTCCAACAAAGCGGCCTGCATCAAGCGACCGCTCCGATACGCCAAGGAGGACGAGACATGAAGACGATCGACGGGCCCATGCCGATATGCGAAGCCGAGATGGAACGGCTTGAAGACCAATTGGTGGAGGATTGCAAATCGCTGGGCATGGCGGAGAGCATACGCGATTTCCTGCAGGAGCCATTCTCGGAATGGATGGATGAGCTGGCCGATGAATCGTCGGGAGGTGACGATTCATCGCCAGAATGCAGACTGTCCAGAAACGGTGCGGGAGCACTTGCCATCGCCATGCAGCAGACCATGGCGGTGCGTGACGCGCTGCTGGTCTCCATCATCGTGGATGAACGACGTTCGTCACGTGACTTTCTCATGGGATTCATGGCCAATCCGACACTTCCCGGCAACACGCGTCATCTGGAGGAATCCCTCAACGGATCGTTCCGTGACGCATCAAGAAAACCCGACACGAAACGTTGCGACAACGGCGTCAACATGATGTTCGACATCATCGGGATGGTCCCCGAACGGTATCATGTGCAGCCATTGGCCATCATCAGTTATGTGCTGTGGTGGATGGGCGATGAGCGCGCCATGCTGTGCGCGATGCGTGCGCTCGCGTTGGATGAGAATTGTTCGCTCGCGGCGATCATCTGCTCCGCGGCGCATCGTCATATCGGACCGGTATGGGCCGAAGAGACATAGAGCAACACGCCGAAAGGAAGCGGTACTTGCGCATGGTGAGCTCAACACGCGGGAATAATCGTCCTTGCAAGATGGTTAACTCACATAGTTGACGATTTGCCCTTGCCAGAAGTGGGTCCATATGGTATACGCTTCCGGCGGGATCAATAGGAGGATAAGTTTGGCCACCAAGGAAACGACGGTAAATACGGAACAGACTGATCTGACCGAAAAGACCACCTCCGGAAAAAAGGCCTCCACGCGCAAGCCTGCTGCCAAGAAGAGCGAGTCCTCAAAGACCGCTACGAAGACGTCGCGCAAGACGGCCGCGAAGAAGACCTCCGCCGCCAAGAAAAGCAAGAAAGCGGAAGAAGAAGAGAGCCTGATCGAGCAGGACGCTCCTGAAGACGATCCCGTCGAGGATGCCGATCTTGATGATTTCGACGATGACCTTGATGACGTGGACGACGAAGGGGAGGATGACGACCTCGACGAGGACAATATCGACGAGGATGACGATTCCGAACTGGAAGACGATGACGAAGACAAGCGCAAAAAGCCGGAAGAGCCCAAGGAAAAAGGCGCTTTCGTGGTGCGTGACGATGATGACGACGACAATCTGACGCCGTCCGGCAATCCGAAGCGTCGTGTGATCGCAGCCGGCGCCACCGCAGATCCGGTCAAGGATTACCTGAAGCAGATCGGCAGAGTGAACCTGCTGAACGCCGAACAGGAAGTCGACCTGTCCGAACGCATCGAGGCCGGTCTGTACGCCCAACATCTGCTGGACACGGAATCCGACAAGATGGATTTCAAGCGCCGGCGTGAACTGAAGTGGGCCGCGAACGACGGCAAGCGCGCCAAGGACCATCTGCTGGAAGCCAACCTTCGACTCGTGGTCTCTCTTGCCAAGCGCTATACGGGCCGTGGCATGCTGTTCCTCGATTTGATTCAGGAAGGCAATCTTGGTCTGATTCGTGCCGTAGAGAAGTTCGACTGGAAAAAGGGCTTCAAGTTCTCCACGTACGCCACATGGTGGATTCGCCAGGCCATCACCCGTGCCATGGCTGATCAGGCCCGCACCATTCGTGTGCCTGTGCATATGGTGGAAGTCATCAACAAGCTGTCCCGCGTGCAGCGCCAGATGCTTCAGGACCTCGGCCGTGAACCTACGCCGGACGAACTGGCCCGTGAGCTCGACATGCCGGTCGAGAAGGTGCAGGAAGTGCAGAAGTACGGGCGTGAGCCGATTTCCCTGCACACGCCGCTGGGCGAGGATGGCGATTCCGAGTTCGGTGATCTGATCGAAGACACCGACGCCATCGCACCGTCCGATGCCGTCGCCTTCTCGCTGTTGCAGGAGCAGTTCAAGCAGGTGCTTGAAACGCTGTCTCCGCGTGAGGCTGGCGTCATCAAGATGCGCTACGGTTTGGAGGACGGCCAGCCGAAGACGCTGGATGATATCGGACGTGTGTATGGCGTGACGCGCGAACGTATCCGCCAAATCGAATCGAAGACCATGTCCAAGCTGCGCCATCCGTCCCGTTCGCAGACGCTGCGCGACTTCCTGGACCAGTGATAGTAATCAGACGCGAGTAAATGAAGTCGAGAAACCGGCATGAACGCAGGGTTTCTCGACTTCATGTCTTGTAAGGCGACAATTGAAAGGGAACATGGCCAAGGATAATTACGGTGCTGAGAGTCTTACCGTGCTCGAAGGCTTGGATGCGGTGCGCAAACGTCCGGGCATGTACATCGGCACGACCGACAGCCAGGGCCTGATGCACTGCCTGTGGGAGATCATCGACAATGCCGTCGATGAGGCTCTTGCGGGAGCCTGCAACCACATCATCGTGACCTTGCATGACGATGGTTCCGTTGAAGTGGCGGACAATGGCCGAGGCATTCCGGTGGACGTGGAGCCGAAAACCAAGCTCACCGGCGTGGAAGTGGTGCTGACCAAGCTGCATGCCGGCGCCAAATTCGGCAATTCCTCGTATGGCGCTTCCGGCGGTCTGCATGGTGTCGGCTCATCCGTGGTGAACGCATTGAGCTCCCGTCTCGACGTGGAAGTGGATCGTGACGGCAAAACCCACCACATGGCTTTCCATCAGGGCCACCCCGGAGTGTATTCCGACGTTGATCCGGAACACCCGTCTCCCGATTCGCCATTCAAGAAGACGCGCAAGAATCGTCCCACCGAACTTGAGATCATCGGCAAAGTCAGTCCGAAGACCACGGGTACCCGCATCCGCTATTGGGCGGATCCGGAGATTTTCAACGATGCCGCTGAATTCAGTTATGACCAGCTCATCGACCGTGTACGGCAGACCAGTTTCCTGGTGCCAGGGCTGAAAATCACCGTCATCGACGAGAACATTCCCGAAACCGGCGACGAGTCCATTGACGAAATGCTGGAAGTCGATGACAATGTCATCGAACAGGTGACGGAAGAGAACACGTCCGCTGAAACGGATGATATCGGAACCTCTGCCGACATACTGCAGGAGGATTCAGCCGAAGCTGATGAATCAGCCGAATCGCAAGAAAACGATGCTGCCACGCAATCGCAGGAAACTGTTTCCCAACCCGTGCAGCCGAAATATCCGCATGCGCGCGTCGAAGAATTCTGCCATACCGGAGGCGTGAAGGATTTCGTCGATTTCCTGTCCAAAGGCGAAGCGGTCTCCGATATTTGGCGCATCGCCGGCGAGGACACGTATGTTGAAGAAACGCAGGCGGTCGGAGACGATGGTGAACTGCATGCGCAGAAGGTGACGCGTGATTGCGCAGTCGATATCGCCATGCGATGGACCAACGGCTACGACACCACCATGCGCAGCTTCGTCAACGTGGTGGAGACGCCCGGCGGCGGCATGCACGTGGACGGCTTCCTCCAAGGCATCACCAAGCAGGTGCGCAAGGCCATCGAGGACAACGCGCGCAAACTCAAGGTGAATCTCAAGGATTCCCATATGAAGGTGGAACGTGACGACATTCTCGCCGGTCTGGTGGCCGTCGTCACCGTCCGCATCGCCGAACCGCAGTTCCAAGGCCAGACCAAGGACGTGCTCGGCACCGCGCAAGTCAAGCCGATCGTCTCCAGAATGACCGACAGGCAGTTCGGTGAGATGATTACCGGCTCCAAACGCGGTTACAAGGAACAGTCCGGCCGCGTGCTGGAGAAAATCGTCGGCGAAATGCATGCCCGCGTGCAGGCGCGCAAGACCAAGGAAGTCACACGCCGTAAGAACGCGCTTGAATCCGCGTCCATGCCGCCGAAACTGTCCGACTGCCAGCCTGGCAATGACGATGTGGCCGAACTGTTCATCGTCGAGGGTGATTCCGCATTGGGCACAGCCAAGGCCGCCCGTAATTCCGGATTCCAGGCGTTGCTGCCGATTCGAGGCAAGATCCTCAACGTGCAGAAGGCATCGCTCGCGCAGATGCTGTCCAACAAGGAATGCGCGGCCATCATCCAGGTGGTTGGCGCTGGTTCCGGAGCGAGCTTCGACATCGAACAGGCCCGATACAACAAGATCATCATGATGACCGATGCCGATGTCGACGGCGCGCACATCCGCATCCTGCTGCTGACGCTGTTCTACCGGTACATGCGGCCGCTTATCGAATACGGTCATGTGTATGCCGCCGTGCCGCCGCTGCATCGTATCGCGTTGACGGGTACGCATAAGGGCGAGTACATCTACACGTATTCCGATGATGAGTTGGCAGGCAAACTCGCCGAGCTTGATAAAAAGCACATCGGCTACAACGAGGACATCCAGCGTTACAAGGGTTTGGGTGAGATGGACGCCGACCAGCTGGCCGATACCACCATGGATCCGCGCACCCGCATGCTGCGCCGTATCCGCATGGAGGACGCCGAACAGGCCAGCCACATCTTCAGCCTGCTCATGGGTGATGACGTGCCGCCGCGCAAGGCGTTCATCGTGGAGAACGCCGACGATTTCGACCGTTCCAAGATCGACACCTGATATTGCATGGCGATTGCGATTGGCGGGTCTTGCGTTACGGCGGAGACCCGCTTTTCGTGTATGCACGATAATGCAAAAACGTCGGGCGATAGTGCAAGATACAAAATACCGTTTGGTAGGTAACTTTGGATAAAATAGCGGAGTATTTTCGTGATTTTATTGCCGCAAACATAAAACATACAAGGAGCTGACTGTGGCCAATCTGCTGCTCGCCGTGATTTACATCGCCTTCATCAGTCTGGGTCTGCCGGACGCGGTGCTCGGCGCCGCATGGCCGACGATGAGCGGCGACCTGCATGCGCCGATTTCCTGGGCGGGTGGCATTTCCATGACGATTTCCGCCGGCACCATCGTGTCCGCGCTGCTATCAGACCGCATAACCTTGCGGTTCGGTGCAGGCAAGGTCACGGCAGTGTCCGTTGCGTTAACGGCGTTCGCATTGTTCGGCTTCTCCATCTCGCCGAATTACTGGATGCTGCTGCTCTTCGCCATTCCGTACGGCTTGGGCGCGGGTGGCGTCGATGCGGCGCTCAACAACTATGTGGCAATCCACTACGAAAGCCGTCACATGAGCTGGCTGCACGCCATGTGGGGCTTGGGCACTCTGCTTGGCCCGTACATCATGGCAAGCGCATTGGGTGCCGGCCATGGTTGGGCGTGGGGCTACCGGACCATCTCCATTCTGCAGGTCGTGCTCACCGCGGTGCTGGTGCTGAGCCTGCCGTTGTGGAAGGCGCGTAAGACCGTCGAACCGCAGCGGACGAGTGAAACCTCTTCCGTGCAATCCGCGCAGTCCGAGCAATCGGAAGGGGAAACGGCTGACCGGCGCAAGCCGCTTGGTATTCGCGGTGTGCTCGCCATCCGTGGCGCCCGCGAGATCCTCGTGATGTTCTTCTGCTATTCCGCGCTCGAATCGACCGCCATGTTGTGGGCCAGCAGCTATATGGCGCTTGGCAAGGGCATCGACAAGACCACGGCGGCCATGTGGGGAAGCCTGTTTTGCATCGGCATCACCGTCGGACGTCTCGCCAGCGGTTTCCTGACCATGAAACTGAACGATCCGGCCATGATTCGTCTTGGCCAGGCGTTGGTGCTGACCGGCATCGTCATCATGCTCCTGCCGTTGCCGCACAATATCGGCACCATCGCGGGACTAATGGTCATCGGTTTGGGCTGCGCGCCGATCTATCCGTGCGTCATCCATTCCACTCCTGCTTATTTCGGCGAGGACAAATCGCAGGCCATCGTCGGCATGCAGATGGCTTGCGCCTATGTGGGATCGATGTGCATGCCGCCGCTGTTCGGGCTGATCGCGCAACATGTTTCGGTCAACCTGTTCCCGTTCTATCTGGTGGTGTTCCTGGCGCTGATGGTCGCCATGCATGAGACTTTGCGCCGCAAGTGCGGCGACCGTGCGGCCGCCTGACGACGCCATATGTGAGACGCTCGAATGTGTCAGCCGGGCGGTGTGCTCGAATGAGCCGACGACGGTGGATGACGAGCTTTCCGCCGGTTGTGGATGATGTCTGAAGGCGATGCCATAATCGAACGTATGTACGAATGCATGGACTTGTTCTCGGAGGCTACCAATGCCTGGTTCAAGCATGCGTTCAATGCTCCGACGGAGGCGCAACGTTTGGCATGGCCGGCCATCCGCTCCGGCGAGAACGTGTTGGTGGTGGCGCCCACCGGCTCCGGCAAGACATTGTGCGCCTTCCTTTCCGCAATCGACCGTCTGATGACGAAGGAGGGCGATGACTTATTGCGGACGTCCGGCGGTGGGGACGGCACGGCTGAATCCGATTGCAATGCCAAGAAACGTAAACCCGTCCGCGGCGTCAAGGTCCTGTATATTTCGCCATTGAAGGCTCTGGGCGTGGATGTGGCCAAGAACCTCCAAGCGCCATTGGCCGGCATCGCCGGACAGTGCGAGGCGATGGGATTGCCATCGCCGAAAGTCAGCGTGGGCATACGAAGCGGCGACACCACGCCGCAGGAACGGCGCAGAATCGTCAGCCATCCGCCGGATATCCTCGTCACCACGCCAGAATCGCTGTTCCTGCTGCTCACCTCCAAGGCGCGACGGATACTTTCCGCCGTTGATACCGTTATCGTGGATGAAGTGCACGCCATCGCGGGCTCCAAACGTGGCGCGCACCTGGCGCTGAGCTTGGAACGATTGGAAAGCCTTGTCGGCCGGTCTGTCCAACGCATCGGGCTTTCCGCCACTGTGGAACCGCCGGCCGAAGCCGCACGTTTCCTTGGCGGCACGCGGCCGGTACGCGTCATCAGACCCGAATCGCACCCCGACATGGATCTGAAAGTGGTGGAACCGCTTTCGGCCATGCGCGATCCCGTCTCCGACGACGCAGGGCGGCGGGCAGGCGCCGTGAAACTTCCGAACCGCCATACCACGCATATTTCCGGGGTGAGTCCTGCCATGGAGGCATTGGCGGAACGTAAAGGACTGACTTCGGTCGGGGGAGACGAACATACCTCACGGGTTTCGACCGGAGGTTCGGTATGGCCGGCCATCGAACGCAGCGTGCTTGACGAAGTGCTGAAACACCACACCACCCTCGTGTTCGTCAACTCACGTGGCCTTGCGGAAAAACTCACCGCACGGCTCAACGACCTGTATGCGCAATTGCGCACATCCCGGAAAACTGGGTCTGAAACCGCCGTCAAAGCGGACGCAGGGCGGGATGCGCTGTTCGACCGTAGGCTTGGTCGAACGGCCTTGAGTGTGTCGGACAACGCATCCCAGCCGGAGTCCACAGCCAGTGATTCCACTCAGCCGTATCCGGATCTGGGCTCCCCGGAAGGCCGTGAAGGTTTCGCCAAACACTACGATTCCGTGGTCGGCTCCACCACCATGCTGGTCTCCTCGCATGCGGACGCCGACGCAATCGCCATGGCGCATCATGGTTCCGTTTCCAAAGACCGGCGCAAACAGATCGAGGAACAGCTCAAACGCGGCCAATTGCGTTGCGTGGTCGCCACGTCGAGCCTTGAACTCGGCATCGACATGGGGTCGGTGGATCTGGTCATCCAGATCGCACCGCCATTGTCCGTATCCTCGGGATTGCAGCGGGTGGGGCGCGCCGACCACAAGGTCGGGGGAGTCTCGCATGCGCTGTTCTACCCAATCACCCGAGAACAAATCATCGGCACGGCCGCAAGCATCGAATGCATGCGCTCCGGAGACATCGAAACACTGACCATTCCATGCAACCCCTTGGACGTGCTTGCCCAGCAAACCGTCGCCGCCGCGGCGATGGATGATCTGAAACCAGACGACTGGTACGTGACCGTGCGCAAGGCCGCGCCATTCGAAGATCTCGACAGAACCATGTTCGATGCTGTGATGGGCATGATGACCGGTGCCTACAACAGCGAGGATTTCTCCGCCTTCCGGCCACCACTGCAATACAACGAAGAGGCAGGTCTCATCTCCGCGCGCCCTGGAGCTCAACGACTGGCCGTGACCAGCGGAGGCACCATACCCGACCGAGGAACCTACACCGTGGTGCTTCCCGAAGAAGGCTCCGGACCGGGCCCACGCAAAGTGGGGGAGCTGGACGAGGAAATGGTGTACGAATCCCGGGTCGGAGACGTCATCACCCTCGGCACATCGACCTGGCAGATCCAGGAAATCACCCGGGACCGTGTAGTGGTGGTTCCTGCTCCAGGGCGTACCGCCCGACTGCCGTTCTGGCATGGCGAAGGCGACGGGCGGGACACGGCATTCGGACGATCCCAAGGCCGATTCATACGCGATATGGCGCAAGGACTACGCGCGGAAGTCTCGGACGGCATCGCAGGAGACAAGACCAGCCGATTCGGCACGACAACAATCGCACGTCTACGTCGTGACGGATTGGACGACAACGCCATCGGCAATCTTGCCGACCTGCTTGCCGAACAGCGCGCCGCCACGGGAACGATTCCCAACGACCGTGAGCTGGTCGTCGAACGCTGCCAGGATGAAGAAGGCGATTGGCGTGTGATCGTCCACTCACCATACGGCAGACGCGTGCACGAACCATGGGCCATGGCCATCACCACACGTATCAAACAACGATACGGGTTCGATGGGCAGGTATACGCGGCCGACGACGGCATCATCATCCGCCTCCCGGACGGCGACGGCAACCTGCCGATCCGCGAGCTGCTGCTGTTCGACACGGAAGAGCTGCAACACATCATCGAAACACAAGTCGGCGAAAGCGTGCTGTATGCCGCACGATTCCGAGAATGCGCGGCGCGATCGCTGTTCCTGCCACGCGCCAACCCGGGCAAACGCGTCCCCTTATGGCAGCAGCGGCTGCGCGCGGCGCAACTGCTCAACGCCGCCCGAACTCGGAAGAACTTCCCGCTGCTGTTGGAAACCGCACGCGAATGCCTACAGGACGTGTACGATCTGCCCGCGCTGAAACATGTGATGTCCGGATTACGCTCCGGCGTCATCTCTTTGAGCGAGACCGTCACGGAAACGCCGTCGCCGTTCGCGCAAAACATGCTGTTCGGATACGTGGGCGCGGTCATGTACCAATACGACGTGCCGCAAGCCGAACGCAGCACGCAACTGCTGTCCATGGACCCGGAAGTGCTGGAACGTCTTCTGGGCGCCACGGACATGGCTTCGCTGTTGGATGCCGACGTCATCGCGCAGATTGGGAAGGAGCTTGCCGGACGGACGTTCTGGAACGATTTGGACGAAACCGACATTGCCGGCCGTGTGGCGCGATATGCCAAAACGCATGGCCCATTCACCGCGAATCAGATGATCGTCGAACTGGGATTGGACGCTGTCCAAGGCGTACGCATGTTGGATGAATTACATGCCAAAGGTGAACTGCTGAAAGGCCATTTCGTCGATGATGCGGCCGGAGCGGACGCCAATGGTTCCGATGATTCAGCATCGGAACGGTCACCTCGGCAAACGCCCCAGCAATGGCTCCACAAAGACGTGTTTCGGCGTATCCGCGCGCTTTCGCTTGCCAAGGCACGCAAAGCCATCAAGCCGGTGGAACCGGCCGTCTATCAGGCGTTCCTGTTGGACAGACAAGGCGTCGGACCTGTGGGTGGCGCCCGATATGAAGGCGTCGACGGGCTGATGCGTGTGATCGAACAGCTTGAAGGCATATACCTCAACGCCTCCGTTTGGGAATCCTCGGTCTTCCCCGCACGCGTTCGCGACTACCAACCGAGTATGTTGGACGAATTGCTCGCATCCGGAGACGTGGTATGGGTCGGCTCCAAAATCAATGGTTCCAACGCCAAGGAAGCCGGCGGAATCGCATTCCATCCAGCTGATTCACGGCTGCTGGTGAAACCCGGCGAACAATCGCAGAACAATGCCTATAGTGCCGGAACCATGACCGTGCCGGAGACGATACTTGCCGCATTATCGAATGGGGGAGCCTTCCATGCGCGGCAGCTTTCCACAGCCGCCAAAGCCATCTGGCAGGAACATGCGGAAGTCAACGTGAATCCTGAAACAGGGGAAATCATCCTTCCCGCATGGGGCGAAAGCCAGTTCGAGGAAGCCTTGTGGTCCTTGGTATGGCAAGGCAAAGTGACGAACAGTTCATTCGCTCCCGTTCGGGCCTTGGCTCAAGGCACGGTTTCAGTGCGCGCGCCACGCACTGCCGCACGCAGACGCGTACGGATCCACGCCTCGACACCGGCGACGCTCGGTGGATTATGGTCCGCGGTCGACTCGTCCCGGACCAGTCCAATGGCGATACCGGACCAAACGGACGATACCGCCGGCAAACCAACAGCCGGCATCGAGGAATACGACATCGCATTGATCGAATCGCTGCTCGACCGATATGGCGTGATCGCCGCTCCGCTAATCGACAAGGAGCAGGTCGCAGGCGGATTCTCCGGACTATACCCGGTACTCAAACGTATGGAGGAACACGGCAATCTGGTCAGAGGCATGTTCGTCAAAGGATTCGGAGCGGCCCAATTCGCCGGACGTGACACAGTGGACGCCTTGCGCGGCAACGACGAGGCGCGCAGCCAATCCTGCGTGGCGCTCGACGTGACCGACCCGGCCAACCTGACAGGCTCCGCGATCACATGGCCCGAACAACACCATATGAAACCGGCGCGCAGAGCGGAATCGGTCATCGTGCTCGACCACGGCATGCCGGTGCTGTTCGCCGTGCCGAAAAGCCACAGAATCGTCAGCTTCACCGATGACGAGCGAATATTGCAGCCGGCATGTACGGAACTTGCCTATGCATTGCAGCATCAGTCCAAGGGCAGCGTCAGCTTCGCTGAAATGAACGGTGAATCATTGAAGGAACGCAACGAATACAGACGTTTGCTGCATGCTGCCGGGTTCGTGGACAGCCCACAAGGCATGAAGCTATATGGCTGAACCAAGCCGGAGGCACTTTCACCCAGCCTGCTCATTCAACCTGGCGGCCCAAGTGCGCAAAACGGGAAGGCCCTGAACCGGAAGAAGAACCAGTCCAGAGCCCCGCCAATCGATTTCGTCGAATCAGCCGACCACCGCAATCGGCGCCGACAGATCCGTACCGGAACCATCGCGTCGCATATCAGGCTTCGGCAATTCCATAGGAGCGCCACTTTGCGTGGAAGCATGCAACGGATACGCGCCCACGAACGCGAGAATCAACGTATCCTGCCCCTTGAGGAATCGCTGCGAACGCACGCCACCCGTACCACGGCCCTTCGTCGGATACATCTCCAACGGCGTGACCTTCGCGGCACCGTTTTCAGTGCCAGGCAACGCTTCGGAATCGCCGGCAACCGTCAACACCACGGCTCCGGAAGCGGAGAACAGTCCATTCTCGCCTTCTTCGTAATTCCATGTCACCTTGCCGTCAGGCACCACCGCGAACGCGGCCGCCGAACACCCCTCAGCCAGACGAATGCCCGCCATGCCGCCAGCGGTACGGCCCTGCGGACGCACATTCTTCGCTTCGAACGTCAACAACGAGGAATCGGTGGACACAAACACCAGACGATCCTCATCACGGGCTTCGGCAGCGGCAAGCACTTCGTCATCATCCTTCAAATCGATGACGCTCCACGAATCCATTGTGGTCGGAGATTCACGGTTCCAACGCTTGACCACGCCGTTGCGGGTGCCCAACGCCAAAGGAACAAGCTGACCGTCGTCATCCGTGGACGGCATATCAATCGCAGCAATCACCCGTTCGCCGCGGATCGGATCGGTGTTCTCCGTCATGCCCAGCAGTTCCTCGGCCTTCACACCACCCGTGACACTGAGCGGCCCATCCGCGGAAACCTTCGGCAATTCGACCACATGGGCCAGCACCAGACGACCCGCTGAAGTAACCAAGCCGTATGAGGAACGTGTGGACGTGCGGAACATCGAAACGATCTGATCATCCTTGGCGCGTCCGTCGGAAGCCGAACGATTCTCCCAACGTTCCACCGCATCCTCGGAAGTGCGTGCGATCAGGCCCGTGGCGGACAGCATCACCGCGCACGGCTCGTCATCAATCTGCAGAGCCGATGCGGCGGCATTCTCATCGCCGGCCTTCTTTGCGGCCTTTGCGGCTGCGGCGACATCGGCTGCTGCGGAGGATACGGTCGCGGCGGCACGCGCGGCAGCCATCGCGTTTGCAGAGACGCCATCATCGCCATGCGCCACAACAGGCGTCAAATTGCCTTCCTCATCCTCATCCAGCAGCACCGTGCGCCGGGGAGTGCCGTATTTGGCCACGGCGTCATCCATTTCGTCAATGACCACGCCGTCAAGCGCCTCATCGGAAGCAAGAATGCGTTCAAGCTCTTCGATACGCCGCTTCAGATCGTCGCGTTCCGCCTCAAGCTCGATACGACTCATCTTGGTCAGACGGCGCAGCCGCAAGTCAAGAATGTACTGTGCCTGAATCTCATCCAGATCGAATACGGCGATAAGCTTTGTTTTCGCGGCCTCGGCATCATCAGAAGAGCGAATCACCTGAATGACTTCATCGATGTCCACCATGGCGAGCAGCAAGCCCTCCACCAAGTGCAGCCGCTCAAGCGCCTTCTTCCTGCGGAATTCACTGCGTCGGCGGATCACCACACGACGATGGTCCACCCACACCTGAAGCATTTCCTTCAATCCCATGGTGTGCGGACGGCCATTGACCAACGCCACATTGTTGATGGTGAAATTGTCCTGCAACGGCGTGTGCTTGAACAGCTGCGCCAACACCGCGTTCGGATCGAACCCGGTTTTGATTTCGATGACGAGGCGCGTGCCGTTATGCCGGTCAGTCAGATCGATGGCACCGGAAATGCCGTCCAGCTTACGGTTCTTCACACCTTCGGAAATACGTTCCAACACACGTTCCGGACCCACCATGAACGGCAGTTCCGTCACGACGATGGCCTTTTTGCGAGCCGTCACGTTTTCGATATGCGTCACGGAACGCGTGGTCAACGCGCCACGACCCGTCTCGTACGCCTCGCGGATGCCCTTGCGGCCCACAATCACGCCGCCGCCCGGCCAATCCGGACCCGGCACGTAGCGCATCAACTCCTCTAACGTCGCGTCGGGATGGCGCATAAGATGCTTGGCCGCAGCCACCACCTCGCCAAGATTGTGCGTGGCCATATTCGTGGCCATGCCGACGGCAATGCCGGAACCACCATTGACCAGCAGGTTCGGAATCGCGGCAGGCAGCACAGTCGGCTCCTGAAGCTTGTTATCGTAATTCGGCGTGAAATCGACGGTATTTTCGGCGATATCGGCATTCATGCCCAACGCGGCCGGCGCCATACGAGCCTCGGTATAACGAGAAGCAGCAGGACCGTCATCGAGAGAACCGAAATTGCCGTGACCGTCCACCAATGGCAGCCGCATCGCGAACGGCTGCGCCAAACGTACCATCGCCTCGTAAATCGCGGAATCGCCATGCGGATGGAGCTTGCCCATCACTTCGCCAACCACACGCGCCGACTTCATATACGGCCGGTCCGGATTGAGGCTCATCTGACCCATCTGATAGATGATGCGTCGTTGCACCGGCTTGAGACCGTCCCTGGCATCAGGCAGCGCTCGGGCGTAAATCACCGAATACGCGTATTCGAGGAACGACTTGCTCATTTCCTCGTTCAACGGCGTTTCGACGATGTTCTCCTTGACCGTACGCGGGTCAAAGGCTGGTTTTGCCGGTTTGCGGTGCGACACCATGCGGTGGTTCTCCTCACGGAAAGGTTATGGTAATCAACCTAGCAATATTACCAGCTGGTACTGCCGCGGTGCTTGAATGGGAACCATGAGTGTTGAAGTGCCCGAAATCGACCAGCTGCTAGCCATGACCAGTCCGGCACGATATGGCGACGAACTGCCGGATGAGGGCAGCCGCGGCGGTGCTCTCCACCTATCCTCGGTACTTCCCGCCATTTCCAGCGCCATCGGGCATCCGATTCCAACGGCCATCCATGCCGATCCGAAACGACTCCAAGAGGCACTTGGCCTGCCGGACGCGCGTTCGGCAGTCGTGGTCCTGGTGGACGGTCTCGGATATTGGAACATCAATATGAGATTGGGGCATTCACCCTATCTACGGTCGCTGATGGCGGATGGCGTTAACCAGCGGCCAATCGCCACATGCATGCCCAGCACCACCGTGGCCGCAATGTCCACGTTCGGCACCGGCACATGCCCCGGATTAACCGGCATGACGGGGTATACGCAGCTCAATCCCGACAATGGCGAAATCTGCCAGCTCATCTCTTTCAAAAACGCGCCCGCACCGCTGAAACTGCAACAGCAGCCGACCATATTCGAACGATTGGCGGAACAGGACGTTCGCGTCACCAGTTCGGGACTGCCGAAATTCGCGTTCTCCGCGTTGACTCAGGCGGCGTTACGTGGCAGCGACTACATCTCCAATGACGATCCACGCCGACGTATCATGACCGCGGCGAAAGCGGCGAACACGCCCGGACTGACATACGTGTACCTGCGCGACGCGGACAAAATCGGACACAATTACGGCTGGGACTCCGACAAGTGGATCGGCACATATGAGCGTATCGACGCCCAGTTGTCTTTGCTGCGTCGAAGTGTGCCGAAGAACACGCTGATCGTCATCGTGGCGGATCATGGCATGATAACCGCCGACCCGGAAGCCTGCATCGACATAGCGTCCGAACCCCAGCTGATGCGGGGCGTCGCGAATGTCGGCGGCGAACCACGCTGTGTCATGCTTTATGGCGAGGATGGCGAGAATCCGGAGGACATCGCCGCTCGTTGGCGTGACGTGCTGGGGGAGCGCGCCCAGGTGCGCACCCGCCGGCAGGCAATCGAGGAAGGCGTCTACGGACCAGTCGATGAACGCGTCAAGTCGATGATCGGCGATGTGGTCGTCTCCGCTGCGGGCTCTACCACCATTGTCGATTCCCGCACACAGGCGGAGAAGGCGATGCATCTGCCCAGCGTGCACGGGTCGCTGACCTACATGGAATCTGATATTCCATGCCTGATTGACGTGGCTTGATCGAATGATCCGAACGTCTGAACGGATGTTGCCGTGGGATGTTAGGGAACGTTAATCAGTCACCGAACAGAATTTCATCCCAACTCGGCACTGCGGAGCGTCCTGCACGGCGCTTCGATTTGGTGGTGCTCTGACTATGAGGATCGGATGATGCCGTCTTGGACTTATCGGACTGCTGCTCGCCGGTGGATTGCGTGTTTTGCGAGTTTTGGGCAGGTTCCGTCGTTGAAGGGGCGGGGGACTGCGTCGTCGCGATTTCCGGACGGTTCGGCAGCGGAACGGTCGCCGATGACTGAGTCTCAACGGTGGTCTTGATATTCGTGGCTTGTGGTGCAACCGGTTCCGGAGCATTCCAAGCGGACACCGTCTGTTCGATACGTGCGGAACGTGCGGAATCGCCCGGCAAATTCAATGATGCGAGAAAATTCTGGTCGACCTGCTTCTCGGCGTGTCCTTCCGTCGGCGTGTCTTGCTCGCCGATGAGCTTGCGTGCCGTTGCGTTCAGACAGTTGACCGCGTTGTCATGCATGTTCCAAGACCATTCCGCACGGGCGGCATGACCTGCGGAATCGAACTCCGCGGTAATCTTCCACGGTTCCAAACCGCGTCTGGTGGCCTTCCACCGCACATCCTCCAACCGTACGTGGGCTGCGGCGAAAGTGCGTTCGATCAGTTCGGAAAGCGTGCGCACACGGCTTTCCTTCGGCGCGGGAACCGCCAGGAACTGTTCGATCGCATATTGCTTTTCGGTTTCCACCGCCGCCGAGAAACGCCGAACAAGCGCTTCGCTCAACGAATATCGCTCCGCCACGCGGGTCGGATTGGCTCCGGCTCGAATCAAGGATTGGATTTGGGAGATCGGCAGCGTGGAAGGCGCTTGCTGCTGACGCTCCTCTTGGGTTTCGGTGCGAATCTGCTTTGCCTCCAAAATGGCTCTTTCAAGCGCTTCATCGACCTTGACGGCGAATTTGCCGGCACCTGAAACAAAGACGAGCTCACCGGTTTCACTCACATGATCGAACCGTGCATCTTCGAGCGCATTCTCAGGCACAACACACCACTTTCCCTTAGATTTTTCTATTAATTCTATTGTGCCCCACGTGTCGGATTTTACGAGTATTTCAATTCGTGTATCCTAGCGGGGGAAAAGTCATGTATTCTATGGCGCATAAGCACCATAGATGACGAAAGGAATCTCGATGGCACAGGATTATGATTCCCCGCGCAACAAAGACGAGGACGAGGAGTCGCTCCAGGCTTTGAGCAAGGGTTCTCAGAACAATTCCAACGATATGGACGATGACGAGAACGCCATTGCCGAAGACTACGAGCTGCCGGGCGCCGATTTGAGCAATGAGGACGCTTCGGTGACCGTCATTCCGATGCAGGGCGACGAGTTCATCTGCTCCGAATGCTTCCTGGTGAAGCATCGCAGCCAGCTTGCCTACACTACCGACGACGGACAGCCGGTATGCAAGGAGTGTGCGGCCTGATGGCGTTCGACGAGGCATACAACGAGCCGGAAAACGTCGAGGTTCTGGTAAAGTCGCTGGATCCCGGGCAGCCGGCTCAGCTGCATTACGCCCATGCCGGAGACGCCGGTGCCGATCTGCGCACCACCGAAGAAGTGACGTTGAAGCCGTTCCAGCGGGCGCTGGTGCCCACGGGAGTGGCAATCGCATTGCCTGCCGGCTATGTGGCGCTGGTGCATCCGCGTTCGGGACTCGCCGTCAAGCAGGGCGTCACGGTGCTTAACGCGCCGGGAACCATCGACGCTGGGTACCGTGGCGAAATCAAGGTGCTGTTGATCAACCTCGATCCGGAACGCGCCGTGACGTTCCATCCGGGCGACCGCATCGCACAGCTGGTCATCCAACGCTACGTCGAGGCAAAATTCATCGAGGCGCAGACCCTGCCCGGATCCGACCGCGCGGAACGTGGCTTCGGATCAACCGGCGTTGCGTCCTGACGGGACTGCAATACACAAAGACCGAGGATGTATCCGGCCGTGCAACACGCGGCCGGATACATCCGTCATATGGTGATGCGCGGGTACTATAGGGTACATTCCAAGCGAGGAGGAGCGAAATGAGCGACATGGATCATGAGGTTCGTTCGGCCAGAATGTTGGGCTGCGAGATCAGCACGAATCCGCTTGACCCGCTTGAACCAATCCTCAAGATGTGCGAATACCACCATCCCGACGAGGACATGAGCATTCTCGCGAGAGCCTACCGGCGCGCCGTCAACCAGCATTCGTCGCAACGGCGTAAATCCGGCGAGCCGTACATCATCCATCCGCTTGCAGTGGCGCAGATCCTCGCCGATCTTGGCATGGGGCCGCTGGTTGTGGCAGCGGGCCTTCTGCACGACACGGTGGAGGACACCGACTACACGCTCGACGAATGCCGCGCCGAATTCGGCGACACGGTGACCGGCCTGGTGGACGGCGTCACGAAGCTTTCCAAAATGGAATACGGCGATTCCGCCCAGGCCGAGACCATCCGCAAAATGGTGGTGGCGATGAGCCGCGACGTGCGCGTGCTGGTGGTCAAGCTCGCCGACCGTGTGCACAACGCCCGTACATGGCGTTACGTCAAGCAGTCGAACGCGCAGAAAAAGGCACGTGAAACGCTGGATGTGTATGCGCCGCTCGCCAACCGTCTTGGCATGAACGCCATCAAAACCGAGTTGGAAGAACTCAGCTTCAAGGTTCTGTATCCGAAGATCTACAACGAGATTGTGGTATTGGTGGCCCGCCGCGCCGGACAACGCGACGTGTACCTGAAGCAGATTCTCGCCGAAATCAATGAGGATCTCGACGAACAGCACATCAAAGCCTATGTGACGGGCCGTCCGAAGGACTACTTCTCCATTTACCAGAAGATGATCGTGCGCGGGCACGATTTCGCCAACATTTATGATTTGGTGGGCGTGCGTATCATCGTCGACACGATTCAGGACTGCTATGCGGCGTTGGGTGCCGTGCATGCGCGGTGGAACCCTGTTCCCGGCCGTTTCAAAGACTATATCGCCATGCCGAAGCTCAACATGTACCAGAGCCTGCACACCACGGTGGTCGGCCCCGGCGGCAAGCCGGTGGAGATTCAGATCCGCACGTGGGACATGCACCGCCGCGCGGAATTCGGCATCGCTGCGCATTGGAAGTACAAGGAGAACGGCCAAGCCGGACGCGCGTTGAGCTCGCCTGACAAGTCCGACCGCAAGCGTGGCGAAAACCAGGAGCTGAGCGAGGCCGACAACCTCAAATGGATTCAGCAACTTGCCGACTGGACGAGCGAAACGCCGGATTCCGACGAATTCCTTGGCTCCCTCAAAGAGGATTTGGGCGCGGCAGAGGTCTACGTGTTCACGCCGAAAGGCAAGATCGTCTCGCTTCCCGCCGAAGCCACTCCGATTGATTTCGCTTATGCGGTGCACACCGAAGTCGGTCACCGTACCATGGGTGCGCGCGTGAACGGACGATTGGTGCCGCTTGATACCAAGCTCGAGAATGGCGATACCGTTGAAATATTGACATCCAAGTCCGAATCCGCAGGTCCGTCGCGTGATTGGCTGAGCTTCGCCAAGAGCCCGAAGGCACGCAACAAGATTCGTCAATGGTTCAGCAAGGAACGCCGTACCGAAGCCGTCGAGGAAGGCCGTGACGAGCTGACGCGCGCCATGCGCAAGCGCAACCTGCCAATCACCACGCTGCTGACTCCGGAAGCATTGGTGGGTGTCGCCGACGAGTTGAACCTTGCCAACGCGGAAGCCGTGTTCGTGGCGATTGGTGATGGCCAGATCTCCACGCAGAACGTCATCTCGCATCTGGTCCGTGACACGGGCAGCGACGAGGTGGATGAGGAAGTCGAGCAGGAGGCGTTGCCGCTCAAGCAGGTGGAGCGTACCAAGAAGACCACCAGCTCGTTGGGTATCTCCGTCAAGGGCGTGGGGGACATCTGGGTCAAGCTGGCCCGATGCTGCATGCCGGTTCCGGGAGACAAGATCATCGGCTTCATCACCCGCAACCAAGGCGTGTCCGTGCATCGCGTGGACTGCCAGAACATGCTCGAACTGGAGAAGCGCCAGCCCGAACGGGTCGTGGATGTGCAGTGGACCAGCACCAAGGGCGTGTTCATGGTCAAGATCCAGGTCGAGGCGCTTGACCGTCCGCATCTGCTGAGCGATGTGACACGCGTGCTGTCCGATCACGGCGTGAACATCATCTCCGGCTCGATTTCCACCGGCACCGACCGTGTGGCCACCAGCCAATTCAGCTTCGAAATGGCCGATCCGCAGCATCTGAACACCCTGCTCGCCGCCGTGCGTAAAATCGAAGGCGTGTTCGACGTGTACCGCATCACCGGCGCGAAGGATTCCGCGGAGCCGCGACTGCGCAAAATGTGATGTTGACGAATCACATAAGCCGGTGATTGCAAGCAAACGCCTCTATAAATAAAATGAAGAAAGCCCCTCAATCGAGGGGCTTTCCTATATTGTACGGCTGTGCGGGAAACGCTTACTTGAGCACTTCCACGGACACGATGCCGACCGGCTCGGTCGGACGGTCCATGCGATCGGTGTTCACGGCTTCGAGCTTGTCGACCACTGCCTTGGAATCGTCATCCGCAACCTCGCCGAAGATGGTGTGGTGGCCGTCGAGCCACGGGGTCGGCACGGTGGTGATGAAGAACTGGGAACCGTTGGTGCCGTGGATCTTGCCGTCCATGCCACGACGCAGGCCGGCGTTCGCCATGGCCAGCAGGTACGGGTGGTCGAACTTCAGATCAGGAACAATTTCATCGTCGAAGTCGTAGCCCGGGCCGCCGGTGCCGTTGCCCAGCGGGCAGCCACCCTGAATCATGAAATCCTTGATGATGCGGTGGAAGGTTAGACCGTTGTAGAACGGCTCATGGGAAGGCTGGCCGGTCATCGGATCGATCCATTCCTTCTCGCCGGTGGCAAGGCCGAGGAAATTGGCCACGGTTTCCGGGGTTTCGTCGTCGAACAGGTTGATTTTGATGTCACCTTCGGAGGTGCGCATGATGATGGTAGTCATGGTCCCCAGTGTCTCATGGGCTTGAGACCGGGTGGGAATGCTGTGGCTCTTGCTTATCGTGCGTATGAGCCGCAAGCGCTATGCCAACACTTGCGGCTCACATTATAGATAAAACTAATCCGGCTTTACCAGACAGATTTGGTTATCTAATTATTGTTATTACTCTTTATGGGAGGATAGCCGTAATATACGGAATCGTGATGCGGTGAAGAAGTATTGTACTTTAACAATGTATATGATTCTGCCTCACCAACTTTTGTAATACTTTTTGCTAGACTGGCTGGTGTATTGATGGATCCAGCGTCAACTTTACTGCTGCCACTAGCAATTGAATTCCAAATTTTTGAAGCGAAAGTAGAACAGTTGGTAAGATAACCCCATTTATCGTTATTCTTAATATTAGTATTCACTGTATCTAAATCAATTTGTCTTAGGGGTAATTGAATGGAAACATTCTGAAGATTAATACCGTTGGAATTAAGCTTCGAATCAAGATTGAGTCATAGACCCTTATGTTCTCTACTGACATCTACGGATTCATCCCAAGTGCTTGCTGTTATAGATTTACCATCAGCAACGTTAATCCCAGCAATGTTTACCGTAGAACCAGACAGGTTTGTGATCATAAGCCAAGAATGGCCGAGATTCGTGAAACTAGATGATGAGCCGGATCCTGTAGTGGAATAAATCCGCAATAAAGCTACAGCCTCTGCAGCACGCGTTTTGTAATTAGCGCCCCGAGAAGGAGATGAGATAATTCTCAGATCTTCGTTATCTGAGGTTTTCTCAAAATCTTTCAGAGAAGCATTAGACGGAAAGCTAGATAGGGTAGGACTCCTATAGGGAGTTTCCATAGATTCTGCTGCCGACGCATTTACTGTTACAGTTCCAGCCAATATTACAGATACTAGAGCAGTGACAATTTGTTTGAGTTTCTTTATTTATTTCTCCTTTTTATCAGGAATAAAATAGTTTCGACAGCACCAGCAGCGATAAGGAAGGGGACTGCTCGTAAAAAATAAAGGTATGAAGGAAAGCTAGACACGTATTCCGGATGCAGGTAGTCAAAAATAAAGCCGCTTACTGTGCGTAAGAGTCCGGTACCCACTAGGAGACCTGCAAGAATGTGGCAAATTCGGCGCATATTGACTCGATTCTCGAACTGCGGAGGAATGAGTCCTATTGTAGTAGGGCTTGTTGGAGAGGCCAAGCTCAGTTCAAGGAACAGAAAAAGTGATATGAACTGATTTTTAGGTCAGTTTACAAGGAACTACACGCAGACCGTGAA
>UMEI01004858.1_pt1 | contig 31168 bp, 10 predicted proteins | sample 1964711 | NCBI WGS metagenome assembly UMEI01 (sample SAMEA4836016, study PRJEB28245) | human gut metagenome | biome: gut microbiome; material: fecal sample | place: Denmark | collected 2008 | reverse complement strand
GTCGGCGCTGCCGCCGAGCCGGGCGACCGTCTCGCTTGCCGTGCGGTGCGCGATGCAGTCCAACCCCTTGTGGTCGTAGAAGCTCACGTCGCAGTCGGAATCGGTGTGCAGGTAGAACGCGGGCACGTCCCATGCGGCGAAATGCTCCTGCATGCGTCTCCAAAGCTGCCCGCCCACACCGTGGCCGCGCACGTCGGGGTTGACGATGAACAGTTCCAGCTCGCCCATGGTGGTTTCGTTGGCGCGCCCTTCGCGTTCCAGATCGAGTTCCACCGAGAAGCCGGATTTCAGCGCCGCCATATGCTTGGCGGCCTCCGGATCGGCGTCGATGCGGCGTTCCAAGGCCTTCATTTCCTCGCCGACTTCGATTTCGTCGAGCTGCGGCGCCTCGCCGGCGACGCGGATGAACGTGACGCCCGCGAGTGTGCCGTCGGCGGCGAACGCGCCGTTGGCGAACGTGGTCGGCAGCAGGTAGTGCAGCACGAAATATCGGGAGATCAGCCGCGACATGTCCGCGCCGACCTTGTCCACATCCTGCGGCCAGGTACGGTCGAACAGGTCGACCACCGCGTCCAGATCGCCCCAGACGATGGGACGGAAGACGATTGCCGATGCGTTGTTTGTTCCGGCACCCATGCCGGCGTTCGGGATTGCGGTTGCGCTGTTCGCAGCCATATCAAACACTCCTTAACTGTCGTTGCGTCCGGCATGTGCGCCCGCCCACACATGCTGCACGAGGGTAGCGGCGTTCCTCCACAACGCTGCCTGCATAGCGGTTTCTCCCGCAGGCAGGCCGGAAAGCGCCGCTCCCCCGCTTTCTTCGGTCAAGGAGCCATTGCGCACCGGCACTAGTCGTTGTCGGATTGCTGCGGAATTCCGTAGCTCAACTCGGCAAGGATCTCTTCTTCTGTTTTGTCGAGGGCGTCAAGCTCCCGATCGGCCTCGTGAGGCTCACTCACATAGTAGAGACAGGCGTCGATTGCATCCAACGGCACCCCTTCCATCGCCGCGAGCAGCAGGCGGTACAGGTCGAGCTGTGCGAGCTTCTCCTTGATTTCGTCCGGTTTGCGTGGTTTTACGCCGGTTTTCCAATCGACCACGGTGTAGCGTTTCGTCTCGTCCGTTTCGTCGAGACCGCCGAAGAACACCGCGTCGAGTTTGCCGTTGACGATGGTGCCGAGCTGGGGCATGTCGACGACGAGCTGGCGTTCCGCCCATGCTGGACGTCGTTTTGCCCACGGCGAAGCGACGAGACGACGCTGCCAAGCGGCCAGTTTCCGTTCGTCTCGCAATTGGGCGTCCTGCGATGGTGCGTCCTGCGATTGCACGCCGCCGTTGTCCGCGTCGACTTGCGTATCATCTATCAATGCGATCAGTTCCGCACGCGACTGCGCGGCCATACCGGCAGCACCTTCCGTACCGCCGATGCCGTCGACGTCCGCATCCGCCATGATGAAACGCTCAGCCCATGCGTGGAACCGCGTGCCGAGCTGTGCCGCCGGCGAGGCGACGTGCGGAATCGGACGGACCAGACCACGCCAGTAGGCGCGGGAGTCACGCTCGCCCATGGAGCCGGCGCGCGCTTGCAGCGAGGTGACGTTTTGGCGGCCGGCAGCAAGGATACGTTCGCCTTTGGCACGCACGGCCTCGTCGAAGGCGTCCTGCGATTCGCCTGCGTCAGCCGCGTCCGGTTCCGGCATGAGATGTTCGTCGGCGACGAGCAGTTTGGCGAGACGCAGCAGTGAGTTTCCGGTTTCCGGCGATGGCGTGGCGGATTCATCGGCAACGTCGCCCTGCGTTCCCGTGGATTCAGCGATATTCGGTTCGTCGGATTCGACGGCACGTACCTGTTCGGCCGCGGCACGCAGCCTGTCGGCGACATCGGCGCTCAGATCGCACGGCCAAGGCAAAGTATGGTCGTCCGAGACCGGTTCGAGCGGCGTGTTCCACGCATCGCCCACCACGGCATTCTCGAAATCGCGGGCGTGTTCGCCTACGAAATAGCCGTCGGGCAGGTCAAGTCCCAGCGTGTGCGGGGAGCCGTCCACATCGTCGGACAGGTTGTCCGGTTCGCGTACCGCGGTGACGATTCCGTTCATCGAATCGCGCGTCTCCAGCCAGAAATTCGACGGCGCGGCGCTTTTCTTTCCCTCCGCCAGGCGGGAGTCGCGGCTCGTCTCGTTGCATCCGCTGTATACGAGCAGCGCCTCGTAGCGGGCGCGCGTCAACGCCACGTAGGCGAGACGGCGTTCGTCGGCGTGCAGTCGGCGGCCGTATTCCTCCTGTTGCGTCAGGTACAGGCTTGCCGGATCCATTCCTTCCATATCGTCGACGGCCATGGTTCGCAAGGTGCCGAACACCTCGTCGTCGATCACTTCCGCATCGTCCAATCCGTCGAGCGATTCCACGGGATTACCCCCGATGGGCGCGTCGTGCGGGAATCGTGGCAGGATATCCGCGTCGGCGCGCACCGGAACCGGCACCGCGGACGGGTCTTCCAGCCAAGTGTGGGCTTTTTCGAAGTATTCCGGCGGCTCCCATACGCCGTCGCGCCGACCGCCCGGATGGTCTTCGTCCGTTTTGACGCTCAGGCGGTCGCCTTGACTGGACGGGAAGGTGCCGTCGCGCATGCCGACCACGGCCACGGCGTCCCATTCCAGGCCTTTCGACTGGTGCACGGTCATGAGCACCACATCGACGGGGGTATCTGGTGCGGTGGCGTTGTCGTCGGACGCGTCACGCAGCGAATCCACCCACGAGATGAACGCGCGCAGGCTTGGCGTGCCCTGCGCGGCGATTTCCTGCAAGTAGGTGTCCACCAGAGACAGCATCGCGTCGAGTGACGAAGCGGCATGCGATGTGGCACGATTGCCGGCATCCGGATGCCGCATCCGTTCGGCGAGCAGCAGGTCGATGTCCAGTCCGAGCGCGGTGATGGCCGTGCGTACCACTTCCGGCAACGGATGGCCGGCCGTGCGCTGCACCTGTTGGATGACGCGACCGGCGTGGATGACGCTCGCGGCTCCCGTACGGCTCAATACGCCGTCGACGAGGTGCCGCAGATCGCCGCGCAGCAGCACGTCGATCAGGAAGACGGCGTTGGGCACTTGGTCGCGGTAGGCGCGCACGGTGGCGCGGATGTCGGCGTCGGACGGATTCGCATCCGCCTCCACGATGCCGGCCGACACGAGCGCGCGGTAGCGTTGCGCGGTGTTGAGCCGTTCGGCGATGCCGGCGAGCGCCTGCAGATCGTCGGCGGACAGACCGAATCGTGGCGTGGCGAGCAGCCGCATGAGCGCGGCGCTGTCGGTGTGGTCGCATACGACGTGCAGCAGGGCGAGGATGTCTTTGATTTCGGGACGTTCCAGGAGTGCGGCCTGGCCGACGACGAGTGTGGTGAGGCCGGCTTGTTCCAGTGCGTCCTCGTAGGCTGGCATCTGCGTTTTGGAGCGGAACAGGAGCGCCACGTGCGGACGGTTGTCTTTGGCTCCGTCGGCGAGCTCGTTTTCGGTTGGCGTGTGCAGTGCGATCGCTTGTTTGGCGAAGCGTACGATGGCGTCGATTTCCTGGCCGAATGTGGCGTAGCCGAGCACGCCGAGCGTACCTTCGGGGGCATTGTCGATGTTGGCGAGCGGGGGCACGTCCACTTCGCGCATAAGCGAGCTGCCGCGACGTCTGGCGGGCAGGCGCAATGGTTTCGTCAGATTGTTGGCCGCTTCGAGCACCATGCGCGAGTTACGTCGGGTGACGGTCAGCGTGTAGGGCTTGTCGGTGGCGTCGTGGCCGAAGTCGTGTTGCAGCATGCGGAATGCGCCTGGGCTGGCTCCTCGCCATGCGTAGATCGATTGGAAGGGGTCGCCGACGGCGTTCACCGCGCTGCGATGGGTGGAATCGGCGTGGAACAGTGCGGTCAGGAGGGCCGCCTGCGTGGTGGAGGTGTCTTGGTATTCGTCAAGCAGCACGTGCGTGTAGCGTTTGCGGTAGGTGGCTCCGATGGAGGGGAATCGGGTGACGAGTTGGAATGCGGCGATGGTGAAGTCGCTGAATTCGGCCATGTTGAGGGCGCGTTTTTCGGCGTGGTAGTCGGCCACGAGGTCGAGTAGCAGGTCGCGTTTGCGGGCCGTGCCGGCCAACTTCGCGGTGTTGTGGACGCACAGTTGGTGGCATTGGGCGCGGTATTCGCGTTTGCGCGCTTCGAAGGCGGTGTCGGATTCCTTTTTCTTCTGTTTCGGAGCCTTGCCCACTTTCGGCTCGTCATCGGGAACGTCCTCGTCTTCAAGCGCTTTGGCCACTTGCGCCACGAACGCCTTATCCCATGCGCGCACGCGTTCCACGGCTTCGTCGAAGCTGGTGCAGTCGCTGCCGATCATGGCTCCTGCGATGGCGTTGGATAGGGTGAACACGTTGCCGGCGATGGTGGAGAATTTGCCGAGTTCGTCGCCGCCTTGGTCGAAGGCCATGAGCTGGTCCATGTGCTTGTCGAGCACGGTGTGGATGAGCTGCAGCGCTCCGGCTTCGCTCAATGGCTGCGTGTTTTGGTCGAAGCCGACGAGCAGGCCGTATTGGCGCACGATGGTTTGGAAGAACGCGTCATAGGTGGAGACTTCCGGTTTGAGGAAGGCGACGCGCGTACCACGTCCGGCCTGGTTGCGCGTCACGGCAGCGGAAACGCGCGAAAGCAGTTCGGAGGCGGCTTTGCGTGTGAAGGTCAGGCCCAGAATCTTCTCGGGACTGATGCCTTGGTCGATGAGGGTGATGATGCGGCGGGTCATGGTGTAGGTTTTGCCGGAGCCGGCGCCCGCCACCACGACCACGTCCTCGTATGAGGGGGCTTGGATGACGGCGGCCTGTTCCGGACTGTCGGTGAATTTCGGCGTGGCGGCCGGCGCAGTGCCCATCGCATCGCCCTTTGCTGTGGCCCCGTTCGTTGACATGCTTCCGTTCATACCGTTGCTCCCGTTCATGCCACGGTCCTTTCGAATACGGTGTTCTGCTCGCCTTGGCAGGCCGGGCAGACCCCACTGCCGTACGTTCTGCAGTATCCGACGTGTTCCACGGTCGGACGCGCGGTGATGCGGGTGGCCCGGCTCGCCGCGGCCGCATAGAAGACGCGGGAGATCATGGTCAGCGACCATACCGTCATCTTCGACCGCGATTCCAGAAGTTGCTTCCAATGTTCTTCGCTGACCTGCGCCGGCCGTTCGACGTCGTCGAGGCCGCTGGTGAAGACGCTGGCCATTTTGGGCACGTATTTGCGGGGTATGAAATCGCCCGCGTTGATGCTTCCGCCGGCGAACAGCGCCTGCTGGTGGTACGCTTCGTCGCCTTGCCCTTTGCGTGGCGCGGGTGCCGCGTATTCCATGACGTGGAACAGGGCGCTTTGGGTGATGTCCGGCATGGTTGCGATCGCCTGCGCGCCGCGTTTTCCGTCGTGTTCCGGGAATGCGAGGCCCAGCTGGTAGCAGACGAGCTGCAGGTCGCTGAACAGGGAGCGTCCGTTTAGCACTTTGCCGGTTTTGTAGTCAATCAGCCGTACCTGTTCGCGGCCGTCTGCGGTACGGCGGTGTTCAAGACGGTCGATTCTGCCCGACAGGCGTACGGTGAGCCGGTCGCTCATGCCGGTTTCCGGCCAGCCGCCGACGAGCGCGCCCATGATGGCGATGAGTTCGTCGCGGGAGATCGGAGCGTTGCCGTCGATGGCGTTGTAGGCGTCGAGGATGTCGTCGAAGTCGAATCGCGCGGCGAACTGCCGTTCCGCTTCGGCATGGTCCAATGTTCCCACGGTGATGGTTTCGGTGTTGTTCGACGGGTATCCCGTACGGTTCGACTTGACGAAATATGTGGCGATGTTGCGCAATGCGACCGACGCCTTCGCGTCCTTGCCGAGCGCCTTGTACCGTTCCTCGGGGTCGTCGATGGCGTTGAGGTCGCCACGTAGGGTCTTGTATCGGCTGATCATCCATTGGGCGATTTCGTCGATGTTGTCCTCGTCGCTTACCGCGGTGTGGTTTTGGGGCAGGTCGAGGCCGGCTTCGGTGGCCTGTTGCGCGACGGCGTGGATGAGCGAGCCGAAGCTGGTGGCCGCGCTGCCCATGCGTGGGCCGGCGAAACGGTTCTCCAGCATCCAGCACACCGGGCACGCCCACAAACTGTCCACGGCGGATGGAGAAAGGGTGACCACGTCGGATTGGCCGTCCGTTTTTTCGATGGATTCCGGTTGTTCGATAAGCTTCGCCTTGTCGGCATGCTCCGTTTTCCCGTCAGATTCCATCTTGCCGTCGATTTCCGTCATATCGTCGGCTCCCGCATGTTCCGTAAGGAACGCCCAATTGTCGGGATTCGCGGCGGCGATGCCATGCGATGCCAACAACGCCAAGGCTTGCGCGGCATCGCGCGCTTGGGGGGAATCGGTCGGCGCATGGGCCAGCACGCTTCGCGAGGCGGCGACCAGGCCACGCGGGTCGGCCTCCAGTCCCGCGTATTCGCCGGCCTCGCCGACCGCCGTGTACACGCGTGTTTCCGCATCGGCATCCCGGTCGCGGTCGAACCATTCCGGCAGGTAGCCGTAGAGGAAGTCGGACGGCACATGGTCTTCGTTGAGGACCGCGCTTACCGTCACGCGCTCATCGGCGCGGGTGAGCGCCACAAGGAGGCTTTTCTGTTCGGAGGCGAGCACCGCGGCGAGCTGCGCGTTTTCGCGGCCTGCGGAAGTGACGATGTCGTCGGACAGTCGTCCATGCAGCATGATGTCGGCGAGTTCCTCCCCGCCGAACAGGGTGTTGCGCGGCGCGAGGTTCGGCCATTGGCCTTGTTGGAACGCAGGCATGAACACGAGTTTCCAATGTTTTCCGGCAGCTCCGGCGGGCGTGGTGAGCGTCACGGCCTGATCGATCGGCGCGGTGTGCGCCAGGGAGTCGGCTTCGATGGCGAGCGCGCGGACCTGTTCGATGAACGCGTCGATGGTGTGCGCTGCCGTCACGCCGTTCGATTCGCCGCCGGACGCGTAGCTGAACAGGCGCATCGCGGTGTCGAGCCGGTCGTTGGCCGCGCGGCCTTCGGCGTTGTTGCGCAACGCCGTTTTCTGCCAGATTTCGGCTTTGCCGAACGCCTGCCATGCACAGTCGAGCATGTATTGCGGTTCGTGGGATGTCAGGCGTGCCTCCGACCGCAGGGTATCGTCAAGCGTTTTCCACAGGCGTGCGAAGGCTTGCGCTTGGGGGTCTTTGCGGCCCAGTACGGAGGCGATCGCGTCGAGCACGCGGTCGGTGTCGCCTTCCAATAGCAGGATGTACAGCGCGTTCATGCCGAAGGATGGTTCGTCCGCGTCCTCAGCGGCACGCTCTCCCGTCATCAGCCGGTCGTCGGTGTCGATTGCCGGCAGGCCCATGTCGGCAGCGTTTTCCGCGTCCGACGCCGATGCCGCCACGCGTGCGGTGTGGAAGGTTTCGACGTAATCGTTCCAATCGTCGATCAGCTGTGGCAGCAGCGCGCGTCCGGACGTGTCGGACGTGGTCGGATCGGCTGTATCGTCATGCAAAACCGTGGCCAGCGAGCCGAGCGCGTTCATCGCCGATTCGACCACGCACAGCCGAGCCGGACGTTCGCCGGGGGTGGTGATCAGCGGCGAGTTCATAATCGATGCGACGCGTGAGCGCACGTATGCGCCGGCCGTGTCGAGGTTCATGGACGAGGTGGCGATGCCTTGCCGTTTCAGTTCGGCCAGTTCGATCATGGAGAACAGGCCCTGCACGAACGGTTCGTCCTTGAGGGGGCGGGTCACGCTCGAATAGCGTACGGGCACGCCGTCGGCGCGTAGCCGTTCGCCGAACGTGCGCACGGTGGCGTTGTCGTGGGCGATCACGGCCATGTCGTTCCAGTCGCGGCCGTGTTCGAGATGTTCGGTTTTGATTTTCCACACCACGTCGTCGAGTTCTTCGACGGTGGAACGGTACATCGCGGCTTCAAGACTGCCGTCGCGCGTCTCCGGTATGGCGATGGCCGGCATTTTGCCGGGGCGGTTCGCCAGCGCGTCGTCGGTCGATTCCGTGCTGGCGATGGTCAGGCTCACGCGGCTCGCCACCGCGGCCAGGTCCGTACCTTCGGCCATATGGGACGGTTCCAGCCGTACCAGTCGCGCGCCCAATCGCGATTGCGCCATGTTGAACAGATATTCAGGGTACGATCCGCGGAACGTCTGCACCGCCTCGTCGGGGTTGCCGACGAGCAACAGACGCACGCCACGGTTGCGCAATGCGGTGAGAAAGTCGAAGCCGGCGAGTGTGGCGTCCTGGAAATCGTCGACGATGACGAGTTTCGGCAGGTCGGACGTTTCGGCTTCGTTCACGGCGGCCGCGGCGTCGATCATGAGCTGCGAGGCGTCGAGACGGTATTGGTCCGGATATGCCTCGTTGATGGCCTGGTTGTATTCGGCACGCAGCGCGAAGGCGAGCCGCCATTGCACGCGCAGTCGTTCGCGTCGTTCGTCAAGCGTGCCGTGTTCGTCGGCAGCGCGGGAAATCAGCGCGTCTTCGAGTTCCGGTTTCGCGCCGATCTCGTTCATGCGGGCAAGCATGTCGCGCAGCTGGTTGGCGAAGGCGTCGGTGGCGTCGTCCACCACCATGCCCGACCAGTCGGCGACCACGAAGTAGGTGCGCAATAGCGCGCAGGTGGAGCATTCGTCGCCGTGCTCGGCATGTTCGGCATGCCTGGCGAGCACACGGCGGATGACCACGTCCTGTTCGGCCCCGTTGAGCAGTTTCGGCAGGGGTTGTCCGGCATGCGATCGCACGGCGGTCATGATGCGGAACGCGACGGCTGGCAGGGTGGTGACGGGGCGTGCCTGCGAGATCGCGGACAGTTCGCGGATCACGGTGTCGCCGAGCCGGTCGGCCACCTGTCTGCCGGAGACCGTCATCACGGCGTACGCGTCGCCATGCCGCTTCATCGCGGCGACCAGCATGTCCAGCGCGAACCGGGTCTTGCCGCTGCGGGGTGCCCCCGCAACCAATGTCACGTCATCGAGATCGTCCACATCCATCATGTCTCCCCAGCTTAGCCGAACGGTCCGGCCACGAATCGCATATCATCGTCCGAAGCCGTCCTGAAAACGTCATCGTGGACACCGCCATCTTTATATATGGACATCGATACCCTCTACAAAGTTTTTCGGACACCGCCACCAATAAGATTGACTAGCGGCGCAGCCCGGGAAGGTTCAACAGCGAACAGACGGCCTGCCCATGACGACGAGTACGTTCGAAGCATAGACGCAACGCACGGAACCGGGCAGGAACTACAGGAAAGAGGAAGCATGGAAGCCTCAAGGAGCATTCCCCCTCAGATTCCCGGCTACACACTGATCAAACGGCTGGGCTCCGGTTCCGAAGCCGACGTGTACCTGTACCAGCAGCTTTCCCCGGCCCGTCAGGTGGCCATCAAAATCAGCAAGAACACGCTCGACCCACGTGCCGCGGTCCGCTTCCGTTCCGAAGCGAATTTCATGGGGCAGATCTCCACACACCCCTACATTCTTTCCGTCTATGAGAACGGCGTGACCGTCAACGGGCGCGGCTACACCGTGTTCGAATACGCTCCGGGCGGCAATTACAAGACGTTCCTCGAGCATGGCCGTCTCACCGCCGACCAGATGCTCACCGTCGGCATCGATCTGGCGAGCGCGCTGTTCACCGCGCATCGCAAAGGCATCATCCATCGAGACATCAAGCCCAGCAATATTCTCATCAACGCGCACAATATGCCCATGCTCGCCGATTTCGGCATCGCCGGGACCGTCTATGGGCGTCCGGGTGTCGGCTTCACCATCGCGTGGGCCGCGCCGGAGGTGCTTGCCCAAGGCGGTGGCGGTAATGAATCGCCCGATATCTATTCGCTTGGCGCCACGCTGTTCGCCATGCTGATCGGCCAATCGCCGTACGAGTATTTCTACGCCGATGTGCTGGGCGATTCCCAACGGCAGGTGCGGGCCGAACGGCTCAAGTCCGTCATTCTCAACAATCCGCTGCCCAAGCTCAACCGTCCCGACGTGCCGGCCGAAGTGGAACGGGTGTTGCGTAAGGCCTTGAGCCGTACGCCCGAGGATCGTTACTATTCCGCGTTGGAGTTCGCGCGCGACATGCAGCGCGTGCAACAGGCCTTGTATGGCCGTGCCGTGCAGACCACCGTCGAGGGTGTGCCGGATTATCCGCAGAACATGTACGCGCAGACTTCCGCATTCGACCAGTCCGCCCCGGTTGCGAAACAGCATGCCCGGTGGGCGAAGCCGTTGGCCGTCACGGTTGCTGCGGCGGCCGCCGTGGTCGTGATGGCGTTGGCGTTCGTCACCGTCGTCATGCCGAATATGGATGCGTCCTCCGACAACAGCAAGGTGCAGGTGCAGAACCATGGCGCCCAGAACCATGCCGAGGACGATCCCGATTCGGCGATCACGTCGGGCAGTGTGCCGAGCGTGCAGGATCTTACGGGCGAATACACCGCCGACGGCAAAGTGCGGTTCACATGGGTCAATCCTTCGCCGAAGGATGGCGATTCGTACGCGTGGTCGCTGGTCGGCGATTCGGGAACCGACCCGAACGCGCAGGGCACCACCACGGAGTCGACGAGTATCGAAATCGATCCGGCCGACGGCGCGCAGACGTGCGTGCAGGTGAGTCTGGTTCGCGCGGACCGGCAGATGTCCGAGAATCCCATGATCGCGTGCGCGGCCAAGCCGTGAGTTTGCGGCCGGATGCGGGTGACATGAACCGATACGAACCAATACAGCCCGGCATGCATGCGGGCAAACAGGTAGGCGCATGCGGTTGGATGCGCGGTCAAGCAAAGTTTGGGCACAATCAGGGAAGAGCCAGTCGATGAGCAAGCATAGGAACGCCGAGAACCAGTCGGCGCAATCGTACGAACGGCAGTTGCGATTCGGGTCGATGCTGCGCAAGCTGCTGCCTTCCGGCAGTCGCCGGTGGATCACGCCGATCGTCATGCTGCTGCTGTTGCTGGGCATCGTCGCCGGGGCCGTCATCGTCAGTTCGGTGACGCAACGTCACGTGCAGCTCGACGATGGCACCGTGTGGGTCACTTCGCTCAAGGACCGCAAGGCCGCCCGTTTCAACGTGCGCAACCGGGACGCCGATGCGGGCGTCGCCTCCACTGCGGCCCGGTTCGACGTGGCCCAGCATGATGGCTCCACCGTGATCTCCGAAGGTACGAAGGCCAGCAACATCGAGGCCTCCACCGTCAGCGAAAGCGGCAACACCACCATCAAATCGGATATGCGGACCGTCGTCGGAGGCAACACCGCGGCGTTCATCAACGTCAAGACGGGCAATGTGTGGGTCGGGTCCGCCGATGATGTGAAATCCATGAATCCGACCACCGATTCGCCGAAGATGAAGCTGGGGTCGGGTGGCCGTATCGCGGTGACGCATGACGGTGTCGTCTACGGCTATCGCGCGTCCGACGGCGCGGTGCTCAGTGTCGACGGACCTCAGGGAACGCCCGGCAAGGATGCGACGATCAAGGGCGCCACGAATGTCGAATCGTTCACCGTGGTCGGCAAGACGCCGGTCGTAGCCGGTGCCGGCAAGGTGTTCTGGCCGAAGGGCAGCGCGGATATCGGCCTGCAGGGTCAGGCGACGTTGCAGGCGCCGTCCACGGATGGCAGGCAGACTGGCTGGGTGGCGGTTTCCACGCCGCGGGGCATCGCCATGGTCGATTTGGGTAGTAAAAAGGTCACGCAGCTGCCGAATGCCGGCAAGGGCGATGCCGCGCAGCCGGTGTCCACCAATGGCTGCGTGTTCGCCGCGTGGGCGCAGAAGGCCAACAATTACATCAGGGTGTGCGCGGCGAACGACAAGGACGCACAGTTTTCCTCGTTGGAAGATGTCAATCCCACCTCGCAGCTCGTGTTCCGCACCAACCATCGTCTGGTGGTGCTCAACGACGTGGTCAACGGCAATGTGTGGAATCCGCAGGAGTCCACCAAGGTCATCAAAATCCAGTGGAACAAGGTGGAGACCAAGCAGTCGAAGCAACAGCAGCAGAACAACGACAGCGCCAACAACCAGCACAATTTCAGCAAGAACTGTTCGGCGCAGTCGGGGCAGATCAAGGCCGTGGACGATTCGTTCGGCGCGCGCGTGGGATCGCAGCAGATTCTCGACGTGTTGCGCAACGACGAGCAGACCGACTGTTCCGTGCTGCGCATCACGTCGGTGAGCGCTCCGGATGGCGCGAACATCACCGTCTCCCCCGTCTATGACGGCCGGTATCTGCAGCTCGACGCCTCCGGTGCCGCCGCGGGCAACGTGTCCTTCAGCTATGAGATTTCCGACGGGCGCGGGCAGACGTCCAGCGCCACCGTGTCGCTCACGCTGGCCGGCGGCGACGACCATGCGCCGCTGCAGAGCGACACTCCGCCGGAAATCGACGTGGAGCAGGGTGCTTCGTACACCGCGAACGCGTTGGGCAGCTTCTCCGACCCCGACGGCGATCCGCTGACCTTGGTGTCGGCATCGCCGCAGAACACCGATCAGGTGACGGTGTCCACGCGAGCCGACGGACAATTGGTCTTCAACGCCGGTTCGATGTCGTCCGGCAGGGCGGGCATCGAGGTCACGGTGTCCGACGGCCAGCAGACCGGCATCGGCATGATCTACTTCTCCGTGAAGCCGGCGAACACGCTGGGCGCGGTCATCGACCCCGTGGTCAAACAGACCACGCCCGACACCCGCACCACCATCGCGCTCAAACCGTACGTGCACGGCACGTCCGTCGAACCGGCCGAATTGACCGCGGTGGAGACGCCGTCCGGCGCGGCCACCACCATGAACGCCACCGACATGTCGATCACGTTCACCGCCTCCAATCCCGGCACCTACTATGTGCCGTACACCATCACGCAGGGTTCCATTCCGTCGACCGGTCTGGCTCGTGTGGAGGTGCAGGCGGTGGCCGGAGACGCCGCCAAGCCAATCGCGGCGAACGACGTGGCGCTGCTAGGTGCGGACAATACCGCGATCGTGGAGCCGCTTGCCAACGACGTCGACCCGATGGGCGGCGTGCTGTCGGTGACCAGCGTCACCGCGGACGCGCAAAGCGGCATCAAAACCGGTGTGGTGAGCAACAAGCGCGTCTATATCACCGCGCGTCAGGTGCCTACCGAGCCGGTGCGGATCTCCTACACCGTGGCCAACGCGGCCGGATCGTCGACCGGCGTCATCGTCCTGCAGCCGCCGGCGCTGACCACGTCGAATTCCGTGCCGAAGGCCGAGAACATCACCACACAGGTGCGCACCGAAGGCATCGTGTCCGTGGACGTGCTCGACCATGTCACGTATTCCGACGGCACCACGGTGAGCCTGCAGAACGATTTGCAGTATGACAAGAACACGTTCAAGGGTCTGGTGTTCGTGTCCGGCGACACCGTGCGCTATCAGGCCACCAGACAAACCGGCTCCTTCCCCGTCACCTACACGGTGAAGGACAATCTCGGCAACGCGGCCTCGGCCACCATCACCATCAACGTGCATCAGAAGGACGCGTCCAACAAGGCGGCTCCGACACCGTCCGACGTCGAGGCGCAGGTGGCGGCCGGTCAGAAGGTGCAGATTCCGATCACGCTCACCGGCATCGACGCTGACGGCGATGACGTGCAGCTGCTCGGCTTGGGCAACAAAGCGCCGAAACTGGGCCGTATCAGCGAGGTGGGCGCCACGTATCTGGTGTATGAGGCGTATGCCGATTCGTCCGGAACGGACACGTTCTCCTACGCCGTGGAGGATTGGACCGGTCAGAGGGCCACCGCGCAGGTGCGTGTGGGCGTGTTCAAATCCGGAGCCGATTCGGGTGTGTACGCGCGCGACGACGAGATCACGCTGCGTCCGAACACCGCGGCCACCGTGCCGGTGGCGCAGAACGACATTTCCGGGGACAATACTGATCTGACCGTGGCCAAGGACGTGGAATCGCAAGGCATCGGCGGCATTCAGGTCGTTGACAACATGCTGTCGTTCACCACGCCGAAGCAGGCGGGCACGTATTACGTGGTCTACACCATCAAGGACAAGGCCGGCCTGTCCGATTCGGCGACGTTGACGGTGAATGTCGACGAGAACGCCGCCATCGACCCGCCGACCGCGTACGATTACCGTGTTCCGGCCGCCGCCACGATCGACAAGAAATCCGTGGACGTGGACGTTTCGCAGTGGATCGCCAATCCGTCCGGCACCGCCGACGAGCTTCAGGTGGGCGTGGATCCTTCCGCGACCGACCATGCGCATGTCAAGGGCGGCAAGGATTCCACCATCATCACCGTTGATCTGACCGACGAGGCGCGCGCGGTGCCGTACACCGTCACGAACACGACGTACGGCATCACGTCCACCGCGTTCATCCAAGTGCCCGCATATGGCGTGTTTCCGCCGGTTCTACGTCCGAAGGCGCCGGCGTTGAAGGTCAATGCGCGTGAGACCATCACCATCAACATCGCCGACTACGTGCGTGTGGGCGCGGGCAAGACCGCGTATGTGGACGGCGCCGATTCGGTGAGCGCCACGAAGGCCGCGGACGGCGACCTGTACGTCAACGACCAGACGTTGAGGTTCACCGCGCCGAAGGATTACGCGGGTCCCGCGTCCATCACCTTCACCGCGGTGGACGGCAAGCGAGACAAGAACGACAAGGTGAAGATCGTCAATTCGGCGGTGCTCACGCTTCCGATCACGGTGATCGGACGTGAGGTTCCGCCGCCGACGTTCTCATCCTCCACCGTCGATGTGGTGGCCGGCGAGAAGGCCACTACCATCGATCTGACGGCGCTGACCCATTCGGCGTCGGGCCTGTACGAGGATGAGAAGCAGTACTCGTATTCCGGCGGCGTGAATTCCGGCAGTGTGGATGCCAGAGTGTCTCCCTCCGGCACGTTGACCGTGTCCGCGGACAAGACGGCCACGCCGGACACCACAGTGAGCGTGCCCGTCTCGATCAAATATGCGAAGGGTACGGTGAGCGCCGGTATGACCGTGCGCGTCACCGCGTCCAACAGGCCGCTCGCCCGTGTCACCGAGAAGACCGTGAAAATCAAGGCCGGTTCCAGCGAGCAGGTGAATCTGCTGTCCGACGCGTACAATCCGTTCCCCGACACTCCGCTGACGGTGACCGGATGCACGTCCGATGGCGCGTCGAAGCTGACGGTGGATTGCCCGTCCAACGGCGTGGTGTCCATCAGGGCGGCTTCCGACATCGGCGCGAACACCAACAAGGTGGTCGTCACCGTGCGCGACGCCACCAAAACAAAGGAACGTGAGGTGACCGGCACCATCAGCGTTTCGGTGATGGACAAGCCTGATGCGCCGCTGCTTTCCGCGGTGTCCGGCGACCCGCAGGATGGCGCCGTGAATCTGAGCTGGACGGCCGGTTCGGCCAACGGCAGCCCGATCACCGAATACAAGGTGATGTGGGGCGGAGACGCGTCCGGCGAGCGCTCGTGCGGGCAGAAGACCTCCTGTCTCATCGACGGGTTGAAGAACGGCAAGACCTACTCGTTCAAGGTGCAGGCCAGGAACGAGGTCGGCTGGTCCAAGGATTCCAACGCCGTCGAGGGCACGCCGGACAAGCTGCCTGATGCGCCGACGGATGTGACGGCCAGTGTGAAGGGCAACACGGTGAGCGTCACGTGGAAGGCTCCGGACGGCAATTTCTCGTCGGTGGACAATTACGAGGTGACTTTGTCCGGCAGGAACGCGCCGTCCAAGCAGACGACAAATTCCACCGGAATCGATTTTGTTTTCGATAACAACGCGATTTCCGACGGCGACTCGTACACGGCGACGGTACGCGCCCACAACAAGGTGAATTGGAGCCAACCGTCCAAGGCGTCCGACGCTGTCAAGCCGTGGGGCAAGCCCGATGCGCCGAAGATCTCCGTGACGAACGACGACACCACGGGAACCGTCACCGTCGAATCCGTGGGCAACACCCGCAACGCGGGATGCAAGGCCGTCGAGATTTCCGGAGATGTCAGCGCAAGCATCGACGGATGTTCCGGATCCTACGATTTCAAGATTCCGGACCATGATCTCAACACCAGGGAATACACCATCAAGGCGGCGGTGGTCGGCAAGGAGAAAACGACCAGCGACGATTCGACCGTACGTTTCACACCGAAATACGCGGTGAAGGCGCCCGAATCGGTCAGCGTCAAGGGGCATGACGACGTGTGCGTAGTCAGTTGGAAGGAGAACGGCCACGCCGACGGGTTCACGGTGAGCGCGGACGGACTCGGCTCCTACCATGCCGGCGCTTCCGAACGATCGCACGATTTCCCGCTCAAGGAATGGCAGTCCTGTTCCTCGGGTTCCGTCACGCAGCATTTCAATGGCGCGGCAAGCACCTCCAAGTCCGGCAGGGCCGATCCGGCATACGTCCGCAAGGTGAAGGCCGCCGTCAAGGCGCCGATGCTGACGTGGGACGCCAATGATCCGAACATCATCAAGGTCAGCGGCGGATCGGTGAACATGTACGGCCAGCCCGGCAGAACCGTGATCACCTTCACCGCGGACGGCAAATCCTATGACGTCGCCTGGGCATTGGGCTCCGACAAACTGAACGTCAAGGACGTGCTGCCGACCGGAGCCGATTACGCGTGGAAGGCGAAGGTGGTGGGCACCGACACCGCGCTCAACAACGAGGACAATGGCGGCACACTGCTGGACCATGACAGGTACAAGGCTCCCACGCCGAAACCCGAACCGTCGGAACCTTCAGAACCATCAAAACCGTCGGAGCCATCGGATTCTGACGCGTCCACGGAAGGCGAAGCGGCCACGCGGAATGACCGGCCTGTGGCATCCTCCGTCGCCCTGTCCACCGTCGACGGCGCATCCAAGCCTTGGATCCGCGGCCTGGCCTACTACGCCAGATGGTGAAACGGACGATCACAGCAATCGCAAACACAACGAACCATCCACACGAGCAACACAACAAGCAAGGAGCAACCCATGAGCAACGATTTCGATGATGCCACCCAGCTGGGTTCCATCGGCCATAATCCAAGCGTTCCCAGCCAACCCGGCCAGCAGCAGCCGGCGTTCCACACGCCGAATCTGCCGGAGCAGCCGCAAGCCGATGAGGATCCGGAGGGCACGCTGCTGAGCGCGCACGGCACCGCCCAACCGGCGTTGCCGCAACAGTCCGCCCCGGCAACGCCGAACCAGCCGCGGTTCCGTCAGCCGATGCCGCAGAACCTTCGCCAACCGGCCGCCAATCCGGCAGTCGCAATGCCCGCGCAGCAGCCCGTCCAGCCAACCCAACCCGTCCAGCCCAGCCAGCCTGTACAGCCCGTCAAACAATCCCAGCCGGTCGTCGACACGTCCATGATGACCGCACCCAGCAAAGACATCACCGAATTCCATGAGAAGTTCGCCAAGCTCGTAGACAACGTCTCCCAGGTCGTGGTCGGCAAGGAAGCACCCATCCGCCAATGCGCCACAGCCATGGTGGTCGGCGGGCACATCCTGCTCGAAGACAACCCGGGCACCGGCAAAACCCAGCTGGCGCGAGGCCTTGCCAACTCCATCGACATGTCGTTCAAACGCATCCAGTTCACCCCGGACCTGCTGCCGTCCGACGTGGTCGGCGTCACCTACTACGACCAGAAGCGCGGCGAATTCGAATACCGCGAAGGCCCGATCTTCGCGTCCATCGTGCTCGCCGACGAAATCAACCGCGCCTCGCCGAAAACACAGTCCGCACTGCTCGAAGTCATGGAAGAGCAGAAGGTCACCGTCGACGGCGTCACCCACCCGGTGCCGCAGCCGTTCATGGTCATCGCCACCCAGAACCCGATCGAACAGCTCGGCACCTACAAGCTGCCGGAAGCGCAGATGGACCGTTTCCTCATCAAAACCACCATCGGCTATCCAAGCCACGACGTGAGCGTCAACATCCTGAAGCAGGTCAACGTCACCGACCGCGCCGCCACCGTGCATCCGGTGCTCACCGGCGAAGACGTGCTGCGCATGCGCAACATCAGCGAAACCGTGCATCTCGACGACGCGATCCTCGAATACATCGTGCGACTGGTGGAAGCCACCCGCCACAACGAACGCATCCAAGTCGGCTCCTCCATGCGAGGCGCGCTCGCCTTGACCCGCTGCGCGCGCGTATGGGCCGCCTCCGACAACCGCGGCTACGTAGTGCCCGACGACGTCAAAAACCTCGCCGTACCCGTGCTCGCGCACCGCATCACCCTCACCGCCGAAGCCACCTTCGCCGGAAACACCCCCGAACAGATGATCGGCCAGATCCTCGAAGACGTGCCGGCCCCGACCCTGGGCGCCAACGCCTGAAACACAATCCGCCCCCGGCATACACACCACACAATCCGAAAGGTCAAGGAATGCGGCATTCGCACACAGTGCAACGCAGACGGACCATCCAACGATCCCTACGCCGCCTCAAACATCGCATCAAGCGACTGGCCACCTCATACGTGTCGCCGCTTGGCTGGGCGGTGACGGCGCTCGCCGTCGCCTCGCTGGTGGCGTTCGTCCTGCTGGGGTGGCATGAGCTGCTGGCCATGGCGGTAGTGTTCGCGGTCATGCTGGCCGCGGCGGTCATGCTTTCCCTTGGCAACACCTCGTTCCAAGCCACCATCGACGTGTCCAGCAGACGCGTCACGGTGTCAGACACGGTGAAAGTCGACGTCTGCGTGGACAATCCAGGCCGCACCCCCACCACGTCGGCGCGCGGCGACCTGCCCATCGGAGACAACCACGAACGGTTCGCCATTCCCATGCTCGCCGCAGGACAGTCACGCCAGACGACTGTGGAATTCACCGCCGTCAGCCGCGCGGTGCTGCCCATCGGCCCGCTATCCATCCGCAAAGGCGACCCGTTCGGTCTGATCCGCCACGAAAAGAAACTCGTGGACCAGATCAACGTGTTCATCCACCCGCAGACCGTGCTGCTCAACGCCCTGAACGCCGGCATTCCACGCGATCTGGAAGGCCAGCCAAGCGGCGAAATCGTCGACGACGACCTCGACTTCTACGGCCTGCGCGAATACGAGCCCGGCGATGACGTGCGCAACGTGCATTGGCTCAGCTCCGCGAAAACCGGATCGCTTATGATCCGCCAATACGAAGCCACCCGCCGTACCGACACCGCTCTGACCATCAGCGTGAACCCGGATGATTACATCGATTCCCAGGAATTCGAACTGGCCGTATCCGTCCACGCCTCCATCGGCGTGCAATGCCTGCAGCAGAACCGGCCAGTCACCGCGCATGCCGGTTCCACGCACGCCATTCCGCGCAACGCCACGGAATTTCTCGATAGCTGCAGCGGCATCGACCCTGACATCGACGACAATCCCAACCTCGCGCAAACCACTCTCGAACATGCCCCCGACGCATCCTTCTACTTCTTCACCGTCGGCAGGCTCAAAACCATCGACGACATCAAACACATGGTCCTCGCACTCCCCCGCTCCGCAACCTGCGTGGTGCTTCAAGCCGCAACCGGCCAACCGCGCGCCATCAAACGCTACTCCGACTTCACCTTGGCAACCGTGGGAGACCTCAACGACCTCCCCATGATCATGGGGGTGCTGGCATGAGCACCACATTCACCAACACCGGCAATTTCACCGGCAACCTCACCGGCACAGGCACCAACTCCGCCAACACCAACACTGGCATGGCAACCGGCACAGGCACCGGCTCATGGGCGAACTCCACCCACTCCGTCATCTGGATGTCCCGCAGCGGCAAGTCCCCAGCCATGCCCAACACCAACCAGCCACACGCCGCGCAATACGCAAGCCTCACGGTCGCCGCCCTGCTGACCATCGCCGCAGCCAGCAACCTCATCGACGTATACGGCTCCGCCCTGTCTTGGACGAGCGCCGCAATCCCCGCCACCATCATCGGCTCGCTCGTGGCGCTTGCCGGTCTCGTTCCCGCGTTGCGCCTGTGGTGGCAGATGCTGTTCATGGCGTGTGCGCAGCTGGTGGTCGGCCCGGTCATCTTCCTGAATGGCACCACCATCGCCCATGTCATTCCCACATTGCGCACGTTGACGCAGGGGTGGATGCGGATGCTCGGCTCGTTCAAATACCTGCTGGCCATCGACCCGCCGACCGGCACCGGCGACGGCTCGCTGCTCGCCGTGTGGACGATCTGCCTGTGGGCCGCGCTGCTGGCCGGTATCTTCGCGGTTGCGGAGGATGGCCGGCTTACGATGGTCGCGGTCGTTCCCGTCGTGGCGAATCTTGCGATCTGCGCGCTGCTTGGCACGTCGAACGGCTTCTACCGTATGGCGATCGGCACGATTATGGCGGTCGTGCTGGTGGTTTGGGTCAGCGCGCGTTGGAAACTGTTGGAATTGGGCCGTTGGCTCAGTTCCGTAGTCATCGTGCTGCTGGCTTCGGCTGTGGCGATCGGCGGATGCTTGGTGGTCGGGCAAAACCGCACCATTCTGCGCGACCATTATGATCCGCCGCTGAGCCCGTACGATTACACCAGCCCGTTGAGCGGCATGCGTTCGTATATCAAGAACCATAAGGACGATGTGCTGCTGACCGTCGACGATCTGCCGGCCGGTTCCACGGTGCGTTTGGCGGTTATGGACCGTTTCGACGGCAATGTGTGGAACCTGTCCGATTCCACCATGGCTTCGGATTCCTCCAACTACCATCGTGTGGGCGATTCCATCACAAACAACGCCACCGGCAAGCGGTTCACCGCGAAATTCACGGTCGATGACGGTTTGAGCGACTATTGGCTGCCGATGGCCGGCGCGGCTTCCAGCGTGAAGTTCGCCACATCGTCGGACACCGATTCGTTCTACTACAACACCGACACCATGTCGGCGATCTACCCTTCGCGCACCTCTCCGGGATTGTCCTATACGGAAACCGGCGTCATTCCACGGACGCCGACGGATAAGGAGATCGCCAAGGCGAATGCTTCCTCCATCAGCCAGCCCAAGGCGGAGGATGTGCCCGATTGCGTGGATAAGCTGGCCACCGCGATTGCGGGCGGCCAGTCCAAGGGCGGCGAGGCCGCGCAGTCTCTTGCCGACAAGCTCAGGGAATCCGGCTGGTTCTCCCATGGTTTGAATGGCGATTACCCATCCAGAGCCGGTCACGGCAACTATCGCATCGACCAGCTGCTCGCCGGCAGTGCGATGGTCGGAGACAGCGAGCAATACGCTTCCGCGATGGCGCTTATGGCCCGCAGTCTCGGCTTGCCGAGCCGCGTGGTGCTGGGCTTCCTGCCGAAGAACGACAAGGGCGAGATCAGTGACAGCCGCACCGAGAAGCATGGCAAAACCACCACCACGAAATTCACCGGCAACGATGTGACCGCTTGGGTGGAGATCAAGCTGGACGGTTACGGATGGGTGGCGTTCTACCCGACACCGAAGGAAACGAAGGTTCCCGACGAGAACCAGAATCTCACTCCGCCCAATCCGCAGACCTTGGTGCGTCAGCCTCCGGTGCCGCTTACCGATCCGCTGCGTGACGACAACCAAGCCAAGGGCAAAACGTCGCTTGGCGGCAGCATGGCCGACGAGACGCCGACGAGCCTGTTCTGGCAGCGTTTCGGCAGAATCGTCAGAAAAGTCGCCATCTACGGCAGCCCTCTGTGGACGGTGCTCATCGTCTGCGGCCTGCTGCTCGCCATCAAGGCGATCGCCCTGGCTCGGGCTCGCAGGCATGGCAGCGCATCGCAACGCGTCGCTGCCGGATGGCAGGCGGTCGCGGCGCTTGCCCGGCAAAGCGGCCTTGACGTCCAAGGCACCAGAAACGAGCAGGCGCAGGCCATCGCCGAACAGATGGGCTTCGAAGCCGATACACTGCTCGCGCTGGGCAGGGAGGCTGATTACGCGGCCTTCTCCGGAGGCGATGTCACGCAGGAGCATGCGGAACGCTACTGGCATGACATCGCCGAAGAACGAAAGTTCATGCTCAGCTCGCTGCCGACGTTCCGCAGGTGGCGGGCGAAACTATCGCTTGCGGACGTGTTCCACTTCCGGAAAATCCGTTTGCGGAAAATCGGTGTGAAAGGGCGGGACTCATGAACGTCAAACATATTGAGGTCGGTCTGAACAGCAATATCGGCTTGCGTAGGAAAGACAACCAGGACAGCGCCTGCGCAGGCAACGGCGTGTATGTGGTGTGCGACGGCATGGGTGGCGGCAAGGGCGGCAAGCAGGCCAGTTCCGATGTTGCGGAACGGTTCGCGCGTTTGGCCGAACTGCCGACGCGCGATCTTGACGCGATTGACGAAACGCTGATCCTTGCCCAGCAGGAGGTGCTCCGTCTGGGTGAGCAGCTCGGCGGCGTTGCGGGCACTACCATCAGCGGCGTGCTGCTGCCGACGCGTGTCGGCGATGACGCGATATGTTCCGACGAACGGTGTTACATCGTCAATGTGGGCGATTCCCGCACGTACCATATGCGCGCCGACGGCAATGGCGCGTGGCTGGCGGATTCGCTGACGTGCATCACCCGCGACCATTCGGAACGGCAGAACGCCATCGATTCGGGGCAGATGCTGCCCGATGAGGCGAGCCGTTGCATTCCGCGCAACATCATCACGCAATGTGTCGGCGCGCCTGCCGGCATCCAGCCTGACTGGTACGCCGCGCGTGCGGACGGACGGTTCATCATCTGTTCCGATGGGCTGCATGCGCAGATCGGCCGTGAGCAGCTTGCCGAGATCGCGGCGGCGTACGCCGACCCGCAGATGGCCGCGGACATGCTGGTACGCGCCGCGCTGAACGCCGGCGGCCGCGACAACATCACCGTCATCGTGGTGGATATGCGTTCCGATATGCCGTGCGACGAGGATTGGAACGTCAGCAAGATCGGCGATGACGAGGATATCGACGATGCGCTGGACGGTACGTTGCAAACGTTACGAGTCATTCAATAAGATGGTTACAGACCACGAGACAAGGAGATCATGATGGTCGATTTCGATGCCGCGGTGGCGGCCGTGCAGGATCCGAACGCCGATCCCGTGTTCCTGGCGAAAATCGCGTACGAGAATCCGGAATTCGGTGCGAATGTCGTTGCCAATCCGCGAGCGTACCCGGGTCTGAAGCGTTGGGTCGCCGAATTCGGCGATGAGCGCGCCCGCCAGCAGCTGGTGGCGATGGGCTGGCCGGTTCCGCAAAATGGCGTGCAGCCGCATCTGATTGCCGAGCCGACGGCCCAGCCAATGGCCGAACCGGTTGCCGAACAGGTCCAGCCGGAACAGCAGTATCAGCCGGCAGTGGCGGAACAGTTCCAGCAGGAGCAGCAGTATCAGCCGGAACAGCCGGTGAACCAGCAATACGGTCAGGACGCTGCCTATGCGGCGTCCAACGAGGCTTCGACCGAGTATGTCGACCCATACATGAATCCCGCCGATTTGTCCGAAGTGGCCGATTATTCATCGAGCCAGCCGCAGAACGAACCGGAACAGCAGTATGCCGAACAGCAGTATGCCGCGGCCCAGGAATCGCCGGCAGACGCGGGGTTCACCGCGGAACTGGCCATGACCACCACCGATCAGATGCTGATGGCCCGTATCGCCAGCGAAGCGCCGGAGCTTCGTCCGTGTCTTGCGCGCAATCCGTACATCTATCCGGAATTGCTTGCCTGGCTTGGCCAGTTGAACGATTCGGCCATCAACGCGGCCATTCGTCTGCGCCAGCAGTGAGCTAACGCCGATTATCAGACCATTTGAAACATAAGGGGTTGTCGCGGGAATCTCCGTGACAACCCCTTATCGTCTTACCGCTAACCGTCCGCGCCGACGCTGTCAACACAAATCGTCAACGCAGTCCGTCAGCGTAATCGTGTCTTCACTGACAAACGCCCTCACTGTTTGCGGAATTGGAAGAACTGGTCGCCGATACGCACCGTGCATGGCGCCTCCAGCTGCATCGGCTTGTGTTCCACTTTGGTTTCGACATCGTCTTGGATGATGTACGTGCCGTTGAGCGAACCGTAATCCTCTATCCACAGCGTGCCATCCTGGTCGAAGCTGATCGCCGCATGGTTGCGTGAGATTGTGCGCGTCGGATCCTCCAGCTTGACCGATTTGGCGCCGGCGGGCACTTCGGCCGAAGGCTTGCGGCCAAGGAGCACGCCCATATCCACGATCACCTGCTGTCCGGTCTGCTCGTTGTCCAGCACGTACGTGTGCTTCGGCTGCTTCATGGTGAAGGCTTCGGAAAGCACGGTGCCGTCCCAGTCGATATCGTCCTCGTCCGAAACGGCAGCGTCGCCCTTCGCAACGGAAACATCCTGCATATCGTGGTCGCCCGACTCGTTCTGTGCGGCGAGCCGTTCGCGTGTTTCCAAGGAATCGGCGGCATTGTCGACGGGTTCGGCTGTGGGTTGCGCCATCACCGTGACGTCATCGTCATACCACCCTGGTTCGGGCGGCGGCGGGTAAGGTAGAAAACTCATATTCCCATTGTAGGAAGGTGACGTCCATGCCGTCTGACGATACTCATTCTGCAATACGATGCTCGCATATTCCGTCTCAAAATATTATGCTGTAACTCGTCAAAAGAGACGGACACGTCGATGTTTCCCTCCGTGTTCACGGATTCGACATTCAAAAAAAAGGAAAAAGGATAAGAAGGACTTTTCACATGGCGAACACTCCTCCGTATGGTCAACCGCAGAATGGGCAACCGCAGTATAACCAGCCTCCGCAGCCGCAGGCGCCAAACTACAGTCAGCCACAGCCGGGCGGGCCTCAATACGGACAGCCGCAACCCATGCCGTACGGCCAGCCGCAGCAATACGGACAACCGCAACCTTATGGACAGCCTCAGCCGCCGATGCCGCAGTATGGTCAGCCGCGGCCGATGCCGTACGGTCAGCCCGCCATGCCCCAGCCCACCGCGTCTCAACCGGCGGTTCCACAGCCTGCGATGCCACAATATGCCCAATCGCAACAATACGGTCAGCCGCAACCGCCAATGCCCGGCAACTTTCCTTCCCAGCAAGCCGGCGCCGCGGCCAAAAATAAGCCGCCGGTCGCCATTATCATCGGCGCGGTGGCCGCAGTCGTCGTCATCGCGCTGGCAGCGGTGTTCTTCCTTACGAATCGCGTCAGCCGTTCCGATTACGAGGAAGCGCTGGTCCAAACGCAGGCGTTGGAAAGCAGCTATACAGCCATCAATGAGGAATTCAGCTCGGCGGCGAGCGCAACGGACAACGATTCATCCTCCGCTTATGACGAGGGCAAGAAGAAGTTGAAGACCTTCAAGCAGGACAGCGACAAGCTGGCTGCCATGAAGGCCGTGAAAAAAGACAAGGACGTCAAGGAGAAGTACGAGACGTTCGAGCGGGACCGTGCGAAATACGAGAGGTACATGAACGATCTGGCCCAGACCATGCCCGCGCTCATGAAGATGACGCACACCTGCACGAAGCTGCCGAAATTCGACTCCGCCGACATGTCTTCGTACTATCGCGATCTTTCCAAGGCGCTCGAAAGCTGTGCCGCCGACGCCGGCGATCTGGCCAAGGTTCCCATCAAGTCCTATGCCGAGTATGGCGCGGATATGCAGGAAAGCGTCAGCAAGAAGAAGGACATTGTGGATCAGATGGCCGATCTGAATCTCAACGATATCGAGTATGGGTCCGCCGATTACGAAAAGCTTCAGGATCTTCATTCGAAGATGTCCGACATCGATTCGCCGACCCTGGATCAGTCCGATTTGCAAAAGGCCGCGAAGGAGGCCGATCTCAGCGGTTCGTTGAAGGATCTGGAAACCACGCTTTCGGAGAAGATCAAGTAACGTCAAAAGACGACTGCGAAACCCTCCCCCGCGATTAATCCACAACCTCGCAATCCCACGACATATAGATATAGCGAAAGGCGGAACCGACCGGTATTGGTCGCTTCCGCCTTTCGCTATGTCAGATGATTCGTCTGTCGACTATCGTGAGGGGAATCTCACAGGGTGTCGCCCAGATCGGTCTGGCCGCCGTTGTCGTCCAGGAAGTCATCCGGGTTGAAGTCATCGCCCAGCTTCAGGTCGCCGAAGTCGATGTTGGAGAAGTCCACATCGGACAGGTCGGTGTCGCCGAAGGAGCTGTCGGTGCCTTCGCCGCCCAAACCGAAGTTCGGGTAGATGGTGTCGCGGATGGCCTTGTCGGGCTCCACCGTGGCGTTGCGGTAACGGGCGAGGCCGGTACCTGCCGGGATGAGCTTACCGATGATGACGTTCTCCTTGAGGCCCTTCAGGTCATCGACCTTCTGGTTCAGGGCGGCTTCGGTGAGCACGCGGGTGGTCTCCTGGAAGGAGGCCGCGGACAGCCAGGAATCGGTGGCCAGCGAAGCCTTGGTGATGCCCATCAGCTCCGGACGGCCGGCGGCCGGCTTGCCACCGTTCTTCACGGCTTCCATGTTGGCGGCCTTGAAGCGTGCCTTGTCCACGAGTTCGCCCGGCAGCAGGTCGGTGTCGCCGGAGTCGATCACGGTGATGCGACGCAGCATCTGGTGCACGATGACCTCGATGTGCTTGTCGTGGATATCCACGCCCTGGGAGCGGTACACGGTGTGCACTTCCTCCACGATGTTCACCTGTGCGGCGCGCGGGCCGAGGATGCGCAGGATCTTCTTCGGGTCGACGGAGCCTTCGATGAGCTGGGTGCCGGCTTCGACATGGTCGCCGTCCTTGACCAGCATCGGCGCACGACGGGTCACCGGGTAGACGATCGGCTCGACGGAGTCGTCGTCCGGCTTCAGGGTGACCTGACGGCCGCGCTCGGTGTCTTCCACCTTGACCACGCCGGCGAACTCCGCGATCGGAGCCTCGCCCTTCGGGGTACGGGCTTCGAAAAGCTCGGTGACACGCGGAAGACCCTGGGTGATATCGGAAGCGGAAGCGACGCCGCCGGAGTGGAAGGAACGCAGCGTCAGCTGGGTACCAGGCTCACCGATGGACTGTGCGGCGACGATGCCGACGGTCTCGCCGACATCGACCAGCTTGTTGGTGGCCAGGGACCAGCCGTAGCACTTGGCGCACACGCCACGCTTGGATTCGCAGGTCAGCACGGAACGGGCCTTGACCTCTTCCACGCCGTGGGCAACGAGATCGTTGAGCACGTCCATGGACAGGGCGTCGCCGGCCTTGTACAGCACGGTCTCGCCGTCGGCCGGGTCGATGACGTCGGCCGCGAGCAGACGGGAGTACGGGCCACCGTCGGCGGCCTTGACCAGGTGCAGGTTGCCTTCGGCATCGCGTTCGCCGACCTTCATGGTCAGGCCGCGCTTGGTGCCGCAGTCCTCCTCGCGCACAATCACGTCCTGGGAGACGTCCACCAGACGACGGGTCAGGTAGCCAGACTCTGCGGTACGCAGTGCGGTATCGGCCAGACCCTTACGCGCGCCGTGCTGGGAGATGAAGTATTCCAGCACGGACAGGCCCTTACGGTAGTTGGACTTGACCGGTCGAGGAATGATCTCGCCCTTCGGGTTTGCCACCAGGCCTCGCATACCTGCGATCTGGTTGATCTGCATCATGTTTCCTCGTGCACCGGACTGCACGATGATGGCCAGGTTGTTCTTGGAATCGAAGTGTTCCTCAACCGCCTCGGAGACCTCGCTGGTGCACTTGGTCCACAGGTCGACCAGTTCCTGACGACGCTCCTCTTCGGTGAGCATACCGATTTCGTAGTTCTCGTTAACCTTGTCGGCTTCGCCTTCGTACTTTTCGATGTACTCGTCCAGTTCCGGCGGCTGGATAACGTCGGAGAACGCGAAGGACACGCCGGACCACGGTGCGCGGGTGAAGCCCAGATCCTTCAGGGCGTCCAGCGTCACGGCCACCTGAGCGGTGGAGTAACGGGTCGCGATGTCGTCGACGATCTTGCTCAGACGCTTCTTCGGCGCCTGCTCGTTGACGAACGGGTAGTCGACCGGCAAGGTGCCGTTGAACAGGATACGGCCGTAGGAGGTGGCGAACAGGACGGAGCCGTCATGGAAACGCTCCTCCTTGACCACGTCCGGGCTGCCCGGTTCCGGATCGACGACCTTGACCTCGCCCGGCTCCCAGTCCTTCGGCAGCACGAAGTCCTGCGGAAGGCGGATGAGCACCTTGGCCTGCATGTCGATCTCGTGCTTGTCGAGCGCCATTTCGGCCTCTTCCAGCGAGGAGAACACGCGGCCCTGGCCCTTGGCGCCGTCGATGACGGTGGTCAGGTAATACAGACCGAGGATCATGTCCTGGCTCGGCATGGTCACGGTGTGGCCGTCTGCCGGCTTCAGGATGTTGTCGGAAGCCATCATCAGGGAACGGGCCTCAGCCTGGGCTTCGGCGGACAGCGGCAGGTGGACTGCCATCTGATCGCCATCGAAGTCGGCGTTGAATGCGGCGCAGGCAAGCGGCGGCAGGTGGATGGCCTTGCCTTCCACCAGGATCGGCTCGAATGCCTGGATGCCCAGACGGTGCAGCGTAGGTGCACGGTTCAGGAGCACCGGATGCTCGGAGATGACCTCTTCGAGCACGCCCCACACTTCGGAGTCCGCGCGGTCCACGAGGCGCTTGGCGCTCTTCATGTTCTGCGCGAAGCCCTGGTCCACGAGGCGCTTGATGACGAACGGCTTGAACAGCTCGAGGGCCATCGGCTTCGGCAGACCGCACTGGTGCATGCGCAGGGACGGGCCGACCACGATCACGGAACGGCCAGAGTAATCCACACGCTTACCGAGCAGGTTCTGACGGAAACGGCCCTGCTTGCCCTTGAGCATGTCGCTCAGGGACTTGAGCGGACGGTTCGAAGCGCCGGTGACCGGACGGCCACGACGGCCGTTGTCGAACAGGGAGTCGACGGCTTCCTGGAGCATGCGCTTCTCGTTGTTGAGCATGATCTCCGGGGCGCCGAGCTCGATGAGGCGCTTCAGACGGTTGTTACGGTTGATCACACGACGGTAGAGGTCGTTGAGGTCGGAGGTGGCGAAACGGCCACCGTCGAGCTGCACCATCGGGCGCAGGTCCGGCGGGATGACCGGGATCACGTCGAGCACCATGGCCTCCGGCTTGTTGCCGGTGGTCAGGAACGCGTTGACGACCTTCAGACGCTTCAGGGCGCGGGCCTTGCGCTGGCCGGTGCCCGTGTCGATCTCTTCGCGCAGCTGCTTGGAGGCTGCCTCGAGGTCGAAGTCCTGCAGACGCTTCTTGATGGCTTCGGCGCCCATGCAGCCTTCGAAGTAATCGCCGTAGCGGTCTTCCATCTCACGCCACAGGTCGACGTCGCCTTCCATGTCTCCCGGCTTCAGGGTCTTGAAGCGGTCGAACACGGCGCTCAGACGCTGGATCTGCTCGTCGTAGCGGGTACGGATGGCGGCCATTTCACGCTCGGCGCTGTTGCGCAGCTTGGCACGTGCGGAGCCCTTGGCTTCGCCTTCGGCTTCGAGCTCGGCCAAATCGGCTTCGACCTTCTTGGCGCGCTCCTCGATTTCGGCGTTGCGGCGCTTCTCGAGGTTGGCGATCTCGTTGTCGAACTCCTGCTGCAGGTCCGGCAGGTCCTGATGACGCTGCTCTTCGTCCACCTTGGTGACCATGTAGGCCGCGAAGTAGATGACCTTCTCGAGGTCCTTCGGCGCGATGTCCAGCAGGTAGCCCAGTCGGGACGGCACACCCTTGAAGAACCAGATGTGGGTCACCGGAGCGGCGAGCTCGATGTGGCCCATGCGCTCACGACGCACACGGCTCTTGGTGACTTCCACGCCGCAGCGTTCGCAGACGATGCCCTTGAAGCGCACGCGCTTGTACTTGCCGCAGGCGCATTCCCAGTCGCGGGTAGGTCCGAAGATCTGCTCGCCGAACAGGCCGTCTTTCTCCGGCTTCAGGGTACGGTAGTTGATGGTCTCCGGCTTCTTGACCTCGCCGTAGCTCCAGTTACGGATGTCGTCGGCGGTGGCCAGTCCGATCCTCAGTTTGTCAAATTCGTTGACGTCCAGCACTCTATTGTCCTGTCTATCGATTCTTAATGCTTATCACGTTGTTCGGGGATTGGCCGCGCTGCACGCTGTGCTGCAGCGCGGCCAATCCTTTCAATCACTGGAATTCGGGTTCCTCGGCAACCTGATCTTCCTTGGCGGCAGCGTCAGGACGCGCACCAATGTTGAAGCCCAGATCATCGGAGGATGCGGACGGATCGTCGTCCTCTTCCTTCATGTCGATAGCCACGCCGTCGGCGTTGAGCACTTCGACATTCAGGGACAGGGACTGCATTTCCTTAAGCAGCACCTTGAAGGACTCCGGGATGCCTGCCGGCGGCAGGTTCTCGCCCTTCACGATGGCGCCGTAGACGCGCACGCGGCCGTCGACGTCATCGGACTTGGTGGTCATCATTTCGTGCAGCGTGTAGGCGGCACCGTAGGCCTCGAGGGCCCACACTTCCATCTCGCCGAAGCGCTGGCCACCGAACTGAGCCTTGCCGCCCAGCGGCTGCTGGGTGATCATGGAGTACGGGCCGGTGGAGCGGGCGTGGATCTTGTCGTCGACCAGGTGGTGCAGCTTCAGCATGTACATGTAGCCCACGGAAATCGGCTTCGGGAACGGTTCGCCGGTACGGCCGTCGAACAGGGTCGCCTTGCCGTCAGGGCCAACGAGCTTGTTGCCGTCGCGGTCCGGAAGGGTGCAGCTGAGCAGGCCCTTGATGGTCTCCGGACGGACGCCGTCGAACACCGGGGTTGCGACCGGGGTGCCCGGAGCGCCCTTTTCGGCGCCCTGCGGCACGTACTTCTTCCAAGCGGCCTCGGCATCCGGGTCGAGGGAGATGTCCCAGCCGGCGTGCGCGATCCAGCCGAGGTGCAGTTCCAGCACCTGGCCAAGGTTCATTCGAGAAGGCACGCCCAGCGGGTTCAGCATGATGTCGACCGGAGTACCGTCGGCGAGGAACGGCATGTCCTCTTCCGGCAGGATGCGGGAGATGACGCCCTTGTTGCCGTGACGGCCGGAGAGCTTGTCGCCCTGGGTGATCTTACGGTGCTGTGCGATGTAGACGCGAATCATCTGGTTCACGCCGTTCGGCAGTTCGTCGCCGTCTTCCTCGGCATCCTCGCGGGTGATTTCCTTGACCGCGATGACGGTGCCGGTCTCGCCGTGAGGCACGCGCAGCGAGGTGTCA
>UMEI01029274.1_pt1 | contig 31613 bp, 36 predicted proteins | sample 1964711 | NCBI WGS metagenome assembly UMEI01 (sample SAMEA4836016, study PRJEB28245) | human gut metagenome | biome: gut microbiome; material: fecal sample | place: Denmark | collected 2008 | reverse complement strand
GCATTAATTTTTCTGTTATTAAAATAGTTGGAAACAATTTGTTTTTCATTTTTCAATGTAATCATATCATCGTCACAAATTCCTATTTTTAACATTATTTTCACCTCTTTATGATATTATTATACAAATAATTTGTATAGATATATAAATATAAAAGTATTTAAATACTTTTAAATGAACAAAAAAATAAGGGTATTATCCCTTATTAAAAATATATTTATATTTTAAAACTTATATTTTTAGTTTATCGATTATAGTGCTTTTTGATGAATTGTAATAAATTTTAGGTGTTATATAACAAATTAGAAATAAAATCAAATTAATAATTGCATATAGTAAATAAGAGAATTGGTATTTAAAATAATAAAGAGTATGTTGGAATAAAGAGACAACAACTTTTGATAATGGAATACCAATTATTGTTAGTAAAGAAATTGAAATTATAAAGTAAACTAAACCTTCATAAGAAAGCAGTTTGTAAAGTTGCTTTTTTGTCATTCCAATTGCTTCTAACATAGCAAATTCTTTTTTCTTAGTGTTAATAGTCATAATTATAATATTGATAAAATTAAAGATTCCCAAAATAAGTAAAATACTTGCAAAAAGAATACCTACAAACATAAAGCAATTTATAATTGGTTGTAATTGCTTGATGGTGTTGATTTGACTTTTAAAAGTGATAGTACAGTTTTTAAAAATACTTAAAAGTTTTTCTTGGAGTTCTTCATTATCCGCATTTTTAGTATTGATTTTTAATTCTTCATAAATTGGATTTATTTGTAATCTTTCAAGACCTTTTTCACTCATATAAATACAGATATGATCATTATCAGAAATCAAATAATTTTGGGCATCTTGTAGAAAATTAGAATCTTCTTTAAATAAATTTTCAATTTTATAATCGATAAGTTCACCGTTATTATTTTGTATTGAAAGGGAATCATTTATATACTTACGTGATACAGATGTATCTAAAAGATAGATGCTATCACCATTTAAAAATGATATGTTATCTGTTTTATTTGTTTTAGAAAAATGAGAAAGATCATCTTCATTTAAAAGAATGATAGTTGCTTTAAAATGATTGCTTTCTTTAGCAAAACTATTCTTCTTACCTAATTCTTTTTGCAAAAATTTAGATGAACCTGTAACTGTTGAATAAGCAGTTTTAACGATTTTTAATTCAGTTATTTCTTTTAAAGATTGTACTTTTGAGATTTCTTTATTGGTTATATCACTTTGCTTTCCTTCGTTATTTGGATTATTTGCCTCGATATTAAAAGAATAAGGCTGTTGTCTAGCAAAAAGAATATTATAATCTGGCTTTGAAATGGCAGAATAAATTGTTAAACAAGAAAATAATCCAATAAATAGTGAAAGTATAACAGAAATATTTCTTTTACCGTTTCCTAAAATATTTTTAATAGCGAGAGACAGTATGCGATTTTTTTTGAAAATAGAAAATGATCTATTTATATATGATGCATTACCTAGACCGTTATATCTAATTGCCTCAATAGGTGATATTTTGCTAGCAATCTTTGCTGGTTTTTTACTGCTTACCCAAATAGTAAGCAAGACATAAATAATAACAATTAAAAACAAGAAAAGGCTAAATGAAACATTGCATGGAAAGATGTTTTCAATAGCTGATCCCGATATTAATCGTCGAAGTGTATAAGGTACTAAAAAATATGAAAATAGTGATGCGAACACTAATCCCGTAGGAATTGCTAATAAAGCATAAAATAGTGTTTCTTTTTTTACAATCGATTTTATTTGTTTTGGGGTCGTTCCTATTGTTTTAAGTTGTCCATAAAAATAAATGTCATTATTGATAGACAGTTGCATAATATTATTGATAATAAAATATCCGCTTAATACAATTAGAATTGCTAGAAATGCACATGCTACAATAGATAACAAACCGTCTGTTTTATTTGTTAAAAGACCAAAACTATAGAGCTTTTGATTTTTTGCTAAGTTTAAGTCTTTATTTAATTGGGACATAATCTTATCAGCATCTTGGTGTTTATCTTTAAGAGAAACCATTGTGACTTGATAAAGAGACGAATGTGATTTAGCGTACATATTTGAAATAATAATATTTCCTATTTGATTAATTTCTTGATTATGATCTTTGAAATAAAAAGTTGCTGCAGCAACATTAGCACTTTTGGTTTTTTGATCTCGACCAATTAAATAATCAGTAAAAATAGCACTAATATTAAATCTTTGTTTTTGATGATTTATATTTAAAGTAATATAATCACCAATTTTTTTGTTTTTATAACCTAATTTATTTAATGTCCATCTTGACAAAGCAATTTCATTTTTCTTTGTAGGATAATTTCCTTCAAATGAAGCAATTGTAGGCAAGATGTCTTCTTTCCATTCAATATCATCATAATTAGAAAGAACGATTTGACTATCTGAATAGGAATTTTCAAAATTAATACGACCATAATAGTGTTGATTACCAATATTTTTAATATAATCTAAATCATTTAATTTGTTTTTTTGTTTTTTAGTAAGATTCGTCATCATGATTTGACTTGTTGTCCCTGCACTTCGTAGATTATAGGTTTGATAATTGTCATAGTAACTGAATCCAATTGAAAAAATACTATAAATCATAAAAGTAACAAGAATGATAGAGACAAACATAAAAAGTGTTTTTGTTTTCTTTTTTAATGTTGATAATGTGAGTTTATTGATTGCTTTTTTATTATTATTCATCATTGTTTTCACGCAACTTTCCGTCTTCAATTTTTATAATACGATCAGCTAATTGAGCAATATCCTCATTATGAGTAATCATGACGATTGTTTGTTTAAATAAATGACTTGTTCTTTTAATTAATCCTATAACTTCCTGAGTAGTTTTTGAGTCAAGATTTCCAGTGGGTTCGTCTGCAAGAATAATAGATGGTCTTGTTGCCAGCGCTCTAGCGATAGCAACACGTTGCTGTTGACCACCTGATAGCTTATTGGGATATATATTTTTTTTATCTTCTAGTTTTAAAACATGAAGTATTTCGTTTATAAAATCATATGGAATCTCATTACCATCAAGTTCAATAGGTAAAGTGATATTTTCTAAAACAGTGAGATTACCAATAAGATTATAATTTTGAAAAATGAAACCAATGTTTCTTCTTCTAAAAATAGCCAGTTCATCTTCATCCATTGATGTAATATCAATATTATTAATAAATACTTTTCCACTGGTAGGTTTATCTAATCCACCAAGTAAATTTAAAAGAGTAGATTTTCCACTACCAGAACTTCCAACAATTGCAATAAATTCATGATTGTTAATATTCAAGTTAATGTTATCCACAGCTTTTACAGTATAGTTATCCATTTTATAATATTTTTTTAAGTTTATTGTTTTTACGATTTCCATAAGCACTCTCCTTTGGTTATCTATATTCTACAAAATAAATATCACAAACTTGTTACAAAAAAGATAATGAATTAAAAAATTCATTATCTTTTTAAATAGATTGTAAAAGTCGAACCTTTTCCATATTCGGATTGGACAGTGATATAGCCTTCTTCTCTAGATAAGATTTCTCTTGTCAAATAGAGTCCAATACCAATACCATCTTCATCTTGCACTTCCTGTGCTCTATAAAATCTTTGGAAAATATTATTATAGTTTTCTTTTTTTATACCAATTCCTTGATCAGTAATTATGATTTTAGAAAAGAAAGTATTTTTTGACATCTGAATTGTTATGGTTGTATTTTTATTTGAATATTTTATACAATTTTCTAAAACATTAAAAATTGCTTCTTGAGTCCACTTTTCATCATATAGGGCAGAGATATGTGTATTTTTGGATAGTTCGATATTAATATGTTTTTTTTCAGCAAGTAAGAAAACATGATTAATGACTTCAATTAGAGTAGAATAAAGATCATTTTTTTCAATATTTAATTGAATGATATCTGTTTCTAATCGAGACATTTTAATAAGAGATTCCATTAGGAAATCAAGTTTATTAATTTGTTGATTAAGCATTATATGAAAGTCAATAGCTTCTTCTTTAGATAAGTCATTACGTGCTAATAAATCGTTATATATTTTGATGTTAGCTAAAGGTGTTTTCACTTGATGAGAAATATGAGTGACTAATGATTGAATTTCTTGTTTAGAATGGATTGTTTCTTCTTTTTCGATATCTAATTCTTGTTTATATTTATTAATTTGATGTAATAATTTTGATTCAATCGTTTCTTCATATTCTTTATTGCTTTGAGTTGCTGTTTTATCAAAAGTATTAAAAATATAATGTGTTAAATGATTTATTTTTGATTTGAAAGAAAAAATGTTTAGATAGTATATAAAAATACTTACTAATGAATTTAAGATGATTAGGCATCTTAATAAGATAGAATTTGTTGAAAAGAAAATGATTATTGAAATAGAAAATAAAAATAAAGCATAAAAGGTTGAAATAATTTTATTCATCCTGACACCACCTGTAACCTAAGCCATAAACAGTTTTAATATAATGGTGTTTATCATCTTCTATCTTATTTCTTAATCGAGATATATTAACAAGCAATGTATGTTCATCAACATAATTTTCATTTGAATCCCATATTTTTTCAATGATTGTTTCTTTTAAAATTATTTGATTTTGATTTTCTAAAAATAAAGATAATAATTTGAATTCTAAAGGTGTTAATTTGATTTCTTTATTATCGATTACTAATATAGATGTATTTTTATCAAAAAATATATGGTTATCTTTGTAGAAAATGTTTTTTTGCGATCTTTTTAAAATAACATTTATTTTTTTATGAAGAATTTCAATATTAAATGGTTTTGTTACATAATCTTCTGCACCTAAATTAAAACCATGTAAAATATCTGAATCAAGATCACAAGCAGATAAAATAATAACTGGAATATTCGAATTAATTAATTTTATTTGTTTAATAAGATCGAAGCCAGATAAATCGGGAAGGTTGATATCTAAAATAATGATATCAAAATTATTTTTTTCTAATGCATCTATCATATCATGACCACAAAAAAAGGAATCGACTTGAAAATTTTCTTTTTTGAAATAAACGGATATTGCTTTATTTAAAGCTACATCATCTTCAATTAATAAAATACTATACATATTCATCACCTGTTAATTAATTATCTATTTTGCAAATTAATTGTCAATAAGTAATATTCTTAAAATTTTGATTTTAGTAATTAAAACTGTAGTTAAGACATAATTCATGTATTTTAGACAAATATTATTAGCATAAAGCAAATAAAGTGGTAATTTTTTCTTGTGAAGAGGAGATGGGTTAGTTATGAAAAAGAAATTAAATAAAATTATAATCATTGGATTAGCTATTGTAATGGTTACCTTTATTTTTTATAAGAAGATAACAGATAATAATCCTTATAACGATTTTAAAAATATTTCCATTAATGAATCATTAAATCAAAAAGATAAGAGCTATTATTTGTATTATTACATGAAAGATTGTTACTATTGCAATTTAATAAAAGAAGACATGTTTAATTTTGCAAAGAAACATAAAAATATTTATTTTGTAGATATTGATAAATACAAGAATCAAAGAATTAAGTATGATTGGTAATCTTTTAATACAAAAAATGATAAAGAAATTGGCTATTCGAAAGAATCAGAAAGGATAATATGGTGATTAATATGCCTACAGAAGCATGTACAATTTATGTATCTACAAAAATTTCAAATTCATTTACACCAGATAATGAGTTTAAAGGAAAACCGATTTATATTGAAGTTGATAATAAAGGCACATTAACTACAACATGTGAAAATCAAATTGATAATTTATCAACAGGAATAGAACTCAATGGGGATGCTTCAAAATTATTAGATGGAACAATTGATAGTTTAAAAGAAGTGGCAGTTTCAGTAACAACAGGAAAAATTGGAATGAAATTAGGAGTATCAGAAGATGGTTATCCAGTTTACACATTTGTTGTAACAACAGACGATATTTTACCGGATTCTGATTCAGTAGATGATGAAATGACAGTAGAAATTAGTTCCTGCCATTCCTACTGATTCATCACAACCTAAATATAAAATTGATTGGAACAGAGTAGCAGAAGTAAGTGTAAGTGTAGCTGCAATTGTAATTTTATCATTAGCATTTGCAGGTGGTACTTATTTAGTTGCTATGCAAGCATTTTTTGTTGCACAAAAAATGCTTATTCCTGCGTAAAACATTAATATTCTATTTAGAAAGAGAATATGTTATAATTCGAGTACACTGTAAAATAATATAAGGAGGGCTAAGTATGGAAATTGCGATAAAAGATAATAAAAGAAATTGGCAAATAGTAAAGGATAACAGAAGATTTTTGTTTCCACCAAAAATTAGATTAGCTTTTAAAATATGTATATTAGTCTATGTTGCATTATTATTGATAAATGTGCTTATGCATCAATTTAAGTTATGGATGGCTTTTGTTTTACCAATGGCAATAATTATTCTTGAAGTGCAGATTTATTATTTTGCAAAAAAAACAATAAACCTTCAAAAAGAAATATTTAAAAAAGAAGAAATATCTTTTGATTTGGTATTTTTAGATGAAGGTATTGATATGATACAAGAATCACAACATACTTTCATAGAGTATAAAACTATAAAAGAAGTAATTGATACAGGAACACTTATTATGATGTTGACTAAAGCAGGTGCAGTTCTTTATTTTGAAAAGAAAAATGCTACAAAAAGTCAATATGAGGGAATAAGAAAAATATTTGAAAAGAAAAATATACTTTGTAAAATGAAAAATATCTAATTATAAAATGTGTTTTGTGTCAATAGTTGAGTAACTTAAGAGATAGCAAAAAAGCTATCTCTTTTCTTTGTTAAAATTTAAATGAAAAAAATATTAAATTATTAATTATTAGGCTTATAATGATTATTTTTTTGAGTATTGTTATCATTATATAAAATTTTAATATTCAATTATATATCTTATGTTAAAAATTGACTGCTTATGATTAAATACTATTAATAATTCTAAATTATCCTTATAAAGCTATATATTAAAAATCACTTTTTATATAATTTTTAGTGTAACTAAAAAAGGAGATAGAAATATGGAAAAAGAAAAATTAGTAAAGGCTTTAGAAAATTATTTTGAAGATTGTAAATTTAGAAAAAGATTAAATAATAAAACAATAAAGGCTTATAAAATAGATTTAAATCAATTTTTTGAAACTGTTAACAATCTAGACGATGAAGTAAAAGAGATAAATGAGTATATATTTTTTTTGAATAAAAAATATTCTAAACATAAAACCGTGAAGAGAAAATTGGCAAGTGTAAAGGCTTTTTATTCCTATTTAGAATATGAAGAAATTATTGAATATTCACCATTTAACAAAGTAAGAACAAAAATAAAAGAACCACATGTGTTACCAAAAACAATTCAAAAAGAAAATATAGAGAAAATTATTCAATATTTATTTGATAGAGTATCATCTGCTAAAACAGATTTTCAAACAATAATATCAATTAGAAATATTGCAATTATTGGATTACTTTTTTCAACTGGAATACGTATATCAGAATTATGTAATATAAAGGTAGCAGATATAAATTTTAATGAAAAAACTCTTAAAATTTTTGGGAAAGGATCAAAAGAAAGGATTTTATATATTGGCAATGAAACTGTTGTTGACTTTTGTAAGAAATATAAACAATTAAACGAATATGTTGCTGAAAATGATTACTTTTTTTTAAATAGATTTGGGAAACAAATTTCCGATCAATCTGTGCGAATTTTTTTGAAGAACATCGAATCTGAATTGAAGTTAACAGAACATATTACGCCACACATGTTTAGACATACATTTGCAACAACATTATTGGAAAAAGATGTTGATATTAGGTATATACAAAGTATCCTAGGGCATAGTTCGATATCTACAACTCAAATCTATACACATGTTACATACTTCAAACAAATAGAAATACTAACAGAAAAAAATCCTATAAATGATTATCATTTAAGTACTTAAAGTGATAATCATTTATAGGTCAAATAAAAATAAGTAATTGTAATTGAAAACGTACTATTTAATTACTATAAATAAAAAAGAGGTTTAGAAATAATATTTTAATCTATGACCTCGTTTTTTATTTTCCAATAATTTTGTATTTTTTTAAGTTCATCATTACTAATTTTTAAAATATCATTTTTAATACTTTCAATAAATTTATCCCTTGAACGAATGCTGCTAAAATATTGAGCACTACCTTGAATGTGCTGATTATCTAAAATTTCTATTAGCATTTTTGAATGTTCAACCCTATAAATCTTATTTGGGTAGTTATTATGGTCGCAATTTCTCATATCTTTAAAGTATATAGTTGACTCCATGATAAAATTTCACCTCATGGAATACATTATAGCAAGATTAAAATATAAAACTAGACTTGACATATTAATAATTTTATTTTGAAAAAAATTCAAAGAATTTGATAAATGTTTTATAAAAAAAGGAGACATGCAATATAGCAATAAAATGTTAAATATTTCTATATTTAAAGCAAATAATGGAATATTTGTATTTTAATTCAAATTATTGCATTTTATGTAATAAATATAGCTATTATTTATAAATTTTAATATTCTATAATTGAAAAAGGGGATGATAATATGCAAGGTATTTTTTTAAACTGGTTATATTCAATTTGTCAAATAATAATTCCATTGTTTTTTAGTATGATTTTACAATATCTAATTTGCAAAAATTTTTTTAAATATGGATGGATTATACCAGCTTTGTCTGCTTTGCTTTTTGTTTATAAAGTTTTTAAATTATTATATCCTTCAATGATTATGAATTTATATAAACTTAATCCCAATATCATTGTTCTACATATTGGAATATTGATTATTTATAGTACATTTTTCTTTACTACATTTTGTATTTATTTTATGAAAAAGAAAGAAGGGAAAAAATCATGAAAAAAATTATAAGAATTATTGCAATTATTTTAACAGCTTTATCAATAAATTGTACATCTGTATTTGCTATAGAGTCATCCATCTCAAGGTATGAAATAAAACAAAAACTTTTAGAAGTGGGTGTAAATGAAAATAAAGTAGATTCGTTGGTTACAAAGATACAAGATGGTGAAAAACTCGATTGTATGAAAGAAAAGTATAATAATATAAAACCAACAGTTAAGTCATGGACTGACACTGGAGGATATGAAAAATATGTATATCCTGATGGATCAGTAAAGACATTGAGTGTTACACCAGCAATTGTAACTGGAAGCATCACTGGTGGAAGTCACACAAGTGGATCGAATTGGTATGAATGGAAAAATGCTAGAGTAATTGCATCTTGGGGAGTAGTTACAGCTAGTTTTTACGCAAATATATTTGGAGCTACTGGACAAGGTAAAATTAATAAAGTTTGGGGCGAAGGTGTAACTGTTGTTGGCGGAACATTTAGTGGACTTAGTTTAAAAACAGTTAGAGCACAAACTACTAATAGTACACCAGCTCAAGCAAGATTATATTTTATTGGAAAATGTACGGGTGACTTTGGGCAATCTACATTCTATTTAAGACTTTATGTTCCATATAACTCTGCTCCGTATGCGAAATTTTCAATGCCTAATTAGTAAGTAAAAAAGATTTTTATTACTTTAATTATTATAAAAAATAGGTAGTAATTACTAATCAAAATATTCTTTTAGTAGAACAAGAAGGATTGGATAATTTAAATTATTAGTTTTTTGATTTTAAAATTACTAAAAATAGTAAATTAAAATGAATCTCATTTTTTTGATATGATAATCAAATAATGTAGATTCATTTTTTGTTATTTAATTGATTATTTAAAATTAATTAAAAATATTGTACTAACTATTTATTTGATTTTTTTTGTAAATATTTTGAATGTTTTATTAGCATAGTTAAATTATATAAGATATATAAAATTATCATCATTTTAGTAGTAAATTGAAAAATAAATATAGATTAATACTTCATTTTGATATTTAGTGTATTTTATTCAAATAATTCGCATTTTATTCTATATTTGTTCAAATATGTAACCAAAATAATATAATTTTTATTGTAGTAAACAAAAATATTTTTATTGGAGGAATAGAAAATGGAAAGCAAAAAATTATTTGAAGAAGTATTTAGCGAAGTTGATGTAAATGATGTTGATGATGTATTAGGTGGAAAATGGTCTAAAGAACAATGTGTAGCTGCTTCTTTAGCTTGTGCTGCTAGTGCTGCAGGTTGTGGATCAGTTGATGCAACTTTATGTGATGCAATTAAGAAAAATTGTTATTAAAAAATAATCGTTTACTACAAATTAGGATAGTATTATTAAAACAATTCTATCCTTTTTATAAATTGAATATTAATGAAAGAGGTGAAATTATGAATTCATTAGTAAATAAAATTTTATTTAGAGATTATTTAAAAAATAGAATTCTAATAAGTACACTATTTATCATCTCGATATTTGAGTATTTATTGATTATTCTTTTGAATAATATATCTAATAATGATTATGGTTATACAATTGCACTAACTAAATATATACTTGCTCTAACATTGATGCTGTTTGTGTTTTTAGCAATATATGTAAATATGTTTCTTATAGAAGATAGCCAGTTTCAATTGTCAGTATTGATGGTTAACGGAAAAAGCTCTTATTCTTTGACAAAGCAAATCATGAGGAGATATTTAATGATTTTGTTTATCATTACCTGTTTAGGAAGCTTGGTAGGGTATCTATTTATTGGTTTTGTTTTAAATGGGAATGTCGGAAATGTCATTTTTATAAATAATTCTGATTTTCTGAATTCAGTATACTTAGTTTTTTTATTATTTCTACTTAAATGTATTTATATATTTATGATAAATGTAGGAAAACTAAGAAACATTCGTTTTAAATTGATTAGTTATTTAAATAATATTTCTAGAAAAGAAAATAAAGTAGGGTATTTCAGCTCTTTTATTGTTGAAAAGGAAACGAAAAAATTTCCTTATGTAAAAGTTATATGTCTTATTTTATTGTTTATGGTTTTTTTTGGAGCGTTTAATTTAATTTGTACTGTCCAATTGGAATATTTAAATTTTTTTATAGGAATGATGGGAGTTATTATATCTTTTATTTTAATAACAAGAATTTTAATACCTATATTATTTGATTTTTTTCATAAACACTTATTAAAAAGTAAAATTTGGATTATTGCATATAATGACTTTATTTCTTTATACCAAAATATATTATCATTGATTGCTATGATAGTTACTATTATTCCTATTTTTCTTTATCTAATTTTTATTAGTAATGAAGATCCAAAAATTATTTATATTATATGTTATTTTGTAACAATTGTTTCTTTGATAATGTGCTGTTTTTTTAAATACTACGTTTATTTTAATGGAAAGAAAAAACAAATCATAACTTTAAATTCTATAGGTTATACATTTAAAGACATTTATAGAATTCAAATAAGAGAACTGTTTCTTATGTTTGTTTTGTTATATTTTTTACCAACGGTTATTTATATAATAATGATTTTAAAAATAAATATAACAATACTTGAAATGGTTTTATTACTAATATATGTAGTACCTTTAGCTATACTTTATATATTTAATAAAATATTAATTAAAAATAAAATGAGGGAGGTAATAGAAAATGAACAACAATTTAATAGAAGTGAGTAAAATTACAAAAATATATGATGAAGATATATTTTTTAAAAGAGGCACTAATTATCATGTATTAAATAAAATTGATTTTTCACTTCAAAAGGGAGATTTTGTATCAATTATGGGTCCTAGTGGAAGTGGTAAATCAACATTTTTGAATTGTATTTCTGGACTTGATACTCCAACTACAGGAAAAGTACTACTTTTTGGTAGAAATATTACAGATATAAAAGACGAAGAAATTAGTTATTTAAGAAGTCATGATATAGGTTTTGTTTTTCAAAATCATAATCTTATTGAAAATCTAACGATTTATGATAATATTGCAACACCTCTTATTTTAAATGAAGAAGATAGCAATGTCATTAATCAAAAAGTTCATGAGTATTCTAAAAAATTAGGTATTGAACATTTATTAGAAAAAAAACCATTAGAATGCTCTGGTGGAGAGAGGCAGAGGGCAGCGATTGCACGTGCTATTGTAAGTACCCCACAAGTATTAATATGTGATGAGCCGACAGGAAATCTTGATTCGAAAAATTCACATGAAGTTTTAAAAATTTTCAAAGAATTAAATGATGAGGGTACTTCTATTATTTTAGTGACTCATGATAGCGCAATTGCTAGCTATGCTAATAAGTTTTTATATTTAAGAGACGGTCAAATGCAAACACAACTTATAAAAAATCAAACAGATCAAAGAAGCTTTTATGAAGAAATTAATAGAATAACCGAAAAAGATGTTTTATTAAGCATTTTTTCAAATCTAAATGAAAAGGATATAGCCGATGAAGAGTCGCCAACAACTAATAATAATCAAAATTTTAATGTTAGTGATGCTCAAAATATTAGAAAAGAAAGCAATAATAGATCTGATAATGATATAAAAGTTATTAATGTCGATAATTCAAAAAATAAAACAAGAGAGAATGTCTTTGCAGTATTTAAAGATAGAAAACTTACACTTGAACAAAAGAAGTGTAGGCTACTAAATATAGAAAAAGACTATCTAGAATATGAAAGTGTGACACATAATGATGTTAGAATTTATTATAATGACATTAAAAATATAAAATTGTTTTTAAGTGCAACTTTTCGACAATTAGGCTTTTTCAGTGAATATATGTATTATGTTAATATTGATTTATTATTAGAAAATGATAAATATGAACTTAGGTTGGAAAATATAGATGATGTTTCACCATTATTTGATATGTTTATAAGTAAGAATCTTAAAATAGATGATCCAGCAGATATTATAGGAATATATGCAAAACATAAAGTTGATTTAGATAGACATCGATATATACAACGTAATTACAAAAAGTTCTGCAAAATGTACGGATTTAAGTAATGAATAGTTTCAAGATAAACTTATTTAATAAAGAGATTATTAACAAATTCGCAGAAGATGTTCCTAATATATATATGAAATACTATGAGAATATTAGGAATGCATTGGAACTTATTCAAAATTACGACTATTTAAATTCATTTTTTGAAAAAAAGGACAAAAAAATTTATAAAAATAATGAATTTTTAAAATGCTTAGATGAGATAAAAAATCATAATTTAAAAGTATCTTGTATCATCCTCACAAAAAATGAAGAACAATATATTGAAGAGTGCCTTAAATCTATAGAAAATTGTTTTGATGAAATTGTAATTATTGATACAGGATCAACAGATAATACAATATCTAAAATATTGCAATTAAATATAAGCACTGTAAATATTTATTCGTTTGAATGGGTTGATGATTTTTCAAGTGCTAGAAATTTTGGAATTAGTAAGGCGAAAAGTGACTGTATATTTTTTATTGATGCTGATGAATGCTTAGAAAAAACATCATACGAACAATTACATGATATATTAAATATATTTTACTTTTTTCCATATAAGGAAAGACTGGTGTTATCTCCTTCTATAATTGATTTGCAAACTGGGCAACATCATATAAATGTTCATAGAATTTTTTTTAAAAACAATTTTCTTAAATATTATGGAAGGGTGCATGAAGAAATTAGGTCTAATCATGGGAAAATTATAAATTTATATTTAAAAATAAATATAATTCATAAGGGATATATGTATGATAGGATGATTAATAAGGATAAAATAAATAGGAATTTATTTTTATTAGAAAAGCAGCTTTGTGAAACACCTGATGAAGTAAGATGGATATATATGTATGTAAGGGATGGAATATCAATTCTTGATGAGAACCAATTAGAAAGAATATTAATAAATACAATATTAATCGACCCAAAAGGAAAAATAAATATTAATAATTTAAAAGATAATGAGTATATTTTTGGGTTGTTAACTTGTTTATGTATGATTTATCTTAGAAAGAATAAATTAAGTCAAATAGAAAATATTACTAATATAATGGAAATGTTAATTCCAAATAATAGTAATTCATTCTATTTTAAAACAATGGCAAGATATATTTTGTCTAAAAATGAATTAAAAAAATTACTAGTTTCTAGTATGCAATATAGAAAAAATAATTTTAATGCACAAATAGGAATGATAAATGACGAAGGCTATCATATTGATTATTTAATAGGAATTATTTTGTTTGATTTATATGAATTTGATAGTGCAGAAAAATATTTTGCTTTTTTAGAAAATAAATTTAAATATAGTGAATTTGATATTTATATAAAAAAATATAGAAAAATGTTAAAAAAATAGAGGAGATTTAAAATGATGAAGAAAATATTAGCAATATTGCTGATAGCAGTTGTAATGACGGGATGTAGTCAAAATAAAGAATGTCATAATAAATGTTCTTTATCTGATAATAATGATAATTTTTATGAAACTATATAAATTACATACTAAACAGCAAGAAGAGAATGAATGCGGCATAGCATGCATTAATACGATACTAAAATATCATAATTATATTTTAAGTTATAGTAATATAAGAAAATCGTTTCAAATAAAACAAGACGGACTTAGTATTAAAGATATAATTTGTTTCTTTAGTAGTATGGATATAGAATCAAAAATATATAAACCTGATAATTTAGTTTTTAATTTGAAAGAGATAGATAAAAAGCAATTTCCTTGTATAGCACTTATTCAAAAGGATAATATAAATCATTATATTGTGTTACATAAAATGTTAAAAGGAAGATATGTTTATTCTGATCCAGCAAAAGATACATTTACTATTACTAATAATTCCCTATTTCTAAAAAATGTTAGTTACATAATTAGTTTTGATATAAAAAAATTACATTTTAGAGAACTGGTAGATAAAATAAATGAATCATATTTTGTAAAACTAGTATATACAAAAAGAAGAGAGTTAATTGCTATATTGCTTAAAAATATGTTGGCATCCTTGTTTATGGTTTTTTCCTCATTAAAGTTTGGTTTATTTGTAGATACAATAGGCTATAAAAATTTAACTTTTAATCGCTTAATTTGGCGTTATAGTATTATATTTTTTTTCGTTGGATATCTTGAAAAAAAGTTGTTATATGTAGTAAAAAAGAAACTTATTTATCAAACAAAGCAAATAAGCGAAGATATTAATATATTTTTATTTGAAAAAGTAATATCTGAATATAAAAATATAAAACTTAATAAGGTTGGTGATATATTTTCAAGAATTATAACTTTTATAGAGTCAGTGTCTTCTGTGATTGAAAATTATTTATATTTTTTTGGCGATTTATTAATTGTGTTGGCGTTTTCAATATGGATGTTAAATGTTAACTTTCTTCTTTCTATAATAGTTATTTTTTCTGTGCTTTTAAATATTTTAATAATATATAAAACATATATATTTGTTTATATAGCAAGTTATAATTCTTTTAATGATTATTCTGAGTATTATGGTAAATCTATTGAAGTTTTAGATAACTTAGAAAAAATATCATATTCATTCAGTCAAAAGTATCATTTGAATAATGTCAAATCTGCATTATATCAATCTAAAAATAGTGAAAAGCACTTAAAAGATATTTTTAATAATATTTCATTAATTAGAAGCTTAATTACAATGTTCACAAGTTTATTGATAATTATTATTGGCGTTAATTTTGTACATTATAAAATAATAAAAATGGGTACGCTAACTACTTTTATAATGATTTCTAGCCTATTACAAAATGTTGGAGATCGGTTTATTGATGTTTATTTAAATACACAAAGTACAATGGTTTCTTATGAGCGAGTTGTACAAATAGTTGATACAGATATGTATTTTCAAAAAAAGACAGATTTATTATTAGATATTGATAATATAAATACAATTATATTTGAAAACTTAAGTGTTTTTTATAGCTGTAATATTATCAATGAAGTAAGTTTATGTATAACAAATAAGAATAATATAATATATGGTGAAAGTGGGATAGGTAAAAGTACATTTGCAAAGATTATTGCATTAATTGATGATAATTATACGGGTAAATATAAAATAAACGGGATTGTTGTTAATCAAAATAATAGAGATTATTTCAAACAATATGCAGTATATATCGATAATAATCCTGTTATATTTACAGGAACAATACGTGAGAATATATGTCAAGGGAAGAAAATTCTTGAAAATCATTTAAAAGAAATCTGTAGAAAAACAAAAATTTTAGATTTTATAGAGGATCAAAAATATGGATTTGATACTATGTTATATTCTAATCATTGTACTTTATCGACTGGTCAAAAGCAAAGAATGGAATTAGCAAAAGCAATTTTATTAGAACCAAAAGTATTAATACTAGATGAAGCTTTATCAAATTTAGATGAGATTACTAGAGATGAGATAATAGAAAATCTTAATACATTTCCTTTTATGAAAATATATATTACACATGATGAATTAAAAATAAAAAATTGTGATTATTTTGAAATTAAAAATAAAAAAATTATAAAGAGGAAAATAAATGAAAAATAGAAGTTATATAACAATTGTTAATACTTTTTTTAAAAAATTAGGAATGAACTATCATATATATAATTTTGGTCTTTTTAGAAAAATGGAAAAAGAATCAAAAAATTTTATAGATTTTTTATATAAATTAGGTTTTAAAATAAACATTACTTCGTCACCAAAAGAAAAATTGACAATTTGTCAAAATGATGAACAGTTGCATATAGCACTTTTAAGTAGTAATGGTATATTGTTTTTTGATGAATATGGAGATGAAATTCAATGTCAAGAAAAAAAATTGCAATTTATTGAGTTCTTAAATTTAGAAAATATTAAAGAAAATACTTTTAGTATTTTAAAATTTCTAAAAAGTGATTTTGAAGTTGTAAAACAAATTAAATTGATAAGAAGTGTTATTATCAAAGTTGTACAGTTTTACTTAGTTTTTTTTATGGCAACTATATTGAGAGTGATTATTGATACAAGTACATATTATCAAAATAAGTATGTATTATTTATTTATATAGGTTTATTAGCAGTAGATGTCAGTTTTATATATTTATCACAATTAATATATAAGATAACGATTTATAATGCTAATAAAATACTAAAGAAAACAGAGTTAAATTTAGATAACATGAATAAGGTATATCAAATTTGTTCAATACCGATATTACTTATACTATGTCTTTATATAATAAACAATTTAGAAAAAAATATCTTTATATTTGTATTTTTTATAATTATGAATACAATATCCTTATTTTTTATAAGTATATTTATTAATAAAATGATCTATTTGAAAATATATAATATTATTTATAACACTATAATTTTTATATTTGAAATTTTTTTGTTTTATAATTGCATGATAATATTTTTCAATGATGGAATGAGTTTAGGAATGATCATTGTTATTCAGCTATTAGTGTATTATGTATTATTAAATTTTTATAATCTTATAATTAATTATAAGGTAGTTGAAAATGAATTTTTAAAATATGAAATTAAAATGTATAACAATAGTATTTATAATGAGGGACAATATCATTGCGTAGAAGACTATGATATTGCATGTAAAGAGTTAGTTGTCAATGATGTATCTATGGAAAAAAATATAGATATTAAATATCCATCAAATGTGATTATTTATGGAGAAAAATATTCAGGAAAAACAATGTTTGTAAAGTCGTTGTTAGGAATAGATAAAATAAATTCATCAAAAATTTATTTAGGAAATCGATGTATAAATACAATTTGTTCAGAAGAATTGAACAAGATTATACTATATTTATCAAATATGAATATAAATATGATTGATTTAGATTTAGAAAATAATTTAAATTCAGATATACAATATGTATATTCACAATTTGGAATAAATAATAAGGATGTACAAGAGAGCAATTCTGAATATTATTTAAAATGCATAGCTAAAGGTATACTAATGAATCCCAAAATATTAGTTTTAGACAATATACTATCTAGTTTAGATATTGAATCAAGAAAAGTGGTTTTGAATGTAACAAAAAAAATGGGAATGACACTTATTGTTGTGGAAAAGAAATACTTTCTTGATAATTGGGATGATTGCTTAAAATTTGAAAAGTCATAGGAAGAAGTAAATTATGAAAAGAAAAGTGTTATTATTAGCAAATGTAATATTAGTTATTATTTCTATATTAGGAATATATAATGTATCAAAAAAAATAGGATATGAGAAAAATTACTATATACAAATATCATCAAATGAATTTAAAAAAGAGATAAAAAAAGATAATTTATTAGTATATTTTTATAAAAAAGATTGTAATGCTTGCTCATTATTAAAAAAAGATTTAAATAACATAATTAAAAAAGATAAGTTAACAGTATATGCAGTTGATATTATGAAAAATGATAACGATGGAATACTTTATAATTATGTTGATATTAAATATACTCCAACAATTATACGGTTTCAAAAAAGCAAAGAAGTCAAACGGATTGAAGGAAATAATGGCTATAAAAAAACTTACGAGTTTTTAATAAACAAAAAAATTAAATAGGAAGGATGAGATACTGTATATATTAAATACAGTGCATAAAATAATTATGAAATATTATATAAAAAGTATAGTAATAGTTATAACGATATTACTCATGTTAACGGGTTGTGCCAATAAATCAAAAAAGACAGATAGTAGAGGCATTAAAGAATATTTAGAAGCAATCACAGAAAATGAATTTAATAGATTAAATGATGAAAAAAAGACGAGTATAGTTTATGTTAGAAGATCAACTTGTGAAGATTGTCAATTATTTGAAGATAGATTTATTGAAGACATTAAAAAGAATAAGAAATATTGGAAAATAAAGTATTTGGATGTTAATAAACTCCATAGTAATGATGATAAATGGAGAAAATTCAAAAGAAAATATACTATATCTGGAACACCAGCATTTCTTTATTTTAAAAATGGTAAATTAATAAATGTTTATAGTTGGACAGAAGAAAAAGGATTTGACTATGAAAAATTTAAAAATTGGATTGAAAAAATACTATAAATTCATATTGTTAATATGTCTAATTGGACTATGTATATGTTGTGTAAAGTCAATAGATGAAGTAATTCTTTTTAAGAAAATTGACAATCAGATAGAATTAGAAAGAATAGAAAAGGTACAAACAAAAAAAATATTTTATTTTTATAAAAGTGATTGTAGTGTATGCAAAAAATATAAAAAAAACATCAATAAATTAGTGCAGAGAGGTTTACTTGTTTATGGAGTTGATATATCTAATAGTAATATAAATAAACTAGAAGTCATAGATAGATATAATTTAAATGAAGTACCTACAGTTGTTATAATAAAGAATGAAAAATGTTTATTGAAGATAGAGGGATATTGTGATTACAGTATTTTATTAAAAAAAATTTCAAATAACTATTAATTTTTTAAATTTAAATAATATTTTATGGAGGTAAACATAATGACATTAGATGAAGTTTCTCAACAAACAGGACTTTCGAAGAGAACGGTTCAATTATATGAAAAAGAAAAACTTATAAATCCTAAAAAAGAAGAAAATATTAAATATTATTCTAAAAATGATATACAAATTATAGAATATATAAATACTTTAAGAAATAAAGGATTTACATTAAATGAAATTAAAAAGATAATAAATGTAAAATACGCTAATATAGTATAATATATTTTTTGTTATTGTTCTATGAAAAAATAATTGTTTTAAAATTTTGATAAAAAATTGATGTTAAAAATAGAATGAATTATAATTAACAATTATAGGAATTTTAGAAAACTGTCTAAAATTATTACATTAATATTTTAGGTACGCAAAGAGCTATTTATATTTTGGGTACCTAATTTTTTGTTATATAGAAAAAAATATAATGAACACTATTAAGCCTCACTATAGTGGTATTTATATTTTATGTCATATATATTTACATTTTCTTGTGAATTGAATGTGCTGATATGTGTAGACATCTTACTTTTGTTGTATTTCAATACACATGAATCTTAAACTAATGATTATTCCACTCCAGCTGATTACTTATTCTGATTAGGTTGACCGAGTATTCCGATAGGGTTGATCAATTATCCTGATGAAATTGACCATCTAAAAGTTTTGACTGTGAGATATCAGCTAAAACAAATTTTCAAACAATAATATCAATTAGAAATATCGCAATTATTGGGTTACTTTTTTCAACGGGAATACGTATATCAGAATTATGTAATATAAAGGTAGCAGATATAAATTTTAATGAAAAAACTCTTAAAATTTTTGGGAAAGGATCAAAAGAAAGGATTTTATATATTGGCAATGAAACTGTTGTTGAATTTTGTAAGAAATATAAACAATTAAATGAGAATGTTGATGAAAATGATTATTTTTTTTTAAACAGATTTGGAAAACAAATTTCTGATCAATCTGTGCGAATTTTTCTGAAGAACATCGAATCTGAATTGAAGCTAACAGAACATATCACGCCGCACATGTTTAGACATACATTTGCAACAACATTATTGGAAAAAGATGTTGATATTAGGTATATACAAAGTATCCTAGGGCATAGTTCGATATCTACAACTCAAATCTATACACATGTTACATACTTCAAACAAATAGAAATACTAACAGAAAAAAATCCTATAAATGATTACAAATTAAATTAAAGTTGTAAAAATATGAATTGACAAAAAAGTTAAGCTTTATGAGCTAAAAATATATACAAGTAAAAAATATCAAAATTAAAACGTAGTAGTTTTTTGTTAAATATTAAGTTTTTTTATTGAGTTTAATTAAATTATATAAATATTAGCCTACATAGTGTTTTTTATTCAAAAAAAATGTTGTTTATTCTATAAAAATAGAAATTAATTTTTCAAGGTTATACACTAATAATGTAAATAATATTATTTATACATTATAGAAAGGAGAAATGACATATGAGTAGTAAAAAATTATTATCTGAATTAATGACAAAAATTAATTCAGAAGATATTTTAAATGAAACTGGAGGAAAATGGTCAAAATTTCAATGTGTTTCTGCAGCTGCAGCTTGTGCAGTAGGACCAATTTGTGGATATTATAGTCCTGCTTTATGCGATCCAGGTGGTTTATTAGATAAAAACTGTAAATAGTAAAAAAGTATTTGTAAAGTATGACTTCAAAATAAAAATGAAGTCATACTTTACATTATTAAATTTTATCTTAATTATTTCTTGATAGTATGCTATTCAAAAATGAAAAAGTAAACTTTAACAAGTTATTTTCTTAAATTGATGGCGGTTTATATATTTTTTTATTAAGAAATATGGTCAATTAAGAAATTTAATATAAAGATAAAAGGGAGGGAAATAGCTATGTTTAATTTTTCAATACAATATTTTTTTAAAGAAATAAGAAAAAATATAATGATGATTGGTGTTGTTTCAAGCGCGTTATTATTATTAAGTCTAATATTAAATATGTTTTATAACACCGTTTTAAATCCGCCTTTGAATACAAATGATTTAGCTGCTTTTTATGTTGGACTTCTAAGATTTACTATCATTATGTTGTTTATGTTGATGTGTATTTATTTAGTGATTTATTCAATAAATTATTATAATAAAGTACATTCTAGAATTTTAGGTCTATTGAAAATTTTTGGAAATACAACATATGAAATAGTTATATTTTTTACTTTGCAAATTGTTATTATTCTTTTAATTTCATTTTTGGTATTTACATTATTGAATATTGTTGTTACGCCTTTATTATTTAAATTAATTTCATACTATATAAAAAAAACAGTGACTACAATTTTATTTGGTAAAGCGTATTTAGATACTTTAGCATTTTTCTTTTTGACAATATTAGTAATAATTTTCGTTGAATTTAGATATATTATTCAAACACCAACTACCCATTTAATAAAAGGTGACGAAGTTATTTCTTATAGAATAAAGTCAAAAAATTTGTTTAAAGAAATATTATATTTTTTATTATTGTGCTATGGCTTATTTATTATTGTTACTTCAAAATTAGAATTAGATTTAGTAGTGCCACTTTCATTATGTGTTATAGGAATTAATGGAATTATTAAATTTACTATTCCTAGAATTGTTCAAACGGTTATCTTGCAAAAGAATATTAGTGGAGAATTGTTGGTTGTTTTAAAAAATTATATATTTATTATAAATCAAATGGGAGTGCTTGTTTTTTTTAGTGTACTAATTAATTTAGTTATGCCATTAATGATATATATGTATATTAATAAAGTAGGATTCTTTATTGAATTTGTATTGATGTACATTTTCACAAATCTTATCTTAAACTATATTATTTATCAAAGACTCAGCATAAGAAGAATAGATAATAAAAAATCTTATAATAAATTGTATACATTAGGTTATGATTTAAAATCGATAGAAAAATATGTGAAAAAAGAAAATATACTATTTTTTTTAACTCTATTTATTGGTATAGCTGTATATTTTTTTACTTTATCAATTTCATTGATTTTAAAAAATGCGATTCCCAAAATGGCAATATTAATTTGTTTGATTTATATAATTCCAATGTCTGTTATTTTGATTGTAACAAATTATAAAGAAAGGAGAAGTGTATTATCATGGAAGAAATCATAAAAACAGAAATGCTTACAAAAATTTATAATCCATTTAGTAAAAATCCTAAATTGGCTTTAGATGAAGTTTCTTTAAGTATAAAGGAAGGTGAGTTTATCAGTTTTATGGGGAGAAGTGGCTCAGGAAAAACCACATTGTTGAATATTTTATCAACAATTGATGATCTTACAAAAGGAAAATTGTTTATTTATGGCAAAAATATATTTGAAATGTCTGATAGTGAAAAAGCACATTTTAGAAAAGAAAACATCGGCTTTATTTTTCAAAACTTTAATCTATTAGATACACTTACTATTAGAGAAAATATCCAATTACCATTAAAACTTGCAAAGAAAAAAGTAGATCAAGATGACTTTGATCGTATTGTTAGTGAATTAGAAATTACCGACATTTTAGATAAATATCCTTTTGAATGTTCAGGAGGACAAACCCAAAGAGTAGCGGTGGCTAGAACACTTGTCATGCATCCAAAGATTATCTTTGCTGATGAACCAACAGGAAATCTTGACGGTGTTCGTTCTAAACAATTGATGCAATACTTAGAAAAAGTCAATCAAGAAGATAAGATAACAGTGATTATGGTAACCCATGATCCTTTAGATGCAGCTTATTCTTCACAAATGTATTATATTGAAGATGGAAAAATAAAAGATCATTTAATGAAAAATGATGATTCATTTGATACCTATTTTTCTAAGATTGTTAAAATATCTATGGAATTGTAGGAATTGATATGTGTGAGAATATGTATAGAGAACAAGATGCGTTATTTGATAAAGGAATAATAGAAAAATTGGAATTAGTACAAGTAAATAAGAAACAAAAAATATTCATACTGCAAAGAAAAATAGTTTTAACTATGATTAATAATTATGATATGAGTGTATTAGCAAACATGAAAGATAATTTATTTACTGTTCAAAGACGTTTAAAACAAGGAATAATTCCTAAAAAAAATAGAACGCTTATATCTGGAGCTATAATTTGCTTTAATGAAGAAGATAATATATTGGATTGTATTAATTCCATTATTAATTCTGTTGATGAGCTTGTTATTGTTGATACAGGATCTAATGATAACACTTTAAATGTAATTAGGGGTATTAAATCGAAAAAAATAAGATTATATACTTTTAAATGGGATAATAGTTTTTCTCAGGCAAGAAATTTTGCAATAAAAAAAGCTAGATTTGATTGTGTGTTTTTCATAGATGCAGATGAAATTTTAGATAGTTTTGAAAATTATTATAAATTGCACTTATTATTTGACCATTTGGATATGTTAAGTTTTAAACATAGAATTGTATTTACCCCTACCGTAGAAAATATCAATACAAATAACAAAGATTATAGAGTTCAAAGAATTCATTTTAAAAATTCAAAAATGAAATATTTTGGAGATGTTCACGAAGAATTACGCTATGATAATGAGCCAGCGAAGATTATAGAAGTTAAAATTCGAATTATTCATAAAGGATATAGTAATGATTTTATTATTAAAAAAGACAAAATTAAAAGAAATTTAAAATTATTAGAACAAATGATTTTAAAAGAACCAAATAATAAAAGATGGATTTTTATGTATATAAAAGATGGATTCAACTATATGGATGAAAAAGTGCTTATTGACATGGCTTTATGTAATATTTTGATTAATAGGAGTGATGATTTTAACAAAGACAATATTATTTATGATTCTTATACATATGATTTGCTAGGACATCTATGCAAATTATATATAAAAACGGGAAATATAGATAAAATAAAAGATATTTTACCTATTATGGAAGAAATATTACCAGATAGTAGTGATGTAAAATATTATTATTTAGTTAGTGAATATTTTAAATATAAAAAAAATTTGTCAAATCTACTTAATAAAGCAGTTTTATATAGAAAAAATCATATGGATCCTCAACCCTTTATGTCAAGTACAGAGGGATATCATATTGATTTTATGATAGGTATGCTATTGTTTGATTTAAATGACTATGAAATGGCAGCACAATATTTTGATTTTTTAAAAAATAAATTCTATGACAATAATTTAAACGAAATTATAAATGAACTATATAAAATAACTAATGTTTGGAGGAAAGATAATGTTTAAGAAAAATATTTTTTTAATTATGTTGATAATGCTTAATCTTTTAATATTAAGTGGATGCCAGCAAGAAAAATGTAAGGATAAGTGTACATTGTTTACTGATTATTTATATGAATCTATTTAATAAACATATATCACAACGCGAAGAGAATGATTGTGGAGTAGCATGTTTGCAAATGATTTTGCAATCTCAAAAGTATTACATTAGTTATTTAGAATTAAAAGAAATATTAAGGCCTGATATTAGTGGTATATCTATAAATAAAATAATTGAATTTTTATCAACAATAAATGTTGTAACTGATTGCTATATTGTAAATGATAAAGATGCTTTAAAAGATGATTTTAATAAAAAACAATTTCCTTGTATGGCTTTATTAGAAAGAAACAATGGAAATCATTTTATTGTAATATACAAAATAACAAAAAATAAAATTATTTATTCTGATCCAGAAGAAAGCACGTATACAATCTCAAAAAGCTTTGATATTGTAAATCAAATAAAATATATTTTTTTATTTGATTTTTCAAAATTGAAACAAACAAATAATAATCCTAAAATAAGTAAATTGTTTTATTACTTTAAAAATAAAAAAATGGATTTTTTAAAAGTTTCAATAGTAAATATTATTGCCTCTGCATTATCCTTTACAGTTTCATTAGAAATGGGTTCATTTTTAGATAAATTGAAAATAAAAAATATATTAGATTTTAAGTTTTCAATATTGTATTTATTTCTAATTTTTTTGATATGTATTATTAGTAAATCATTTATAGATTATATTAATGGTATTATTACCATTAATTTAAATAAAAAGATAGAAAATAATGTATACAAAAATATAGAGTATATAATTTTAAATCAACACTATGATTTTATGAAAAGTAATTCGGTTGGAGATGTAGTAGCACGTATTTCAGAATATATATTATCTATAAGAAATTTTTTTAGCGGGATGTGTGATTTTCTTTCAACTTTGTTTATATTGATTTTTTCTTTGACGTGGATGATCTGTATAAATGGATATTTATCAATTATAGTTGTAATATCTATTTGTATTAATATATTTATCATTTATCATACAATATACAAATATACGTGTAAACAATATTTGTCTTTAGAAAAACAATCGCATTATAATAAAGAACTAATTGAGATTCTTGATGGTTTTGATGCTATTAAAATGACAAATTCAGAAGAATATTTTTTATCGAAAATAAATTCAATTACAGATCAATGTATTTTAAGAAGAAAATCTCTAGAAAAATACTCTATATCGACAAATTTAGTAAGAATTTTTGTATTGATGTTTTTTGAAGTCACTGTATATTTTATTGGAACTTATTTTGTAAAAATAGGTTTACTTAGTAATGGACAGATTGCAACTTTTGGAATTATGCTCGGAATATTACAAAGTATGAGCTATAAATTTGTGGATTTTTACATTAACTATGTGAATTATTCTATTAATTTTAATAGGATTAATCAGATTATTAATTTTACTAGAATAGATCATTCAAAAGAAAGTAATCAATTAAAGAAAGTTATGAAAATAGAATTTGAAAATTTTAATTTGTTTTATGATCGATTATTAATTGAGAATGATACTTTTACATTTTTTAGCAATTTTATCATTATTAAAGGGGATAGTGGTTCTGGAAAAAGCAGCTTAGTAAGAACTATTGCTGAATTAAATAATAATTATGATGGAAGAATATTAATAAATGGCATAGATTTGACAAATTATGCCCAAGAAGAAATAAGTAAAAAAATAATTTACTTATCAAATAATGACACATTATTCACAGGATCAATTATAGATAACATTTGTTTAGGAAAGAAAATATTAAAAAAGACGATTATAGAAATATGTAAAGATTGCCAAATATTGGATGATATTTTAAAGCTGCCAAATAAATTTGATTATTATATTCAAGATATAAATAATTCCAAACTATCTACAGGTCAAAAACAAAGAATATCACTTGTTAGGGCACTATTGTTACAACCAGAAATATTAATTTTGGATGAGGCATTATCAAATATAGATTTAGAGAATAGAAATAAAATTATAGAGGCATTAAAAAAATATAATTGTATGAAAATAATTGTTACTCATGATAATTTATTAATTAAAGATGCAACTTATTTTGAAATAAATAATAAAAAAATGATAGGAGTCAAAACCATTGAATGATAATATAAAATGTTTAGAAAAATTATTTAATATGTATGAAATTAATCAAAATATAGATAAAATAAGTTTAATTTCTAATTTATGTATTAAGAGAAATAATTTAATAGATATTTTGAATGAATTAAATATTGATTATATTATTTCAAATGAAATAGAGGAAAAGGGATTAATCATAACAGAAAAAAAATATTATTTTAAATATAAAGATAATGTTGAGGATATTTTCGGAAATAAAATTCTTATAGGTGATATAAGAGGAGAGTATATTTTCTTAACTTTAAATAATAAAGTAAATAAAAATATCATTTCTCCAGATTTCTATAAAAAAGAAATAAGGAGAGCATTATGGGAAAATAAAGTATACATATCAGGATTTTCATTTGTTGAAATATTAAAAGTAGTGTTATTGTTTTTTGGATGTGTTTTTATTAGAACGTTATTTGATGCATATTTGAAAGTTGAAAATTATGAAATATTATTTGTAAGTTTAATTATCATTATTATTTTTCTAGGATTATTATATATTTTTAATGAAATTGCAAATGCTATTATAAGGTGTTTTAAGAAAAAATTATTTTTAAGCAGCAAAGAAAATGATAATAATATAAAAATAATTTGTACTTTGTTTTCATTTCCTTTTACAGCTATTTTAATGTTTTATTTATCGTCATATATTAATATTTATTTTTTTAAAAGCATGGTAATATGTTTTGTTATTGATTTGTTAATATATAAACTTATATATGATATTTTAGAAAAAAGTATTATTACAATAAATAGAAATGTATTAATAGTTCTTAATATAATATTTAATTTTTTGATAATTATGACACTTCTTTTTAATTTTTATGTACTTTGTAGTTTATATGAGAAAAAATTGATAAGCATTGGGATTATAATTATTGGCTTAATTTATGATATATATTTAAATATGTATTTCATAGATCCAATATTAACTATAAAAAGCATTAAAGAGTATATTTTAATTTTAGAAAATAATATTTTAAAAAAGGCAAATTCAAAAACAAAACATATTAATTTGAATTATTTGGACGAAGTAATTTTAAGTATGAAATGTCTAAAAGAGAAAAATAAGAGAATTGTAATTAATAATTGTGAAAATATCTTGTTTATTGGAAAAAATAAAAAAGATATGTTGAAATTGAGAAATGTCCTAAATGGAAATGAAACATATGATATAAGTATTAATATTAATAATCAGGAATTATCATCAATAAATACAGATGAAAGATTATGTTATATTGACATATTAGACACGAATAAATTAAAAAAGAGACCAGAATTCACAAATTGCTTAAAAACAGATTTGAATTATTTATTTGATATATTTAATTTGGATAATAGATCTTTATTATATATAAATAACAATTACAGTCGATTTGAAAAATCAATTAAGATAAAATTACATTTAATGTCTGATTTAATAAATAATAAAAAAGTAGTTGTATTATATTCTTTGTCAAAATATTTTAATTACGATGAACTGCAAGATATATTAATGATTTGTTCAAAATTAGGAACAACAGTAATAGGAATAGAGGATAATGAAAATTTGAGTGAGTTATGGAACAAAGTTATTGATTATAATTTTTAATATAATGCTATTTAATAATAGAATAGAAAGGAAATTATATGAAAAAGAAGAAATTATTAATAAATATATTACTAATATTTGTGTGCTTTTTTTTAGCAAGTGATATATATAGCGAAGTATCCACATATTCAAATTATTATAAGAGTATTAGGTCGGATAGGATAAATGAAATTATAGAAGCAAACAATAGGGTATTTATACTATATTATAAAGTAAGTTGTTTACCTTGCTCATCATTAAAAGAAAAATTAAATGATATTATAAAAAAACAGAAAATAAAGAATATTTATGCAGTGGATATAGAGGATGATTATTTTTCTGATTTATCAAATATTACAATAAAATCAACGCCAACAATGATTTTATATAAAGATAAAAAAGAAGTTAAAAGGATAGAAGAAAATGTTTCAAAACAAAAATTATTAGAGTTTCTGAAATAAAATCAAATTTTGTATGCACTACGATTATTCGTAAATTACTTTATATAAAAAGGAGTATACAAATCACATAAAACTATGGATGCTGATAAAAATAAATAGAAAGGAGAAAAGTACTGTGAATACTTATTTATGGTATGAAAAAAAGAATATGAAACAATTAATTAAAAAAATAATGGTTTTATTTGTTATGTTGTTTTTATTTACTGGTTGTATAAATAATAAAAATGACAAAAAAAATAAAATAACAAGTTATTTGGATACCATTAATATGGAAGATTTTGAAAAAATGCAGAGAGATAATAAGACATTTTTAGTTTATGTAGGTAGACCAACATGCGAAGATTGTCAATTGTTTGAAGATAGATTTCTTGAAGATATTAAAGACATGGAAGAATTTAAAAAAATAAAATATTTTGATGTAACGGGAATTCATGAAAATAATGATGAATGGAATAGGTTTAAACAAAAATATTCTATATATGGAACTCCGGCATTTATTTCTTTTGAAAAGGGAAAAATAAAAAATTCGTATGGTTGGACAAAAGATGGATTTGATTATGAAAAATTTAAAAAATGGCTTGAAGAAGAATTGTAAAATTGTATTGATAATATGCTTATTACTGATAAGTTTTTGTATTTATAAAAAATCGGAAAATATTACTCTTTTTGAAAAAATTACTAATCAATATGAATTAAATAAAATTGAAAATAAAACAGATATTAAAACGTTCTACTTTTATAAAAATGACTGTAATATATGTAAAAAATACAAAAAAAATATTAATAAGTTAGTAAAAAAGGGTATTGAAATATATGGAATAGATCTATCTAATGGCAAAATAAACAAAATAGAAGTTATAAATCAATATAATTTAAATGAAATTCCTACTCTTATTGTATTAAAAAATAAAAAAGTATTAACGAAAATAGAAGGATATAAAGAATATGGTTTTATATCAAAAAAAATTTTTAATATTATGCAGCATTCATAAAAAGTGATTTGTTAGAGAAAATGAAATGGATATAAAAGAGTTAGAAAGACAAGTTGGATTGTCACAAATGACTATACAATTGTATGAAAATGAGAAATTACTTAGCCCTAAAGAAATAGGAAAAAATAAAAAAAAATCCTACACAAGTGATGACATACAACGAATTAAGTTTATTAAATATTTGAGGGACCAAGGATTTTTATTGAGCGAAATAAAAAATATTATAAGTAATAAATCTAATATCATATGGAAAAATTATAAAAATATTAAAAGGTAATTAAATAATAAAAAAGATAATGATTAATATCTCATCTTAAATATTGAATATTTTTTAAGGAAAATTAGGATAATGTCTTGTCCTGATTTTCCTCCTTTTATTTGTTTTCTAATATTATTTTCTGCAAATTTTTTTGGAATAGCATATACGTTTGATTTTGTAGTTCATTCGCTGTGCAAGTTTCATGGTTTGCTTTAAAAATTAAACATGTTACTTGTATTGAATAAAATTTTCATTTCTTCCTTCATAGGATCCAGTGGGGGTATATCTGACATTTATCTGTGTAAAAGAATTGAGTATTTCTTCTTTCAAATTCCAAACATCTTTTTAACGTTATTCTTAATGTTAAAAGAACTATAATTTAACAGTAAATCGATTATAAAATTGTAATAAAAAAGGAATGGCTCTACATCCAATGATAATTTAGAGGATACTCTTCCTAATGATTTACAGTGAACTTTAAGATTCAAATAATTTAATGTATCATGATTAATAGAAGTTTTAGTATTTGTGTTAAATAGTAATTAAATTTTATTCATTAAATCCTTTTTTATGAGTTCGTCTATTTTTGATATAGTTGATGGTTTTAAAGAGGATAAATCATATTTTAAATTGTTGTTTAATCCACATAAGTAATCTAAATCAATATTCAATTGCAGTGCCAAAGTTATTAAATTATCATAATTTGGAAATCTAGACCCATTTTCCCAACAAGCAATATTTGATCTACTTGTAAGACAGAGTGAAGCAAGTTGTACTTGAGTAAGTCCTCTTTTTTTTCTGATTTTTTTTAGCCTAGTAGATAATTGACTCATAATATCACCTCATAAAAATACTAGGTAAATAAATGTTGCAATAGGCGACAATGTTGCAAAATTATACATTTTTGGTATTTTATTTAATTTTTATGTTTTTTATTCATATTTTGTAGTTTGTTATAGGTAAAATGACTATAGTAAATAATGAAGGAGGGATTATGATATGAAACAAAAATTATTTAATAGTATTTTTGCATTTATGGGTTTAATTGGAATTTCTTTTGCTTCTTCTTTGTCTATCATTGGGATGTATGAGCCTAAAAAACCAGAAAAATATTTAAAATAAAATATTAAAAAAGAAATTATATAAATTTTATTTAGGAATTTTTATATAATTCTTTTTTATTGTTTACTTAAATATTGGTTAATTTTCATAACTTTATATTTATGGTATAATC
>UMEI01010407.1_pt1 | contig 32327 bp, 27 predicted proteins | sample 1964711 | NCBI WGS metagenome assembly UMEI01 (sample SAMEA4836016, study PRJEB28245) | human gut metagenome | biome: gut microbiome; material: fecal sample | place: Denmark | collected 2008 | reverse complement strand
AAGAAGGCATCAGATCCAAGAGCGACACCTGTCAGTTTGTCCAGCCATTCTCTCTTGGCCTCTCTTGTAAATACTTCCGGCTTTTCTTTGAAAATATTTGGCCATGCGTCATCTGAAAGCACATCCATATAATCCTCACCGATATAAAGATCAATTGCATTGTCTCTGTCAGCACGACGGATATGATCTACAAATGGAAGATTCATAACCTGTGGAGATTGTCTTAACCACCAGTTATCTGCTTTCTGTCCGGCAAGTCTTGTACAATGAATCCTGGACTGCTGTCCGGCACCAATTCCAATTGCCTGTCCATCTTTTACGAAGCATACAGAATTGGACTGTGTATATTTCAAAGTAATCATGGAAATTGCAAGATCAATTTTAGCCTGATCTGTCAGTTCTTTATTCTCTGTAACAATGTTGGAGAAGAAATCATTGTCAATCTTTAATTCATTTCTTCCCTGCTCAAATGTAATTCCAAATACTTCTTTATGTTCAATCGGATCTGGTACATAATCCGGATCGATCTGAATAACATTGTAATTACCTTTTTTCTTCTCCTTCAGAATCTCAAGCGCTTCCGGCTCATATCCAGGAGCGATCACGCCGTCAGATACTTCTCTCTTGATAAGTTTTGCTGTATCGACGTCACAGACATCAGAAAGTGAAATAAAATCACCAAAAGATGACATACGGTCTGCACCTCTTGCTCTTGCGTAAGCGCTTGCAAGCGGTGACAGTTCACCAAGATCATCTACCCAGTAAATCTTAGCCAATGTCTCATCAAGCGGAAGTCCCACTGCAGCTCCTGCAGGTGATACATGCTTAAATGATGTTGCAGCCGGAAGTCCTGTAGCTTTCTTAAGCTCACTGACTAACTGCCATCCGTTAAATGCATCCAGGAAATTGATATATCCTGGTCTGCCGTTCAATACCTGAATCGGAAGATCCTTTCCATTCTTCATATAAATCTTGGATGGTTTCTGATTCGGGTTACATCCATATTTTAATTCCAGTTCTTTCATGATATTCCTCCTACTGATTCTTATTTATGATCTTTGTCTCATAAGTTCCGGTTGCAATATCAATATAACGCACAAAAAGTGAAACTTTATTATCTGCATTCAGACTGTTCCATACAAGATCTGTAAATGCTTCCATATCATCCGGAATGCTGACAAGCTTTGGCTCCCCTTCAAAACTTGGAAGTGGATTACCATCACACTTGTATGTATGGATAAAATGTCCCTCTCCTGCTGCTGGATTCTCATATGCAAAGGTATAGCGGTGTGAACTCTCCGGATTACCATTGTTGCTCTTTAAAATAGACATTGCATAGTTGTATGTTCCATTCTCAATATGCATGATTCCGGAAATACGAGGAGTATAATTCGGTCCGTCCGGCTCAAATGTACGACTTCTCAGTGATTGTTCAAAAGTGAGCTGCTTGTCCATACCTTCATAGACCGTGTCTGTCTGGTCGCCATTCGTCACAATGGTCTTATTACCAAGTACACGCACCGGTGCATAAATGATCAGGCTTGGATCTGTAAGCTTTGACGGGTCAAATGCCTGTGTACGGATTCCTTCTCCGTCTTCTACGAACACGCGGTTTCTGCTGTTCTCGCTTCTTCCCATAATAAAATATGCGGTCACAGCTTTCGTACCGTCCGCACTTCTACCAATAATAATTCCACGTCCCGGGTAAGAATTACTCTGTAATTCTTTTTCAAGATTCAACATTTCCATGAATATTCTCCTCCACAAGTATTCTAGTAACTGCTCAAATCACATAATTAACAGATTATATCCTCATATGATTACCAATTACTACGCGCTATGCGCTCTTACAACTATTATATAAAAAATAATGATGTTTTTCCAGTCTTATTTGTGGTATATTATAAATAACTATTTAACCATTTTCATACATGGTTTTATATTTATCTGAATACGGAGGAAGAAACTATGAAAAAAAAGCATTTATGCCTTGTGTTAACGCTTATCTTTGCGTTGTTACTTGGCGGATGTGCCAGCGGTGAGACCGCAGACAAGTATGTAGGAGATCTGATCACTTCTATCAAAAAAGAGGATCCGTCTTCTTTATCTTCTTTTCTGGAACAGGGAATTTCAGATGAGAACGAAACGTATGTACTTCAGTTTCCGGACGAGCTAAAAGATTCTTATCTTAAGTTCCTTCAGGCATCATTTAATGCCGTAGAATTTGAGATAAATGGTGCTAAAAAAATTGACGATGAACGTTATTCTGTGCAACTTACTTTTACTCCACTGGATATTGAAGCAACTACAAAAGACACTTGCGAAAAATATAGTCCGGCCATCTCTTCTACAGATTTGAATACTGAGATGACAAAGCTTCTCGAAAAAGCAACGGAAGCTGTAAAAAGCTCTCCTTCTTACGAAGCCTCCACTCAGCTTACACTGGAGGTTAAGAAGTCAAAAGACGGTTACAGCCTTGATGACGAGCAGTTACAGAAATTATTCTCTGCTACTATGGATAACATTATGGCACCATATGACAGTGTATGCGAGATACTGGACGCTCAGGATTATCTCACATCCTGTCTGAATGCACTGTTTAAAAATGATGTAGCTGAATATGCAAAACATACTGGCGAAGACGAGTCTTCTGTCCAGTCTCAATTAGAAAGTTCTATGTACGCTCCACCGGAAGAACTCAGCGCCTCATACACAGAGCGTTACAGCGCCGCGCTGAAAGCAATCTGTAATAACTGTCAGTATTCTGTTGGAACACCAAAGAAACAGGACGGATTATTCAATTACATTATTGATGTAACCGTAACTCCGAATACAAGCTTCCAAAGTGCTATGAATGAACTCGAAACCGGAACTTACTATTCTGAAGAAGAAGTAGATCGTGCTCTTGTAGAATTGATGGAAAAATACGCTGCTGCACCAACTTATGGTGCACAGACAACGGTTACCGTTTCTCTGAACTTCAAAACACTGTCAGCGGCCGGTGCCGAAGATTCTGAGATCACTTCATTAATTGATACCATACTTCCAGTAGAATAGAGCATTCAGAATAAAACTGTATAAAAGAACCTGCCCCAAAATCGTGAGGCAGGTTCTTTTATACTTATATCACTATGGATCCAATATTGAATCTATTTTGTCAGAAGCATCATAATATCATTGCTTCTCTGAACAAATGCTGTCATCTCTTCTGGATTTAATGGCTTATGTGCCAGCATAGCCAGATCATACAACTGCTTGCAGATCAAAGATGTATTTTCTCCATCTTCATGGTTCTGTACATACTGTACCAGTGGATGATTTGCGTTTAGGATCAGGGTATTCTCTCCACCCATATCCATTCCCATGGAATCCATTCCATACATCTTCATCATCTCCTGCATACGGCGGCTCTGCTCTGATAATGTCATAATAGAAGCTACATTGCTGTCTTTCAGTTTCTCAACTTTCACATCCAGCTTGTCATTACCAAGCTCTTTGCGGAATGTTGCAGTCAGACTGTCTACAGTCTTCTGGAATGCTTCCTTTTCGTCTTCAGCAACTTCCTCTTTTGCATTATCTGTAACATCTGCATCAATTCTCTGGAACTGAACATTCTGATAGCGCTGCTCAAGCTGTGTAATAAACGGAGAATCAATGTTGTGTTTCAGTACAACTGCATCCTGTCCCTGTGCACGGAACATATTGATATACTGACTCTGCTGAATCTCATCTGTTACATAATAGATAGTTGTCTTCTTCTCTTCTGCATTTTCCTCGGCATTGTCTGGTGCCGCATTTTTATCGAGTTCTTTCAGCTCTCCACCATTTGCTTCTACGCAGTCTTTCAGTGTCAGATATTTTCCGTCGATATCCTTAAAGAGAACTGCATCTTTCATCTTGTCACAGAACTTCTCATCTTTCAGACAACCAAATTTTATAAATGGACTGATGCTGTCCCAGTATTTCTCATAATCTTCACGTTTTGTCTTGCACATACCTGCAAGCTTGTCTGCAACTTTCTTGGAAATGTACTCAGCAATCTTGCCTACAAATCCATCATTCTGAAGAGCGCTACGTGATACATTCAGTGGAAGATCCGGGCAATCAATAACTCCCTTTAATACCATCAGGAATTCCGGAATGACTTCCTTAATATTATCTGCAATAAATACCTGGTTATTATACAGCTTGATCGTTCCTTCAATAGAATCATATTCTGTATTAATTCTCGGGAAGTACAGGATACCTTTTAAGTTGAACGGATAATCCATGTTCAGATGAATCCAGAACAACGGCTCTTTATAATCCAGAAATACTTTGCGGTAAAACTCTTTGTAGTCCTCATCACTGCACTCATTCGGATGTTTTGTCCAGAGCGGATGAATATCACTTAAGGATTCCGGACGCTTTTTAATCTTTACTTTATCTTTTGCAGGTGATACTTCTACAACTTCTTTTTCACCATTTTCATTCTCTTTTTCTTCGGTCTTGGCATCTTCATGAATGTGCTCAACAACCTCATCGTCCTCTTTCAGGTCTGCCTCGTCAATTGTCTCATACTCTGGCTCTACATTTGCCTTTGATAAGAAAATCTCTACCGGCATAAAGGAACAATACTTCTGGATAACTTCTCTTACACGATACTCGTTCGCAAACTCCAGACAATCATCGTTCAGATACAATGTAATCTCAGATCCTACAGTCTGCTTGTCTCCTTCTGTCATCTCGTATTCCGTTCCACCATTACTTACCCAGCGTACCGGTGTTGCTCCGTCTTTGTAAGATAATGTGTCAATATGAACTTCATCTGCAACCATGAATGCAGAATAGAATCCCAGTCCGAAATGACCGATCATATCGTCTTCTGTTGTCTTGTCTTTATATTTTTCAAGGAACTCTGTAGCTCCTGAAAATGCAATCTGAGTAATATATTCTTCAACTTCCTCTGCTGTCATACCAAGACCATTATCAATGAACTTCAAAGTCTTCTCTTCCGGATTCACTTCTACATGAATTGATGCCTTATAATCATCTGGTAACTGGTATTCACCCATTACATCCAGTTTTTTCAATTTTGTAATGGCATCACAGCCATTGGAGATCATCTCTCTGACAAAAATGTCATGGTCAGAATATACCCATTTTTTAATAATTGGGAAAATGTTTTCACTGCTGATTGAAAGACTACCTTTTTTTGCTTCCATTCTAATCACTCCTGTTTCTGATATTTTAAGCTGATTTAATCATTTGTGTTTTTGATGCCAGGGATAAAATCGAAACCTACATGAATTTACTCATAAGTAAGCAAATACAAAATCTTGAAATCTCCCCGATTAAATCTATGATAATCCCTTGCTTTTTAAAAGTCAATAGAAAATCAGCACTCTTTTTTATCGAGTGCTAACAATTCTGTGAATTTTATTAAGAAATAATAAAATTCCTTACGTTCATAGTTTGTTCATGTTTATTTTAAAATTCTTTCATCTCTTTAACATTGTTTCTCCACAACTCTTACATATAATAAACTCATCAACAATAGAAGTTCAGTAATACATTTTGAATAAACTTTTTCATAATACGTGCCGGGTGCCGCTTAGCGGTTACCCGGCATCCTCCCTTTTATGAACCTTTATATATTATTCTTCGTCTGCCTGTTCCTCTTTCGCACTGTCTTTTTTGTGTCTACACAATACTACACCGGTCATTATTAATAGTATTGTTATTATACTTCCAATCACAATCCATTTCAACATGGCAAAATGACGGTTTTCTTTTTCTCCTTGCCGATTTTTCTGCTCCTTTTCTGTCTTTCCAGATAATATTTTTTGAATTGGCGCTGCCGCCTTTTCCAATATCGTCTTCTCTGGAACGATTTCAAATGATATATTTTCTTCTGCTTCATTCCCTGCCAGATCCGCTGCTGTCACGCTTACTTCATATTCTCCTGGATTTGTAATCTGAAATGTATACTTCCCGTCTTCTTTTTTTAATGTCTGCCTTTTTCCATTAATCAACACTTCTTCTATCCAGTCTTCTTTTTTTCTGGAATCTACTTGAAAGTTCAGGATTCCTTCATACTGTGCCCCTTCCTCTACCTGATAAAACTGAATCTTCGGAGGTGTGTGATCTATTACGAATTCCGCTCTTGCCACCGCTTCATTTCCTGCGGCATCTATGGCATTTACCTGTAATGTATGACGCCCCTCCGTATCAATCTCTGTCCCAATCGGATATAACCTTCCGTCCATCTGGATCTGATGGACAAATGTCGTAAAGTCCTTGATAAATACATCCACCGGATAATCCCATGAAAACTTTTTCAGATACTTTCCCTGCAGTTCGTCCACCATCTTTATCACTGGATTCTTAGTATCAATCATAAATTGCAGGAAATGTTCTGACTTCTGTTTTGCCTTATCCACAGCCTGTACACTGGTTTTATAGATTCCATCTTCCTGAAATGTCTTTACAAGACTTGCGGATTCGTTCTCTAAACTCCACTTTTCTTCCGAATCTATGACCTCCGTTTTTTTCTCTCCTTCCGGTTTTTCATAATCAATCACTGCCCGACAGCTTTCTAATTTATTTTCATCAGTTGCCTGGTATTCCAAAGTCACGGGTTGACTGGTAATCAGATAATCGGCTGCCCCTGTTAAACTTACTGTCGGTGCCAGACTGTCAATGAATAACTTCTGCGTTTTCTCCGTTTTATTACCTGCCTGATCTGTGACAGTCACTGTTACCGGCACACCTTCTCCACTTTTTGAAGTCTGTGTAATCAAAAACTCTGACTGATTCTCCTTTGATCTTCCAATAATTTTATTCCCAACATAACATGTGACCGTATCAACCTGGCTTCCCCATGCACCATCTTCTGATACCACACGAATCCACGCTTCCTTCTGATACCAGGTAGAAAATCCTTCCGGCGTCTCCAAGGTCACTGTCGGACTTTGTGTATCTATCAGTATTTCTATTGTCTCATCATATTCCGGAATCACATTGCCTTCTTCATCTTCCATAAAGATATGTAAAATATTTTTTCCTTCCTCAAATACTTCACCCTCAAGAGAAATCTTGGTTTTCTGCTCTTCTGCTTCTTGTGATACTATGTATTTTATTCTCCCCTGTAACAAAGTATCTTCCCCATGTTTTAATTCGTACACAGTTGTTCCATAGGCGCCATTATGTGTGATCAAAACGGACGGCTTTGATAGATAATATCCATTCTTTCCATCAGCCTTGGGGATTTCCAGCTCATATCTCTTAATCTCGGGCTGCTCCGGTTCCTTGTCTTTATCCCCTTTTTCTCCTCCTGGCTTCTCTTGTTCCTTGTCTTCTCCATTAGTTCCATCTGAATTTTCCGATTCTGTTGTCTTTTTCATGTTTTTTTCTGCCTCATTCTGCGCATAAATAACTGCCTGCTGTGTATAAATCATTGCCAGGACTAATATCAATAACGCTCCGGTTCTTATCTTCCTACCCATACATTTTCTCCTTCCATGACTATTCCGTATTCCTGTGCCAATTTTTGAAATTCTGTTTCTTCCTTAATTTCCGGAATCTGATTCAAATACTCTTTTACTGTCTGTGCACAGATTTCTCTGGAAATATCTGAATCTGAACACTGCATACGCATATAAAGAATTCTAAGCTGCTTTGAGTCTTTTAATTCTTCCGCTCCTTTCCTGCATATTTCAAGTGCCTGATCTTTTAAGCCTTTTTCTCCCTGTATTTTCACAAGCTTCTGATAAATATCTTCTTTCTTCGACTCCTCTTCCCACTCAAGCATATCTGTATACATTTCCAAAGCCATACCCCAGTCTCTTGCCGTTTCAGCCGCAGAAGCCATATAAGAAGTACATTCTTTTACCAGTCTCTCCTCTGGCTTCTCATCCAGAATTTTCTTACCAATTCTTAAGATTGCTTTTGCATGTTCTTCCGATTCCTCCACTGCATAGCCCCGAATCAGACAGCGCTCATAATCCAGCCTTGAATCGTCCGGCATCCACTCCTCGATTTTCCTGAATATGTTCTCTATTTTCTTTTCATTTGCATATTCCTTTTTCTCATTGCTGCTCTCTTTATCTTCTATCCCAGCCACATACCGCACTAATGCAGCCAGATTTTCCGACATCTGATCTTCTCCGGCATCTTCAAATGCCTGAATACTTTTTTCGTAATCTTCCAGCTCCAGAAAATACAACAATCCCATGGATCTCTGTGCTTCTACGAATGCTTCGCGCTCTGAAACTTCTGACATATTTAAACCGTCTGAACTTTCCATCTTAAGTTCTGTGTTCTTCTCATCTCCTTTTTTCTGAATGACCCGGACACTTACTGCGGCTACGAATACACAAATACTTATCATTGCCATAACCGTTCTTTTTTTCGTCCATATTCGTCTATCTTTACTTTTCTTCTCTGTTACATTTGGAATTTCTTTTTGAATTTCGGACATCTGCTTAAATGCCCGTTTTGAATGCCCATCCAGGCATCTGGATATTATTTTTTGAAACTTTACCGTCTCCCGTCTGGTTAATTCCGGGATCGGGTCTGTTACTGACAACAGGTACTGAATTGTCCTGCCTAGTCCGTATATATCTAATTCAATGCTGGCAGCCTGATAATAATTGACTTCAGGTGGAAGAAAGTTCTCCCTCACACTTCTTCGATTCATCTGAACCAGCATTTTTTCATTGGATTCCACACTCATATCAAGAAAATGTAGTGTCATATCCTCCGTGACGATCACGCTGTACGGATTCACATACTGGTAACAAGGGTTTCCCCGGCACTTATGTATGCACTCCAGTTGATCTGCAAGACCACGGATCCATAAAAATAATTGTTTTTTTGTAAGGTTCGGGTGATATTTCAACCACTGAATAAGTGACTTTCCTTCTACATAATCAGAGCTGATATAACATTTTTGATTATGTTCAATCAGGCGAAGCACCTCGTAACCTTCCCTTTCGCCCATCCGCATTCCTCCTATCTGTATTACTTTTTTGGAATTATCGGTGTGATTTCATATTGTGACAAATTCTGATTCTCTTCGACCTGGCAGAAGTTTTCTCAGATAAATTAGAGTGATTATTATCATACGCGAAAAAAGAGAAAAATGCAAGAAACATTTTGTTGCATTTTCCTCTTTTTATTCATAATTTTTCTTTTTTAAGCAGCCTGCTTATTCTGTTGCGCCACCTCAGCTTGAACCAGATCCTGCTGTACAGGCATAACAGTGTTTATCCATCCGGATTTTCCGGGCTGTGTAAGGTTTACCTATCCAATCAGCTATGGTCTCCTTCGAAAAGATCGGAAGCCCTGCTGCCAGGTTAAAATCACAGTCATACAGCTTTCCGTCATAATCTACCGAAATCTGAAAACGACACATCAAAGCTTCCACCGTTGCCGGGTTGAAAGCATCATACAACTTCTTCATATACCCTGAAAGATTCCCGGATCTTCGGAGAAATGCTCCAAATCGTCCCATTGGATTGTTGTAAAGTGTATACAGGGCATTGAACACAATTCCAAAATCTGCTTCCAAATGCTCTTTATACTCTAGTTCCATAGCGGTCTGATCCGGTGGGAAAAAGGCTCCCGCCGGATTGTACACCATGTTCAGCACCAACTCAGGATTCTTTCCATAGCCAAGTGTATTTAATTTCTGTAATACTTGTATTGCCCCGTCAAATGTACCGGTTCCCCGTACTCGATCCATCTGATCTGCCCTATAATAAGGCAGGGAACATACAATTTCTACTTTCTGTCTGGCATAAAATTCAATCAAATGTTCATATTCCGGATTCAACAGAACTGTCAGATTGGTTCGCACGATTACATGACTACAGACTTTGCATGCCTCTGTAACAAGCCATTCAAAATCCGGATTCATCTCCGGCGCTCCCCCTGTAATATCAATGGTCTGCACTTGTTGTTCTCTTGCAAATTGAATACAATCCGCCATCACTTCCCGGGACATCACTTCCGTCCGGTTCGGTCCTGCACACACATGACAATGCTTGCACGCCAGATTACAGACACGGCCAATATTCATCTGAAGCACATCCAACCTGTCTGCTGTATTCATCATCTCTGGATCAATCTGTGTCTGAAACACAGGTATCTGATCCAGATCATGAAAATCATTAATTATCTCATCCATAAAAACCTCTTCATATATCTGCTAGAATATCTCTTTTAGTATAGTGATACTATCTTTTACGACTTCCGGACAGAAATCAAATAACAATCCTTCATCCAGAATCTTCTGCATCTCTTCCGGCTTGGAAATATCATGCTTTAACAGCCCTTTACAATTACAGACAGCATATTTTTCCTGGAATTTCTGTAAAAATTCTGCACGTTTTGCATTCATAATATCCTTCTGCCCCATATGCTCCACTTCGCAGTGTCCATATTTTAATCCAAGAACGATCATTGCTCCGACAACAGCACCACAAGTCTCACCAAGACCCATACCGCCGCCAAATGCTGCAGACATCTTGTAAGCTTCCTCTGTTGTAATTCCAAGCTCCTCTGCAAATGCTCCAACTACAACTTGTGAGCAATCAATTCCTTTCATAAATAACTCTGCAATTTCTTTTTTCTCCATAATATTTCTCCTTTCGTGTCATTTTCAAGAATATTTACGGCTCCAGATAGCCCCGTATATTTTTTAAGAAGTCCATATCCAGATATGCATTCAACTTTTTGAATGTGGATTCATTGAAAATCAACTTATCCGGCTGCTGGTATTGAACCCATGCCATAGCACACCATGTAATCCCGCGCAGACATGTGATTGGAATAAATGCATGAGTATGCTCCCGGATCATATCTGTCTTAAACCGATTTCCCACCGCTTTGATGTATGCATCAATAAACTTCTCCATCTCTTCTGAAGTAAGAATGACATCTGTCTTCCAGAATGTAGTCGTAGGTGCCAGGAAATGTCCCAGATCCTGGGCAGGATTACCAAATAGCGGCTTCTCCCAGTCAATCAGGTAATTGGACTTTCCTTCCCCGTTGATCAGGAGATTCGTAGAATTTAGTTCTGTATTAATGCAGCATTGATAACCACTTTCAAGCTGGATTTCTGCTTCCCGTTTCCAGCCAAGATTCAAAAGTTCACGGATATACGTTTTTTTCTCTCCATCTCCTAATGGTGATTCCAGATAGACCTTGAACATCTCCTCGCACTCCTCCAGAATCGCTTTCAATGGATTCTGTGGGTGTATAAGGATTTCTTCACTCTCTGGAATCGGGACACTGTGAATGTCTGCCAGACATGGGGCTGCCAGCATCAATTCTGTATGATAATCCATTGCATGACCCGGAAGGTATTCCATGACCAGAACGCCATGCTCCAATATTTTTTTGCTGCCATCTACATAAAGCACTTTTGGCGTCCTGCCAGAGCCTTCCATTAACCTTAACGCATGTGCTTCATATTCAATCTGATGCTCCAGATGCATCTGGCTTCCACAATTCACACGAAGTAGTAATTTCTTTCCTGTCACAGGGTGTGTAAATGCATAATTAATATTATACTCTCCCTGTGCCAGCAATTCGTAATTTTCCATCTTCTCTTTTGGCAATCCCAGTGCTTCTCTGTACTCTTTATTTTTCACATATTCTTCCAGACCTCTGATCCGCTCCATAGATTTTTTCCTCTACCTTGATATTTTTATTTCTTGAAATCCACTGCTATATTTTATCTTACGTCTCGGTACATCTTTGATATTTGGTCAATTGGTACCCCGGCCCGATACATCTTGCGAAGCCGATTCATTTTCCACATAACCTTAAGTTTCGGGATTGTCTTTTTAGGAAATCTACGGTCAGATGTATAAATCCTGTGCTTTGCGATTCCAAGTTTTACGCCCATTTCCTTAAGAGTCAGTGAAAACTGATAATCCTCCATGATTGGAAGGTTCGGGAACATTCCCGCCTCAAAGAACAACTCCCTGTCTATGAAGATTCCCTGATCTCCAAACATGACCTTGCGGTCTTTGATCCGGTGATTGGAAATGACACGGCACGTCCACATAAAGAAATGCTTTGAATGAAATGCAATTCCAAAACACCCTGCCAGATGGTCTTTCATCACATAACGAATCTCCGCCAGCGGATGCTTCGGTAGCTCGCTGTCACTGTGCAGGAAAAACAAAATATCCCCGGAACTTTCTTTTGCTCCCAGATTCATTTGATTTGCCCGGCCTTTTTCTGAATGAAGTACACGGAACCTGGAATCAATCATTGACAATGTCCGGTCTTTGCTTCCGCCATCTACAAAGAGAATTTCACATTTGTCCAGAAGAGGACTCAACTGTTTTTGCAGTGATTTTATCGTGGATTCTTCATTATAAATCGGAACAATAATAGAAATCTTCTGTTTTTTCAGAAGATAACGTCCAGTCTCACTTTTCTGCAATTCCAGAGTTTTACGCATCCGGTTTCGAAATTTGCTAATATCTTCTTTCTCATCTATATCATGAAGCGTTCTTGCAAAACCAACTGTATAACCAGCCTCAAAAGCTGCTTTTGCTGTATTTTCCAAAACACTTGCATGGCTGTAAGTCTGTTTTTCAAACACCTCTCTCACTGGCTTCTTCATACCTACAAGATAATATCCACCGTCCTGCGTTGGTCCCAGAACAATGTCATGCACATCTAACAGACGAAATGCATAATCTAAATCTGCCTGCTTAATTTCCGGCACATCCGTTCCAATCAACACACAGGATCCATAATCTTTGGCAAGAACCCTCTGGATTGCCATGTACATTCTCTCTCCCAAAGATTCCCCCATCTGTGGAAAATAAATCTTGTCATCCCCAAATATATTCTTTAATGCAGCTCCTTTATCGTCCGGAGTGTAACAGATATAAAGATCCGCCTGTGTTTTTTGACATTGCCCGGCAATATCTTTCAAAAAGCAAGTGTGTAGCCCGGCACATTCCTGCGGCGAAAAATATGGCATCAGCCTTGTCTTTGTCTGCCCCGCCACCGGAACTCTTGTAAATACAATGATTGCTCTTCTCATCTTTTATCCCCATTCTTTTGTTGAATTGTCACCTGCTACGGAGTCATTTTTTTAACAAATGGAACTGTTCAGAGCCAACTTCCAAAATACTACGCATTTTATACCTGTTTTTTGAAATTTTGCTTGGCTCTGAACAGTTACAAATTATGTAAATTTCGTCTTCGCACGGTTAATCATGGATTTCTTCACATCCGGCTTTTCATAAGTCTTTAAAATCTCTGTCAGGAGATGTCTCACGTTCTGACAGCCTCCACGAGTCAGATTGCCGGAGCAGGAAGCACAATAACTATATACTTTTTCCTCTCCTGCAAGTGCAGATGCCATGTGCTTTGCAATTTCCGGTTCTTTCACCGGTGCACAGCCTCCAAGACCACAGCACTGTACTCCTTTTACCGATTCCAGACTTCCCTTCACGAATCGCTCTGCTGATGCAAGAATCTCTCTTTTTTCACGATCCGGACAAGGCAAAAATACTTTGCCGGACTCCAGATTCTTCTCACCGATCCCTAGTTCTTCAAGTTTTGCATAAATGTCTGTCACTTTAACCTTCAAATAGGGTTTCAAAAATGTATAACAGTTCGGGCAAAGCATGATAACCTCTTCCACGCCTCTTTTTTCAAACTCATCATTAATACGCTGTATAATTCTCTTTTCATCAACTTCCAGTCCAAGCTCCGCAATCGGCTTTCCACAACAGTCATAGGCAACTCCGATTCCATGTTCTTTCAGAAGCTTCACAAGCTTCTTCATTGTCTTTGGATAAAAAGAAGGAAAATTACACCCTGGGAAAAGGATGCATTTTCCAGTTGCATTACGATAATTTTTATAGATATAATCTTTCTTTTCTTTTAAGAGCATTCCATACCCTTTTTCACGAAATGTCCCTTCTGCCTCCCGGACATTTTCCCGGCGAAGCTTTAAAATATAATCCCTCCCGTCAATCCCAATCGGGCAAACCTCTGTACATTTTCCACACAAAAAGCAATGATAAGATAATTCCTTCAGCTTTTCAGTGTCCCCAATATCAATGCCATATTTTTTCAGAAACTCACAATGCTTCTGACAGACATGGCAGTGTATACACTCTGACACATCATTTTTACTCTTCACTTTGTTCCTCCTGCACATAATGCTTCTTCAAAAATGCACCAAGCCCCATAACAACTACTGCCAGTACAAGTGCAATCCCTATATAAAGGATCCGGTTCTCTTTGTCTGCAAGTCCGGCTGTTCCAACCGTATACATAGCCGTTCCTGGCAGCATAAAAATCAGAGAACATATAGAATATGTGGAGAATTTAATATCTGTTACCCCGTAGGCAAAATTCTGAAGATTATATGGGAACAGCGGAACCAGTCTTGTAATCATAAGAATAAAGATCTCGTTACTTCCCGTCTCATCAAACAGCCATTTTTTCAGATACTTATTTTTCATTGCCATCGGTTTGATACTGTCCTGAAGGAAAAATCGTCCCACAACAAATGCGACCATTGCTCCAAACGTTGTCGCAACTGAGCAACAGATCGTTCCAAGTACCGGTCCAAATACCAGCCCCGCAATAATTGCAAATGTCACTCCCGGAAGTGCCAGAACGACACAACTTACAATCGTAAGCACTGTGTAGATCAACACCGCCAGAAGAAGATTATCCTGTACCATATTTTCCAAAAATTTCAAATTCTCTGTATTTCCCAGGTAGGCAGACCACCCGAAAATGTGATTGAGTACCAGAATCACAACAATAATTCCGATAAATATCCACATTTTTTTATTTTTCATTCTTCGTTATCCCCACTGCAATACCATTTCTCACAATCACCGTAATATACTTTACTATACCATAAACCGCATTTTTCTGAAACTGCATATTGTGATATTTGTTTTACAGCTTTTCCCGTAGGAAGCTCTCCTACTGTTGTATGCTGACAGAACCTTGAAATTATAAGAGCCGGGAGTTCCCCCTCCCGGCTCTTATGAACTGATTTTCTACAAATTTACTCTGTCACAAATGCAGCAGATACGTCTCCGTCTTTTGCACCATTCTCAATGATGTAAAGGTTATCTAAATCAAAGCCAGCGTCTTTCAGGATAGAGATTCCTGTCTTAGCACACTTGTTTCCGCTGTAGCAAAGAAGATATACTTTCTTGGAAGAATCCATCTTCTCTGTTGCCAGTTTGTACATAGCTGTCTGAGCATCTGCACTTTCAATCTCTTTTAATCCGCACTGGAAAGATCCTTTTAAGTGTCCTGCTTTGTATGTATCATCATCACGAACATCCAGAATCTGAACATCTTTGTCATCTACTGCTGCAACTGCATCTTTTCCAGATACATACTGCCAGTCGATGTTCTCTTCTGTACGGTCTGTTGTAAGAGCTCCGCTTACGTCAGCAAGTGCTTTTGCTCCACCCTCTACTGTGTAGATAGATGTTGACTCGATTCCTGCATCTCTTAATACACCTGTTGCTTTTTCAGCTCCACGCTTACCACTGTTACAGATGATGTAGATATCTTTTCCATCGTTCAGGTTCTCTTTTGCGTAATCTGTCATAGCGTCAACTAAGGAATCATCCTCTAATGGGAAGATTGGGCACCACTCAGAATTCTTAACTCTTCCAGTCACATAGTTATCCCACTCTCTTACATCGAGTACGTGAACTCCGTCAGCTTTCGCTGTATCCTCAGCAGATACATACTGATACTCATCGTCTGCCAACTCTTTTTTCTCCTCTGTTTTTGTATCTGTAGACTCTGTCTTTGTCTCAGATTTTGTGTCAGAGCTGGAGTTTGATCCGCATCCTACAACCATAGATCCTGTCATTGCTGCTACTAATAATAATGTTACGACTCTCTTTTTCATGTTTTTAATCTCCTCAAATGTTTTATTTTAATTTTTAGAACTCTAATTTCTTTACGATGTTTTTCATCTGTACACCGTGAACCAGACTTGCACCGCCACGGATTGCTGCTGCCACATGGACAGCCTCTGTCATCTGCTCTTCTGTTACTCCCTTATTCAGACAGTCATTGGTATAAGCATCAATACAGTATGGGCACTGTACCGTGTGTGCCACAGCAAGTGCAATGAGAGATTTCTCTCTTGCTGTCAGTGCACCTTCTTCAAACACTGCATTATAGTAGCTGAAGAACTTCTCTGCTAACTCCGGTGCTTTTTCCCCAATGGTTCCAAACTTCGCCAGATCTTCCGGATTGTAGTAAGTATCCATTTCATATCCTCCCTTTTTCTTTTTTGGACTGCCGGTCCATATATATTTTTCTCAGCATAAAGATCAATGCCGAGAGGGCAAACAAAATCATAAGCGCGGTCACGAATAACTTTGCACCGCCGGTCAACATGCCGCCAACGTAAGAGTACACAATTGTTGCCGGAAGCTGTCCGATTCCTGTTGCAATAAAGAATGACATAAATGACATAGATGTCAGTCCTGCCGCATAACTTACAATATCAAACGAAATAAATGGAAGCAGACGGCAGATCAGGATTGTATTCTTTCCATATCGTTCAAAAAATGTATCAATCTGAGCCAGTCCGCTCTTGCTTGTAAGTTTCTCTGCCACATCACGTCCCAGAATTCTTGCAATGTAGAAACATACAGCCGCTCCTGCCATAGCACTTGTCCAGGAAAGGATTGCTCCCTGCCACCATCCAAACAGATTCGCATTTGCGAATGTGAGCAAAAATGCCGGAAGCGGTGCTGCAATGGACTGAAAGATCATCAGTAAAAATGAGATTACAGCCGCATATGCTCCATAAGATGCCACAAAATCACGTACAACCGTAAAGTCTCCGCTTGCAAACATGGCAAATACCTTGTTCATCATTTTATTGACACCTGGGACTAAAAAATACACAGCGACTGCTGCAATCACTGCGATTAATAATACAACTTTCCCCAGCCAGTTCTTTTTCTCTTTCATATCTTTAAAATTCCCCTCTGAAATATGTAATGTCTGTTCATTTTATCAACAACTTTCTAACACGTCAAATTTATAATCTTTAACAACTCTATGTTATAAATCAGTTACGTTAATAGTACCTTTTTGTACTATTCTCGTCCAATTGTTTTTATTAATATTTTCTATTAATCATTTGTTCTATCTATATATTCCTATAATAGAAAAAGTATGTTTTATTATTTTTTCATATAAAGTTCTGATAAAAATACAGAAACCTCTATCACGCTTTCTTTTTATTGCATTGATAGAGGTTTCCAATTACATACTATTCATTTCACATTTTGTTACAAAATAAAGCTTATTACTGTACCAATTCCGGATTGGACACACTGACTTTATGGTCATACCATTTACCCTTTGTTCCAATCAATGCCAGATCAAATTCATCATCCAGTGTCGGTACCGGTACGTCAAAGGAATATACTTCCTCTGGCGCGGAACCATCAGAATAAGTAATCTCTGTTGTCTCTGACGGATCAATCAGATCTGCCCCGTCTTTCTGTGCATCTTCTGCTGAGCCTAAGAATAACTGTACGATATTTTTAGAATTCAATGTAATATGTACTGTCATCTTACCATCTTTAACAGTCAGCGTTGCTTTTCCGTCATTATAGTCCGGATTCTCGTGGAACATACCGCTGTCTGTATTAAAATCTACCTTATAAGTTCCATCTTCCAGCTCAGGCTCCTTCGCATCTTTGCTGTCAGTCTTTGCTTCTGACGCATCATCTTTGGAAGCTTCTGTTTTTGTGTCATCTTTCTTATCCGTATTACTTCCGCATCCGGCAAGCATTGTCATTGCCATACTGGCGGAAAGTAATAAAACTAATAATTTCTTTTTTAACATGTCCATTCTCTCTTTTCTAATTATTTTTCTTTATAATTGTACTCTGAAAATCTGACCTGTCAACTATTTAGCTTCAATTGCAGCTTTTGTATGTGCTACATAAATCTGCTGAATTGCATCAATCTCTCCAAGACCTGCAATCTGTGATTCTACACTGTCAAATGCTTTTGACGCTTCAAACTGGCTCTTCCATGAATCATCATCGTCTCCTGCCATATCATTGTTCGCATGATCTCCTGCAACAACCATCAGTGGACGAAGGATTACTTTCTTATATCCGGCCTCTTTGATTTTCTCAATGACTGCCTGACACTCTGTATCTTCCGGCTCACCTTCTACAGTTCCGATAAATACATTCTTATATCCAAGCTGCTCCATCTGTGCCTGCATCTGATCATAACTTACATTTGCAACGTGTGAAGTTCCATGTCCCATGAATACAAATGCGGTTCCATCTTCGGCTGCTGCATCAATGCTGTCATAGTTTGCTGTCTTAACTGCTTCGTCTGTGATTGCTTTTGCAACTGCTTCTTTGTCTGCATTGATAACTGTTGCATCTGCTCCAACTTCGCCGAGAAGAGGCTCAGCAATCTTTACAGATTCAAATTTATCTTTATATTTTTCCACTGTCTCTGATAACTCATCATACTCTGCACCATGCATCAGATGTGTCGGCTGAACAACAAGGTTTTTAACTCCATTGTCTACTGCACGCTCCAGTGCCTGCTCCATGTTGTCAATCTTCTCATCATCACGGGCCTGTACGTGATTGATGATGATCTGAGCTGTAAATGCTCTTCTTACTGACCAGTCTGGATTAGCAGCCTGAAGTGCTTTCTCAATTCCACCGATGTCTTTTGCGCGGCTGTCATTGAATGATGTACCGAAACTTACAACAAGAAGTTCATTCTCACCAATCTCGTCCTGATTTAACGGATCATCTTTCGAAGCGTCACCTGTATCTCTTCCGAAGTAATCAGGATCTGCGTTCTCACCTTCTACTAATTCTTTTTGGGCATCTGTTAATGCGTCCCAGGCTTCCTTAGCTTCTTTGCACTGTTCATCTGTCTTGTCAGTTCTCTCCTGAACATAGATATCATCAATCAGTTTTGCCACCTTGTCTGCTGCCGCCTGATCGCTGTCCTCCTTCGTATCCTCTGTCTTTGCATCACTCTTTGCGTCAGAACTTCCTGAATTTCCTCCACATCCTGCAAGCAGAGACATACTCATAGCTGCAGTAAGTAATACGACTACCAATTTTTTCTTCATCTTTCCATCCTCCATTTTTTTCTAAGATACAAAATAATTTTTCCGGAGGTTTCTTATTACATAGAAATTCATATAATAAAAAATCCCTGCCATAAAAAAATGAACAGAGAGTACGCAAAACAAACTATTGACGAAATTATCTTCCTTCCGTCAAATAGCCTTTCTATGTATTTCGTACTGCCAGTTCCTCGTGGCCTGAACAAATATGTTCCTGTACTGTGAAAGGCAGGTATCCCGGCTTATTGCTCAGGCGCTCTAAAATCAGCCTTCCCGGTCTCCCAGTGGCATGTAGGATTCAAAGCTCGCAAAATACGGTGACGAGTTCGTACAGGATTCACACCTGTTTCCCTTTTCATCAGCCAGATAAATAACTTTTTATAATATCTTTCTCTGACTGACACCTCACACATTTTTTATTCTTTTGTATCTTTAACTATTACTTTTACAATCTAACACATCTGATAATTACTGTCAATACATCAGCCTGTCAGACTGTATTCCATATTGGTTTCTCACTTCCATTACGGTCGGGATAAAATCCGGTCGATTTCTCTGGAAGCCTCACTCTTTGTCAGTGTATGTATGTCCATTTCCATAGAAATATTCTTCTGTTGCATAAGCCTTGTAAGAAATGCGATCTGTTTTGCGGTTATCGGTTCTTTTTTCTTCACCTTATATGCCAAGGGCTGTGGTTTAAAAACCTTCGGTTCCTTTTCCTCATAAAAATGCGCCATAGACTGATACAGTTTTGCGGTTGCCAGAGCATCATGATATGCCCGGTGCGCAGCCACATTTTCGATATGATAGTATTCGCAGAGTGCGCCAAGCTTTCTGGATGGAAGGTCTGCGTGAACAACTTTGGCAATCTTAAGTGTATCAATTCCCATATGATCATAGGTGTAACCAAGTTCTTTTGCTTTTGTCTTCACAAAGCTGAAGTCGAACTGCACATTATGTCCGATCAGCGTATCCTGTTCGCAGAATTCAAGGAACTCCGGCAATACTTCGCCGCAGTTCCCTGCTCCTTCTACCATATCATTTGTAATTCCGGTCAGTTGCGTAATCATCGGAGGTATCCCAGCCTCCGGTTCGATAAAACGAATAAAACGGTCAACAACTTTTCCTTCCCTTACTTTCAACGCACCAATCTCAATAATCTCATTGTGCTCCGGGCTAAGTCCAGTCGTTTCTATGTCAAATGCAACATATGATTTTAACATCTTACTTGTCCGTCTCTTTCTCGTCCATTGCTCTTACTTTGTCATTTGCATACAATACGCCGCGCATACAGCCATTGCCTTTCACATCTGGATAACCTTCCTCATTATAACAGACTGTGATCACACAGCCATTACGACAACCAGTACAAGTAAATTTCAAATCTGACATTTTCTCTTCCTCCCCCGCGCCTTTGCGGACTGATGCATGATTCATTTTTTTCGCTACCCACGGATTTTTTTGTGCTATGCACTTCTTCAATCCTTAATATTACTAGTATAACATTTTGTTCATTTCTTAACAATGTACATATCTACACATTTTGTCTATATTTACAAATTATTTTTCGTATTTTTATCTAAAATAGACAATGATTTTTCTTGTTTTTAATATTATACTGTACTTTAGATAAAAAGGTTAATTATTTTAAAAGGAGAGGTAATCATGAACGAAGTATTGAATAACATTTATACTCGAAGATCTATTCGTAAATTCAAAGAGCAGGACGTTCCAAAGGATCTCGTAGATGAGATTGTCAAAGCAGGAACTTACGCTCCAAGCGGCAAGAACTTACAGACATACCGATTCTATGTAATGCAGAATGCAGATTCTATTAAGAGTCTTCAGGATGTTGTAGCAAAGGGAATGGAGAACCCTGCTTACACATTATACGGAGCAAAGACAATTGTACTTGTTGCATGTGAGAAAGAAGCTGTCAACGGAGTCAGCGACTGCTCATGCGCGATTGAAAATATGCTTCTTGCAGCACACTCACTTGGACTTGGTGCATGCTGGATCAACCAGTTAAAATACTGTGGAGACAAAGCAGAAGTTGCTGATTACCTGGAAGGTCTTGGAATTGACAAAGACATGCAGGTTGTCGGAATGGTAGGAATGGGATATCCTGATGAAGAGCGCGAGGCTGCTAAGAGACAGGACGATCTTGTTACATATTTGAATTAGTTTTAGTTTCTTTGCATATAGAAATGGAGAGTGGTTTTGTTCCACTCTCCATTTTCTTATTCTCATACCATTGATATGTTTTCATTTTCTAAAATTCAAGAATGCCTCAACAATCTATAATTCCACAGATATGTTCTGCTTTTCTATTCCATGTTTTTCGGCATAACCGGTCAGGAATAATGTCAACGCTCCATCTCCCGTTACATTGCAGGCTGTTCCGAAGCTATCCTGAAGTGCGAAGATTGCAAGCATCAATGCTGTACCATCATCACCAAATCCAAGAACGCCTGTAATGAGTCCCAATGATGCCATTACCGTTCCTCCCGGAACTCCAGGGGCTCCAATGGCGAAAATCGCAAGCAGGACGCAGAACAGTACCAATGTCTGAATATCCGGTAATGTTCCATATAATACCTTGGACACGATCATACAGAAAAATACTTCTGTCAATACGGATCCGCACAGATGGATATTTGCAAACAACGGCACACCAAAATCCACCATATCTTCTCTTAAAACTTTGGATTTTCTCGCACACCGAAGCGCAACTGCAAGTGTTGCGGCAGACGACATCGTTCCAACTGCTGTAATATAAGCCGGTCCATAATGCTTTACGACTTCAATTGGATTCTTTCCAGAATAGACTCCTGCTACAACATACAGCACTGTCAGCCAGATATAATGTCCGATCATAACGATTACGACCGCACTGACAAATACCGGAAGCTGCTTTGTAATAGTTCCATCATATGATAAACAAGTGAATGTAAATGCAATAAACACTGGAAGAATTGGAATAATAATCTTCGACACGATTGCAAGTACAATATTTTGAAACTCATCTAAAATAGTAATGATCGTCTTTGCTTTTGTCCAGATTGCCGCAAGTCCGATTAAAATGGAAAATGCAAGAGCACTCATGACATTCATAATCTGCGGAATAGTCAGACCAAAAACATCTTCCGGCAATTCTTTTAAGCCTTCAATCTCTGACACAACCGGAAGATTCGGAATAATTGCATATCCAGCTCCCATAGAAAGAAGTGCTGCCAGTACGGACGACGTATATGCAACCATAAGTGCAACTCCAAGCATACGTGACGCATTATTTCCAAGCTTTGTAATAGACGGTGCAATAAAGCCGATGACAATTAACGGTACTACAAAGTTAATGACCTGTCCCAAAATATTCTTTAATGGGACAACAACACTCATTACATTTTCCGGGAAAATCTGTCCAAAAATAATTCCAATAACAATACCAATCAATAATTTCACCGGAAGACTGCTAAATATTTTTTTCATACCCTACCTCACTCATTCTTCATACTTAATAAATTTCTTCTATGTATAAATCATTCTACTTTTATCCCAATAAAGAAATTTATTAGTTGAAAATATTATGTTTATTATACAGTTGTCAAATATGTTTTGTCTACTTTTATCTTAGAAAAAGGCAATTTCTTATCATAGAAAAAAGGCACATCCTTTCGGATATGCCTTAAATTCAACGTGCGCGAGAAGATTCGAACTCCCGACCTTCTGGTCCGTAGCCAGACGCTCTATCCAGCTGAGCTACGCGCACATTACTGTGTTCCGTTTCTCTTGTGTCCCTCACAGCAAAATCTATTATAGCGTAGGTCCCCCTGGTTGTCAACAAGTTTTTTCAACTTTTTCAAACTTTTTTCACTGGAATTTTTCCACTCTTTTTTCTCTCCAGCACATTTGCCGCCATCGTGATTGCAAATGCACATCCCATTGCAACAATCATAGCCACTGCAAATGCCGGGCCTTTTCCTTCATTTGCCATAAACGGAGCAAGCACTGCCGGCACATAAGCGGTTCCTTTTACATTGAACAGTCCTACGATTGCTCCACCTACAGTTGCACTTACCAGCGCTCCGGCAAAGACAATCTTGTTTGAGAACATGAATGGATAAGATGCCTCCACAAATGTTCCAAAACAGATATTGATAATGCAGCCTGGAAGTGCTACAGCCGCCTCACCTTTCTGCTTCGGCAAAATAATATTGGCAAGTGTGATTCCTGCAGATACCATGACAAGTCCTGTCATATCAATAGCTCCAAGGAAACTAAATCCCATTTCTTCCATTTCCAATAGTACAATCGGAAGAATTGCCGCATGGTAAACACCTCCAATAATTGCCGGCCAGATCAGAAGTCCTGCTACCGCCCCTGCAAGGAGGGCATTGTAATCAATACACATGTTGATCAGAGAACAGATACCATTTCCAATCCATAATGCTACAGGTGCAATAAGGAATTTTCCCACCAATCCAGCTGCCAGTCCACCAAGACCTCCCGAAGCAATATTAACTGTCGTACCCGGCACATTGTGACGGAAACAGAACACACTGATATAGTAAGCAAGCACACCTGCCAGGATTCCGATGAGCAGTCCTCCCAGGATTCCTCCATCCACTGCCAGAATGCCGGCTACAATACCTGCAACAACTCCCACCTCATCAAGACCGGAAACCTGCTTAGCTGCAATTGCACAAATAACGATTGGAATTGAATTTACAAGTGTATCAAATACATCTGACAGACTTCCACATCCTGGAATCTTGCTGCACGCCAGGCAAAGTGCCATGGCAATAAATGCCGGAAGGCTTGTCATCATAATTCCGCGGAAATTAATGCGCTTCCATATATTTCCTTCTGCTTTTGATGCTGCATTTTCTCCTGTATTACCAATAACTGGCATATATTTAATTTTCCAGTATTTTGCAAGTGCTGTCGTAAATGCAACGGCTCTTGTACGATTCGTTGTTCCTGTTGTTCCAGATGCTGACAGAACATTACATCCCATGTTCTGCGTGAGCGCGACACCACTTCCGCCCGTTCCGGCCATCGGAATCTTCGTTCTTGCGCAGGCTTCCATTGCCTGTCTGTTAGCCCCGTCCGGACTGGCACTGACGAACATTACACCGTCAATTTCACCGTCATCAATCTTCTTCGCAAGTTTTGCGTCCACCTTTTCCGCTTCTACATTAACCTCTGTTAAAGTCCCCTGAAATACTGCCTGTACTTCTGTTCCATTCCATGTGTATAAAGTTGCCGGACTGTCCGGTCCCACATTATCCAGACTGCCAGATGCCAGTACATACTGTACAAATGTAATCTCCATGTCTGCAGCCGTTGTCTGTCCGCAAATTTCTTTCATCATTGCCGACAGATTGTTCCCACCTTGTTTATAAAGATTTCCACCACTGCTTCCTATAAATGCAATCTTTTTTCCCATTCCTTTATGTCCTTTCAGGTCAAGTCATATTATCGTGCTGCCTTGCTAACATGGTAGTGTGCTAAAGCGTTGAAATAAGCTTACCATTTTAGAATGTATTTGTAAAGAGGAAAATATTATGCTACTATAAATATCTGGATTATTAAAACTATTATTTTAACGCAACATGAAAAAGGAAGAAACACTATGACTAAAAAAATTGCTGTAATAAATGATTTATCCGGATTTGGCCGTTGCTCACTGACAGCCGCAATTTCCGTCATCTCAGCCATGGGAATTCAAGCCTGTCCACTTCCAACCGCAATTTTAACCGCGCAGACCGGATATCCGCACTATTACCTCGATGACTATACAGATAAAATGGATATTTACCGCCAGGAATGGCAGAAAATGGGACAGCATTTCGACGGTATCTACACCGGATTCGTCGCAAGCGAAGCACAGATCGATCAGATTTTTCATTTTATAGAGACATTTCACACTCAAGACACTTTCTTACTGGTAGATCCGGTCATGGGTGATGATGGTATCAAATATGATATGTTCACTCCCAAATTACTTGAGAAAATGAAAGCACTTGCAGAAGCTGCTGACATTATCACCCCAAATCTGACTGAGCTCTGCCTTTTGACAGATGCAAGTTACGATACAATTATGGAAATTACCGACAAAGATATACTTATAGATGTCATTGGCGAACTGGCATCAACACTTCTTCCAGTCGATAACGATTATTCAAAAGAAATTATCGTTACCGGAATTCATTTCAATAATGAGCACGGGCAAAAAATGATGGGAAATCTTTATATTTCTCAAAAATCAAGAAAACTGTTCGCTTTTCCACATGTAGGCGGAAGCTATTCCGGAACTGGTGATCTATTTGCTTCCTGTATCGCAGCAGGAAAATGCCGCGGTGACAAAATTCCAGATTTAATTCATCTCGCCGGGACATTTTTAGAACAGGCTATTAAAGACTCTGCCGAAGAAAATGTACCATATCCAGACGGCACCAATTACGAGAAATATTTGCATTTGCTAATGATGAAGTAAAATCATTATTATTTTTTCTCGGATATCACTAGCCCCAATACAGTCAATGCGGTTCCTCCTAACATAAAAGGTGTCACTTTCTCGTGAAGAATGATCACTGACATGACAACTGTAATTACTGGAATCGCATAGATGTATGCACTCGTCTTTATTGCACCGAGCATCTTGACCGCATAGTTCCAAGTTACAAAGCAGACTGCACACGCTCCAATTCCCAAATATAACAGATTTGCCAGATTTAAAGGCTTAGTATACGCACTTGAATGAAACTTTGCACCGGATCCAATTAAAATAGGTATCATAAACATCAATCCATAGAAAAATACTCTTCTTGTTGTCTGGATTACATTGTAACCAAAACCACTAATTTTTTTGATTAATATAGAATATGCTCCCCATACAAAAGAGCCTGCTACACATAATAAATCCCCGATCAGATTTACAGAAACATTCTCACCGCCGCCAAAACTAAGTAAAACGATTCCGGCAATGGCACACACAAATCCGAAAAAGAAATATTTTTGTAATTTTTCTTCTTTTAAAAAGAAATGAGCCATAATCGTCACGAACAAAGGTGCCGTCGATACGATAACACTGACATTGGATGCCTGTGTGTAAGTCAGTGCAATATTTTCAAATAAATAATACAAGCAGACACCACAAAGTCCTGCTCCGACAAATATAATTTCCTGTCCTTTTTCAGTTCTTAACTTCTTTGGCCTCATCAACCACAATGTAAAATATCCAAGTAAAAATCGTGAAAACAATAAATCTACCGGTCCAAAATCTTGTAGTAATACCTTTGTCGACACAAATGTTGTTCCCCATATCAGACATGTAACGATTGCTGCTATATGCCCGATTACTTGATGCTCTCTCTTCATGTAAATATTCCTCGCTAAATTGTATAAAAAATTTTGCAAATTATTTTTCTCTATGTTATAATGGCGTCATGCAGCGATGGTCGAGTTGGCTGATGGCATCTGCCTCGAAAGCAGAAGAACCGCAAGGTTCCGGGGGTTCAAATCCCTCTCGCTGCGTTTTCTTTTTTTAGCAATGAACTTGGACACATAATCCAAATTTATTGCTTTTTTTGTTCTTTATAGTTCTATATATTTTCATCAGATTTTCTTAAGAAATTTTAGAAACATTTCCATTTTCTGACACAAGGCATTCACAATTCTCCATTATAATGAACTTATCAATTGAAGAAGACGGTAGTCGTACTTGCAGAAAAGCCAGACATGGCAAATGTACACTATGCCCTCCAAAATGTCGGCTTACTGCTCACAATCAGGTATGATTACCGGACTTCGCCTAACAACAATTAAAATTTACATAGATAAAATGTTCAAACCCTTTCAAAAAAGAACCAGCACTTTCAAAAGTGTTGGTTCTTTTTTATTCCTGTTTCTTACTGCTCTCTGAATGTAATCTCTCCTGTGGAGGCATCCATGCCATCCACAATTGCAAGCGATTCCAGATGATATCCAAGATTACGAATCACTGTTCCCCCACTCTGGAAGCCTTTCTCAATCGCGATTCCGATTCCCTCTACAGTTCCTCCTGCAGCTTTCACGATCTGGATCAATCCCTGAAGTGCACAGCCATTTGCCAGAAAATCATCGATAATCAGTACATGATCGTCCTCACTTAAGAATTTCTTTGCAACGATTACCTGATTCTTGCATTTGTGGGTAAATGACTCGACTTCTGCCGTATACATCTCGCCTTCAATATTAATGCTTTTTGTTTTTTTAGCAAATACAACCGGAACCCCGAAATGCTGTGCTACAACACAGGCGATTCCGATTCCAGAGGCCTCAATAGTAAGAATCTTGTTAATTGGTCTGTCCGCAAATCTTTTCTTAAATTCAGCACCCATCTGATCAAATAATTCTATATCCATCTGATGATTCAGGAAACTGTCCACCTTTAAAACATTTCCCTCTTTTACGATTCCATCTTTTACAATTCTTTCCTCTAAAAAGTTCATCACAGATTACTCCTTTGTTCCATTTCAGTTCATTTGGAAATTATTATACTCCTTTTCTTCATGAAATGCATCAAAAATTTGTTTCTGTCGCTTATTTTATAAATTTCAAAAATATTTTAGAATTTTATTCTACTTTCAATGCATTCGGATATATTTTCTTAAGCCGGCCATCATCAAACTTTTGATCCATAGTTTTCTGCCAGCTATGTGTTGCTACTGATACAGTCTCCAATAGCCAGCCCAAAAAACTGGTACAAAAAAAGAGCCAGATTAATTCATATCCTGAGTACATATACTTCTCCTTTTCTTTCGTTTTCGTATTTGTCTGAAAATCCCCACTTCTACAAGTAGTAACTTCACATACGTCAAATCTGAACTTAAAAGAAATATTAGCATATTTCACTTTGGAAATCTATGTTCTGGCTCTCTCTTATTGTATATTCAGGGGTTTACATATATTTTTTCACGATTTCATGCATTTGGCCCCACTTTTTCTCCATATCGCTGACCAGCTTGAACTGTGTTCTGCACCGATCCAGATTATGTTCCTCGCGATGGATCTTGAAGTATGTATCTCCCTGCAGATAATCTGTCAGGAACCGCATACCACATTCAAATGTCATGACCTTTGCTCCCATCGGCAAAAGTTCCATCTCCCGTTTTGTCAGCTTGCCATTACAGCCTTCAATGAATCCTTTTGTAAACAGATCAAAAAGCTCCATACTGCATTCAACCTTAGACAGATCTTTTTCATCTTCCGCACCTGTACTTGCCCCGAAACGAATGGCGTCACCGAAATCATTCACAGCAAGTCCCGGCATAACAGTATCCAGATCTATCACGCAGATTGCCTTGCCTGTCTTATTGTCAATCATAATATTGTTAAGCTTTGTATCATTGTGTGTAACACGAAGCGGAATCTCTCCCTTTGCCTGAAGGTTTGAAAAACAGCATGCTACATCTTCATGGTCCAACACAAACTGAATTTCTTTCTTAACACCAGCCGCACGGCTCTTAATATCTGTTTCTACCGCTCTTTTAAAAACCTCAAATCTTGCCTTTGTGTCGTGAAATCCTTCAATTGTCTCAAACAATGTATCGGCCGGATAGTCTGCCAAAAGATTCTGGAAATTTCCAAATGCCATTGCTGCCTGATAGAACTGATCCGGATTCTCTACCTGGTCATAACTGCTCGCATCTGTAATAAAAATATAGGATCTCCAGTAATCTCCAAACGAATCCTGATAATATGGTTTTCCATCCAGTGCCGGAATTACATTCAACGTTTCTCTGTCTGGATTTCCTCCTTTTTTTATAATTTTTTCGCGAAGATAGGAAGTCACTCCAAGAATATTCTCCATAAGCTCTACAGGGTTCTTGAATACATTTTTATTCATTTTTTGAAGAATGACCTTCAAAATCCCCATGCGTTTTACTTCAAATGTCAGCAAATATGTATCATTAATGTGTCCATTTCCAAATGGTACATCCTGAATCAGTCTTCCTTCATATTGAAAATGTGCAATTGCTTCTGCCTTCTGCGTTCTGACTACCTGTGTCATAATACTTCCTCCCGGTTTTATTCAAAAATCCTTCTACTTATTATTGACGTCTTTTATCACTTGATTATTGTAGTATAAATTTGTACAAAAATCTTTATCATATTTCACTCATAATTTATATTATCTGCTTCTATTTCTTGCAATTTTTAATATATACGTTATAATTATTTATAACATTTGTACAAAAAATACAATTGCGCAAAGGAGACTTTAACATGGCATACAATGGATTTTTACCGGAGAATGTAATCAACATCGGTAAAATATACAGTATTCATTATTTTGAATACATGAGCGATTTTTCATTCGAAGGTGAAAGCCACGATTTTTGGGAATTTATCTGTGTAGATAAAGGAGAAGTTGAAGTGACCGGCGGTGATAAGAAGTTTATTCTTCACAAAGGTGAAATTGCTTTTCATGAACCTAATGAATTTCATAATGTTACAGCTACTGGAACGATCGCGCCGAATCTGATTGTTATCTCCTTTCAATGTGATGATAATGCTATATATTATTTTCGCAAAAAAATTTTGAAGATGGATGACGTAGAACGCAATCTTCTGGCAAGCATTATTTTTGAAGCCAGACATACCTTCCAATGCCGGCTGGATGATCCATATCTTCAGAATATGCCGCTTAAACAGCCACCTGACATCTTCGGCTCACAGCAAATGATCCGTCTGCTAATAGAACAGTTTTTAATCCACCTTGCAAGACGTTACTCAGCCTCTTACACCAGCGTTGTCCGTCCAAAAGACACTATGCCTGCAGCCAAATCAACAAAATCCAAAAATGACATTGAAGTCTACAGTCTGGTCACTGAATACATGAAAGAACATATTCGTTCTCATGTCACTATTGAACAGATCTGCAAGGACAACCTGGTCGGCAGATCACGACTGCAGAAGATATTCAAAAATCAATGTGGGCTTGGCATCATCGACTATTTTTCGAAGCTGAAGATCAACACTGCAAAAGAACTAATCCGATCCAGACATATGAATTTTACACAGATTTCCGATTATCTTGGATATACCTCCATTCATTACTTCTCAAGACAATTCAAAAAAGAAACTGGAATGACACCGTCTGAATATGCATCTTCAATCAAGGCAATGTCAGAAGGGAAGTTTGAGGAAAATTAGTGGAAAATACAACAGAACATTACTAAAAAGCAAAGGAATCTGTGTGCGAATCATCCGTTAATTTTTAATAACTGGATTCGAAAACAGATTCCTTGCTTTATATAATATTCTTTTTATGTCTCTAACCTTTAATTCCTCCGGTAATTCCTCCGATCAATTTCTCTGACAGGAACAGATACAGGACAAATGTCGGTGCAAATACAATAATTACTGCTGCGAACATTCCAGCCCAGTTTCCGGTGTACTGCATGGACTGCAACATTCCATAAAGTCCTACGGCTACCGGACGTAATGCATCGTTGTTTGCAAAAATCAGTGACAGGAAATACTCATTCCAGATATTAATGAAATTGAATATTGTCACTGTTACCAGTCCGGACTGAGCCATCGGGAACATAATCTTCCAGAAAGCTTTTGCCGGAGGACATCCATCAAGAGCTGCTGCCTCTTCATATGTGCTGGAAATATTTGCAAAGAAAGTAAGTAAGAAAATCGTTGTATATGGAATATTAATTCCTACATACAAGAAGATCAAAGTTACCTTACTTGCTGCAACATTATTCAGAATTCCCAGATTTGCTACAACTCCAAACAATGGAAGAACGATCATCGTGATTGGAATACCCATCGCAGACACTAAACTTGTCTGGATAATTTTATTCCCGATAAATGTATATCTCGCAAGGACATATGCTGCCGGCGCACAGATCAGGATCAACAATACACAAGATACTACTGCATAAAGGAGGGAGTTTGTAAAGAATGTTGCAACTCCGCCACTTCCCCATGCCTGCACATAATTTTCAAAGTGTAGTCCCGATGGGAATTTCAATGCTTTTCCTGCAAAGATATCTGTTGTAGTAGAAAGACTGGCTGCTATGATCCATCCAAGTAACATGAATGTAAATGCCACCCATAAAATTACTATAATATATCCAGGAGCGAGCGCCATTTCATGTTTCCAGTCAATTTTCTTTTTCACTTTTATTTTTTTCTCTTTTGCCATCTTGCGTCTCCTCCTTTCTAAAATTCTAAGTCATCCTCTTTAATCAGTTTATTACAGATTGTAAAAATAACTACAATACAGATGCACAAGATAATACCGATCGCTGCTCCATATCCTGCATTTCTTTCTGTAACTGCATTTCCGGCTCCAAATGTCTGCATGTACATGTACTGTACCGGGACAATAGTTGCCTCATCTGCTGTTACGGTTGAGAACATCTGAGACCACACAAAGAATGCCGCTGTACTTACTGACCACATCGTAATGTTCGTCTTAAATACTCCTTTTAATAAAGGAAGTGTCATATGCTGGAATTGCTGTGGCCTGTTGGCACCATCAATGGTTGCCGCTTCATATAGCTCCGGACTGATTCTCTCAATTCCACTCATCCAGATCAACATGTGATATCCAATCATTCCAAAGCAATATGCAAATAACAATGCTCCGAATTTGTGATCTGTATCCAGCCATGCTGTCTCTGCCAGTTTATGCATACCGACCGCATCAAGAATAGATTTTAGTAATCCGAACTTAGAACTATATACATACTGTAACCACATAGTTGCAAGGGCTACTGCACTTACAAGGTTCGGAAGATAGATTACCGCACGAAAGAATTTCTTACCGCGGATTCCACTTGTCAGGATAACTCCAAACAGCAGAGAAACAGAAAGTACAATTGCTCCACCGATTGCCCAGATTTTAAACAGGTTCAGCATAGACTTTCTAAAAATTGCAGTTGCAAATAATTTCTCATAGTTCTGTATACCTACAAATGTCCACAAATCTGTTGTGTCTGTAACGGAATCAATTTTGAAGAAACTCATCATAATCGTCCGGACGATCGGGTATAAAAAAACAATGAGGAAGATGATAACTGCCGGCGCCAGGAAGCCTACGATCATTTTCTTATTATTTTTCATCTCATTTCCTCCTTCTCGCATAATCTCAGCCATCTGCCTCATTCTTTTT
>UMEI01017745.1_pt1 | contig 32383 bp, 23 predicted proteins | sample 1964711 | NCBI WGS metagenome assembly UMEI01 (sample SAMEA4836016, study PRJEB28245) | human gut metagenome | biome: gut microbiome; material: fecal sample | place: Denmark | collected 2008 | reverse complement strand
CGGGATTATCAGTGATCCCGCAAGCCCCCGTTCGTTCGAATGATTGGCCGCTTATTGCCGTTCGCTCAACTCTTTATAAAGCTCCAGCCGCAAGCCGCAGTAGTTTTCGATGATATGGCCCATTTTTTCGACGCGTTGCAGGTGCATTTCCAATTCCTGCGGCGCAACATCGAAACCAATGTCGTAGCGTGCTTTTACCAGAAAACTCTTCAGGCGCGGCAGCGTGAAGATATTTTCGATATGGTTATCGTCTAAAACCAGCATCAGTTGCGTCGAGAGCGTCCGCATCCGTTCGTGCATCACGACCGGATCGTGAATATCGAACTCCAGACCGTGATAGACATAGTAAAGCGTATGGTAAAAATAAACCATCGCCTGCGCCGAGAACTGCGCGGACAGACGCATATTGCGGCTTTCGCTGAAAGCGTCCTGCGCCTGTTCGATCAATTCGTTGCCCAGCATCCGGAACGTATCGAAATGAAATTTGGCGTCCGCATAGGCTGCGGCAAAGTTGATCGGGTGTTTCGGGCGGCGGAAATGGCAGTGGTCGCTACAATAGAGCAATTCGCCCTCGGAGTGTGCAAAGTAGAGGAACGGTGTTTTATTCGACTCGACATAGCTCAAAGGCATAATGTAGAGATTGATATAAGTGATCTCGCGCCTGCTGTACGGCACTTTGTAACGCAGGATACGTTTTGCTTGAATCCAGTCGTATTCGGGCGTTTCCCGCACGACCATTAGCAGGTCATAGGCCACGGCGTCGCTATGGCGTGTGCCGCCGATCAATTTCCCGAACAGCAGGATATATTCGGGGGCAAAATAGCCGTCCGTCAAAGTTTGGACGATTCGAGCAGCTTCGGCAGGATCGTAAAGTCGTTCGGCGGGCTGTTCGAGTTCGAGGACTATACGTTGTACAGGGGTTTCCTGCACGGGGTTTTGATTCGTTTCCATGTGATTGATTGTTAGAATTTTGACATAGTAAGGGCTGTCCTTATCGTGCGAAATTGCACAATAAAGAGAATAACAACTTGGTTAGCAACCATTTGCTAATCCGGCGGGTGAAAATAGAAACGAATCGAGAGGTTGCACGGCGGGAACCGCCTGCGGCTGGCCTTACGGCGTGTCTGTACCGGAGTACGGACATGATGCATTGTTCGCATAAAGATAAAAATATGCGCAGCTGCGAACAATACATCACCCTTTTACAAGCTCAGCAAAGTGCCGTTCGCGGGTCGCTAAACCCCAACGGCTCTGCGCACACCTTTAATATGGTTGCTTTGCTGGCTACCACGTAAAAGAATTTTATAACATATTGTTCGCAGGGGCAAAGATAGAATTTTTTTACAAAAAAACTTGTACAGAACGCATATTACCTATATGTTAAATAATTTATACAACAAAAACTTAACTTAAGAATAAATTTCCTATCTTTGATAATAAAACCTCTAACCTTACTTGCGTCATGAAAGTGGATTATTCAAAATGGAAAACTCGATCTTTATCTATTGAAAATCTGAAACTGGACATCAAAAATCCTCGGTTTTCATATCAATCTACAAAAGTGATGAACCAAACAGAAATTATAAAATATCTGGTTGCAAATCATGCTGTATATGAATTAGCGAAAGATATCGCCATAAATGGATATTTACTAAATGAGGAGCCAATCGTCTGTAAAGAAGGAGAAACATACGTAGTATTGGAGGGTAACAGGCGTGTAGCAGCATGTAAGATTTTATTAAATCCTTACAAATATCTTTCGTCTCAACGGGCAAAAGAGTTAACAAAATATGATAAGCTAAACGACAAGTTAACTTGTTATATCGCACCAAATAGACGCGATGCAGACATCTTAATATTCAATAAACATACAGGTACACCCTTACAAAAATGGGATAAAGTAAGTCAAGATGCATTTTTAGTAAATCTAATCAAAACAGAAAATCTTTCTGTAGAAGAAGTTGCGTATAAATTGAATGTCACTCTGTCAGAAATCCGTAAAGCATTAAGACGATATACCATTCATCAATATAGTATAAAATTATTCCAATACGAGCCTTACGAATTAGAACAAATTAAAGAACAAAGTTTTCCGATCACTACTTTTGAACGGTTTTACGATAGCGATCAAGGTTCTAAATTTCTGGGAATCAGCTTTAATAGTAATGGGGAAATTCAACAGCGACTACCACAAGAAGAATTTGACAAACGATTCCGATTTATCGTTGAACAAATCCTTAATCAGGATTTAACCTCTCGTACATTCAATAATGATAAAGATAAACAAGAATATTTTACAACAATTAAAAACTTTAATAAAGAAAGATTTGATTTAGATATTCCGATTTCAGATACTCCTATTAAACCGATACCGACAAGCCCTGATTCAGCTCCTGAATCAGAAGAAAAACCAGAATCAAATGGGAATGAATCATCTGAAACTCCCAAACGTTCACGCAAAAAATCAGGACTTTTCGTAAAATATCAATGGAATAAAACGGGAGTATCAAAATTGGACGCTCTCTTCGATAGTATTCAATTCCTTAATTTTAAGAAGCATGCAGATATGGCCGGTATTGCATTAAGGTGTTATGTCGATATGCTTGTATATCAATTCTTATATAAGAAGAAACTTCTTGGAGAACTTTATAAAGATGATTTAGCCAATTTAACGGCTCACAACGAGAAAAAATATGCAGCACTCAAACAATACATTCAAACAACTTATGCAGTTGGTGACGATGAAGTCAATGACGAAGAACTGAAAGGCTATACAAGGTTTAATACAAAAGAGAACCCAAATAAAATCCCCGAACTGGGGAATATGATAGCTTACATTCTCAAAAATCCTGATCTTTTAAATAATAATACACGATTATTGGAAGTATTGAAGAAATTTAAGAATAGTCGTAGTACCTTTGTGGACTTAACGTCTTGCAATATGTTTGTGCATAATGAATATTACTCGGCCAATGATTCTATATTAGAAGCCTGTGCAAATGAATTAGCACCTGTGTTAGACGCAATGTATAAAAGTATAGTGGATGAAAAATAATAATTATAGCCCTTTGAGATATCCCGGAGGAAAAGGTCGTTTAATTGATTTTATTAAATCAGTCATTGAAAAAAACGATTTGAAAGGTGGTACTTACATCGAACCTTTCTCTGGCGGAGCTGCCATTGCCTTAGCATTGGCCATAGACGGCTATATGAATAGAATTGTAATAAATGACTATGATCGTTCCATATATGCATTCTGGCATACAGTGCTATACAGAACAGAGAGGCTCATAAACAAAATTCAAGATACCCCTCTGACTATTGAAGAATGGTTAAACCAACGGGAAATTCAACGGCAAAAACAAGATGCAGAATTGTTTGAATTAGGGTTCTCGACCTTTTTCCTTAACCGGACTAACCGTTCTGGAGTATTAAAAGCTGGAGTGATTGGAGGTTTAGAACAAACAGGCCCCTATAAAATCGATGCTCGGTATAATAAAAAGCAACTAATTGAACGTATAACACTTATAGCCAAACATCGTGATAAATTCATTATTCATAATGATGACGCGATCAATTTACTTCGTCGATATCGTAATATTGCCTCGAAAAATTTAGTTTATTTAGATCCCCCATATTACGAAAAAGGCCGGGAGTTATATGTTAACTTTTTTAATGATGAGAATCACATTGCTCTTTCTAACGCCGTACAACGAAGAAACAATATCAATTGGATTATAACATATGATAGCCATTCGTTTATAGATAATTTATATCCGAATGCTCAATCTTTATCATACGCACTACCATATAGCGCAGGCACAGTTAAGCGAGGTATAGAGTCTCTATTTTGCAAAAAATCGTTACTCTTACCAAATTTAACGATCTAAACATTCATTCACCGTACAAATACCGTACAAACCAAAAACAAAACGGCGTTGTAGTTATCTACAACGCCGTTTTAGTGAGGTCTGAAGCGAAAGGCTTGTATATTTGATTATCTGATAGTTATGTTTTTAACCTTTGGCTTTGAGATGGCTAAATTTTCCTCGATTATCCAGCGTTCATAATGCTTTACTCAATATCAAAAAATATACGCCCCTTTTTGCGCCCCTGCAAATTGCTTTAAGTAATTCAATTACTATGTCAAATAAAAGAAGTATCTTCGTGAAGAATTATTTAAGATCGTGGAGAAAAAAATTAAGGAAACAGGTGCGACATTTACACCTCAAGAATTATCTGATTTTCTTGCAAATCAGATAATATCTTCTTTAAGAGCTAATCCTCCTTTACTTAAAGTACTCGATCCTGCCTGCGGAAATGGCAATTTACTTTTATCCGTTGGGAAATCTCTCCAAAAAATGAATTTACCCCATGCCTTAGTTGGGTATGATACAGATGAAGAATATCTAACAGAAGCAAAATCTAGACTTCTTTCCATAGAAGAAACATCTGTCACTTTAAAGAATGAAGATTTTCTTTTAGGGGATGCTTTAGTAAATACTGACAACTTATTATCTACTGCCAAAGAACAAAAAGCAGTAGATGTCATTATAGCAAACCCTCCATATGTAAGAACTCAAGTATTGGGAGCAGAACGCTCTCAAATGATAGCTCAGAAGTATAATCTTAAAGGTAAAATAGACCTTTATTATCCATTCTTGATTTCAATGACAAATTCACTGAAACCGGGAGGGATACTTGGAGTCATCACTTCGAATCGTTACTTAACGACAAAAAGTGGTGGACAAATCCGCAAATATCTCCTAGATAATTTTGAAATTATTAAAGTCATTGATTTAGGAGATACAAAGCTATTTGATGCCGCTGTTTTACCTGCGATATTCATTGGAAAGAAAAAAACGGGTAAAAAAAGTGCTGTCAATAATGGTACTTTTTCGAAAATCTATGAGATCGCTGATGCTCATAATACTACAATCCGGCAGGCAAAATCTATATTTGATATTTTAGATCAATCTTCTCCCGGAATATATCGCGTGAAAGGAAAGAATTATTCGTACAACCAAGGACTACTAAAGCATTCTCTAGACCTTTCCGAAATTTGGCAAATGACTGATAAAAAAGAGAATGAATGGATTGACAAGATTAAAAGTAATGCAGCTTTTTTTGTCGGAGATAAATTTAAAGTTAGAGTCGGAATAAAATCTTGTGCAGACAAAGTATTTATAAAAGAAGACTGGACAAAAGAGGACATAATACCGGAAAAGATTTTCTTTCGTCGTTTATTGTCCCAAGAAAATCTCAACCGTTGGAAAGCTGTTTCTACTAATAATTTGTCAGTTGTATATCCTCATTATGACAATAGAGGGAAAAGAGGAGTATATGATATCGAACAATACCCTAAGGCCAAAGCTTTTTTTGAAAAGAATAAAGAAGCTTTAATGGCTCGAAAATACTTGATTGACGGCGGACGGAAATGGTATGAACTGTGGGTTCCTCAGAATCCTGTTTTATGGAAGTTTCCCAAATTAGTTTTTCCTGATATCAGCTTAGAGCCTCGTTTCTATCTTGATAATAATGGGGCTATTGTTAATGGAAATTGCTACTGGATCGTTGCACAAAATCCGCAAGAAGAGGAGTTGTTGTTATTAATCCAAGGAGTGGCAAATTCTGAATTGATGTCAAAATATCATGACCTTTGCTTTAATAATAAATTATACTCAGGCAGAAGGCGATATTTATCTCAATATATTGAAAAATATCCCATACCTAATCCAGAGACACAAGAGTCCCGAAACATAATTTCTTTAGTGAAAGAATTAAATCAGCAATCGTGTAATAATAATGACATCTCGGCACTAGAACAACGTCTAAACACTGCTGTAAACTTAGCTTTTAATATTCAGGATTAACTACGCACGCTCCTTTTATTGAATCAAAAAATTTCATTGGGATAGACCTTTGACATTTGAACGAGGTGTCACTGACGTAAGTATAGCATTTACCTAGTTCTTTACCGGGCATTAAAATAATCCCTTCTATAACATTCGTTTTTGCATTAGTAAGAGCAATAAGATAACGAACATCAAAAGTCGTTATACCAAGTTTTTCAAATACTATTTCCTCTACCTCAGGTGTATATTTGCCTAAATCTATCGTCTGGGCATCTTGCACTTTCACTTCTAACAATTGATTAGGGAGGTCTGGGTATCCCCCTACTAGCCCTTGGTGGGTTTCATATCCTAATAGGTCAGCAACCAATCTTTCTAAAATCTGTCCTCTTGTTTTCGTATCTTTCGCATCTATTTTTACCCCAATTAACGGCTTTGCAACTCTCTCTAATATTAAATCCAATGAAAATATCTTTGATGCAACGGGCTTATCTCCAATATTAGAATCTGGCTTCGTATAAATCGTTGTACAAAACGAAGTTACATTCAATGTGTCAGGCGAAAAATTAATCTTATTCTTGCTTTGTACAATTTTATTACGGTTAATGTCAGATACAAGTAATTGGTGTTTTATGGTTGGTTTACCAAAAACTCCAAATCGTTTTTCAATGTAGTCAGAAGATAATATAACAATGGAGTTGATCTTGTCATTCTCAATTTTCACAAGCACGTATCTTACATCTTTATTGCAAATTGTCTCGTGTGTCTTTGTGTATTGAACAAGAATAGACCCACTATTGGGAATTCGATTCCATACTTGAAGATTATAAGCATCTCCTGTGGTTACAAGGTAAGTATCAATTAGTTCTGTCAGAATCCTTGGAACACCCTTCTTCTTGAATGGGACTATAATAAATTCATCCTCCTGAGCCAATTCAGGTAGATTGGCTTGTTCTAATGTCTCTGAAATAACCTTTCTTAGCCTTGAACCGTCTGTTCTAGGTTTCCCTGAAAGTTTAAATGGGCTTCCAATAAGAGGACTAAATATATTTCTCAGTTTATCTGCTGAAGATATAAGCGTTTTATGTTTAGGAGGAATGTTCAATTTTTTTACCATAGTATCGTACTAGTATGATTAACTATGTGAAGATACAAAAATATATGGTTCTACTCATAGAATTTAGGCTCTTAAAACGTGTATATTTATGAATTAGCAAAATAAACACAATAATATTTTGCCGTCTCCAAACTGCCAACTAACTTAGCTCATGAGAGTTAAGTTGTTATATGGCAGAATATTCCATTTGTAAATGTATCCGAACCGATAAGCCGTTGAAGCGGAACGGGAAATACCCAATCTACCTACGTGTTCGGGTCGGGATTCGTGATACCAAAATACCAACCAACCTCGATGCCTTTCCCGAACAATGGGACAAGCGAAAGAATGAGCCAAAGAATAAAGCATTGCTAATCCAGTTAAACAAGAAGGTATTAGAGTTAGACCTCCATATCAACCGATGTTTGGCAGACGGGCAGGAATTGACGTTGGATTTGATTCGAGACTTCTATTCAGGGAAGCGAAAGATAAAACCCGAACTCGGTTCATTCTATGACTACTACCTTGATTTTGTAGAAAGGAAACGCAAAGAGGGCATCAATCCCGAAACTATACGAGTATATATGACGACCTACAACATGATGAAGGAATTTCGCAAGGAGTTCCGAATCTGCGATGTCTCGTTGTCGCTTATCGAGAAGTTTGACGACCATATGCGAGAGATAAATGGCAACTCTTCGGGGGGTCGCAATCCCAAGCACAAGAACCTGCGGACGGTGATTCTCGATATTCAGAAACATAATATCCCGATTGAGAATCCATATCGGTTTTTCAAAATGCCTAATTCGGAAGTAAAGGAAATTTACCTTGACAAGTCGGAACTTCATAGGCTAATCGAATATACCAAACGCTTTGCTCCAACTACCAAAGAGTATCAGATTTTGAAAATGTATCAATTCTCCTGTTTTTGCGGCCTTCGATTTTCGGATGCAATGGATCTGGAGTGGCGTCATATCGACTTTCAAAATAATCTGATCCGCAAAATAATGATTAAGACCAAAACCGAGGTTATCACTCCGCTGTTCCCGATGGCTTGTGAGATTCTATTGGAAAAGATACGGCACAAAGCAATCAAAGATACCGACAAGATATTTTACCAATACGCCGAACCAACGGTAAACCAAACCCTCCGAAAGCATACCAGAATGGCGGGAATCGACAAGCATATAACCTATCATTCAAGCCGCCATACTTTCGCCACCCTTCTGGTCATGGATGGTGTCGATATATATAAAATCTCGAAGTATTTAGGGCATAAGTCGGTCAATATGACCCAACGCTATTTGAAATATGACCTCTCAATCGCCAAAGAGTCGGCCAAAGACATTAGCACATTTTCAGGCAATAACGAATAATATTGATTATCTTAGCGTGAAGAAAATATGCAAATATGGCGATCAGACTGCAACGAGCAACTTTATATCTGCGTGTCGATAAGAAAAAGACAGACGGCAGAATGCCTTTGTATGTCCGTTTCCGCAGGATTGACGGCGAAGAGCCAAAGTTCCCTATGGGACTTGATCTGCTACCCGAAGAATGGGATAGCGAAAGACAAAACGCATCTGACCCCGACATTGATCTGATTCTGCAAAAAGAGATAACCCGCATCAGGCAAGAGGTTCGTAAACTTGAATTGGACGGTGTCGAGATAACCAAAGATATGTTGCGGGAAATCGTCTCCCAGAAACAATCCAAAGCGGAGCGACCCGAAAATCAATCTTTTTATGCCTATTACAATGATTATGTCTCGAAGCGAAGGAGTACAGGCAAAATCGGAGAGAGTACATTAAAAGGGTATGAAACCACGCTTAAATCATTGCGGGAGTTCCGTGCAGAGATACGGATTAAGGACGTGAGTGCGAAACTACTTTCAGATTTTGAGAAGTTTCTTATCAAACGTGGTGAAGAAAGCGGAAGGGGCGACGTAAAAGGCAGTCGGTATAATCGTATAAAGCATATCAGAGCCGTAATCAAATATATCGAAGCTCAGAATATCCCTATCAAGAATCCGTATCGCACGGGAAATTTGGCTTTGCCTGAAGATATTATCAACGATGTGTTTCTGGAAGAAGAGGAGATAAAACGGCTCTATCTCTTATTGAATAAGGTTGAAGTTGGGAGCAAGCAATATCGTGTATTAGTGATGTATCTCTTTTCTTGTGCTACGGCATTAAGAATCGGCGATGCATTGGCGGTCAAATGGGGAGATTTGGATGTAAACCGCAACCCCATTGTTTTGGGAATAAAGATGCAAAAGGTCAAAAAACCACTATATGTTCCATTGCCGCCATTGGCAGAAGAGATGTTGGAATTTGCTCCAGAAGGCAATTTAAACAACGTAGAAAAAGAAAATCATATCTTTTATCTCTACGACAAGCAAGTTATAAATGAGACCTTGCGGGAGCTTGCGAAAATGGCCGAGATAGACAAGCGTCTGACCTATCATTCGTCACGCAGAACGTTCGCCACTCTTGCAAGCGCAAAGGGTGTACCTCTGCAAGATTTGAAGCAATATATGGGACATAGTAGCAGCAAAACCACCGAACGTTATATCAAATGGAGTCCGACACTTGCCGAACAGTCGGCAAAGAAGGTAAAACTATTTGATTTGAAAGAATTATTGAAAAAGAAATAGTTCCTGTGAAATCGCTATCTTTGTAGCGTCTTTCGGGACAAGACATATTAAGAAGTGCCATTCTCGTAGAAATCGCCAATTGAAACAAAATGAGCACACTTTGGTACGAATACCTCGCCATAGGGCGGGTTGTTCGTCTATTCGTGTGCAGGTGTTTGGCGATACCTTACGAGAAGTGGGCTGCAACCCGCTTCTTTTTGTATAATGCCTACACAGGTTGCATCAGGCACAAGAGAGAAAATATAATGGAATTAATCGGATTATTCGGCATTGTTTGTTCTTTAGTCCTATCATTCATCATAGCCAACGCAGGAGCAAAACGGCAAATCGGTTTCGGATGGTCGCTATTCTTGGGTGTTTGGCTGACTCCGATTGTCAGCTTGATAGCTGTTCTTCTGTCTGATAGATTGCAACCCGATGAATATGGAAGAACCGAAAAGAAGTGGGGGTGTATGTCTCCGTTTATCGTGTCGGTTTTAATAATCGGAACCGTGATTTACTTTTTCTATTCCTACTCGAATAAGAGAACCCAACGAATTAAAACCAGCATAGAGTTGCAAGCACCCGCTATCATCGAAAAAGAATCGGCGGTAGAAGTTCAACCCAAAGAAGCAGTTGACATAGAGGTTGATTTGAACGACTATTTCAATTCCAGTACGGGCTGGGACGATAATGTGGACTGGAATACCACCTCCATAGACGATGAAGAATCTCAAAAGGCATTTGACAAAGTGCTGGAGAAGAATGGCATTGTTTATAGTCCAGAAAAAGGTGCTTGGGTAAAACGGACAATCAGAGCCGTGCAGCGCCAACCGAAAGAAGAATCCCTAAAAGTAAAATTCTGATTGTAATATGTGTTATCTTTGAACCTGTTAAGATTGACAGATGATAGATAGCATCAAAATCATATTGAAGAATTTTTCGGGCAATTTCGATAATTGCAGGCTCAAACCTTCCCGAAAGGTATTCAAGCACCCAGACGAAAAGGAGTACGAAAACTACCTGTTGCCCAATCATACGAAGTTTGACCGGCATTCGATGAAGATTCATCGTGCCCTCAAAACGGGAACTGTGAATGTCGTCGGCAGTCTCCGCAAACGCGCTTATCATAAATCGACTCTTTTAGACCTCAATAAAAACAAGTTTGTGCAATCCTTGCGAGGGTTGGCCAAAGACCTGAATATTCCTTTTGCTGAATTGGAGCAAGCCCGTTTTACGGATTGCGAGATCGGGGCGAATATAAACATCCGATACCCTGCAAAGGAGGTTCTTTACATGATCGTAGCCTATTCCAGACTCAAAAGGAATAATGAACGGATAGAGGACGGAACGTTATATTTCGAAGGAGCTGACAAGGATTTGAAACTGTATGTGAAAGATGATGAAATTGCCGCGAAATCGTCTCCTAAAAAGCAAGAGAGCCGGAAGAGGGCTTTTGCACGATTGAAGGAGTGTGGTAATCATATGCTGCGAATCGAGTTTACCCTCAAATATCAGCGGTCATTCAACCATCACGGGATGGCGCATATAAAAACGGTTGGAGACCTAATCGAACACTATTACGACTTATATGCTTTTTGGACAAGGGAGGTTGCTCGTTTAATATTCTTTAATCAGTTGGATTATAGCAACGCGAAGTTGAACGGCAAAGAGGCATATATCGCGCACGGTCTGGAGCAATACGGGTTCGAATGGTTTGCAGAAGAATATCAGAAACTATGCAAGATAAATGCGAAAACGGCTAATAGCATCAAATCTGCACGAAGTGAAGCGTACCGAGCCATTTGCAAGGTATTGGATCAATACTATGACCGCAAAGCATACAATATGTACAACCTCAGAGCCGACATCGCAAAATACCTGATTAGAAAAAGTAAGTCGGAAGAGATGGATTTACCTCTGTTACTACGGAATTTGTGGGGCGTTTCCCCTTGTAATAATAAATAGAAAAAGTAAGTAATATAGAATAGCTATATATAGTCTTTGGTGCTATATAGTGGGAGTCGAATCACTAACCATTAATAGCTTAATCGTAAAACCCAATGCATTACCCAGTATTATGGCGGTGGTTATTGCGCTTCGCCTGTAAATGGTGGAATATACAACCGAATCACTATCGGGTATAGGGAAAGTACAAACAAATACTCCATTGTTGCAGTGAAAGCGCAAACGTGGTTGTATGATATGTTTATCTTCTCTGGCTTTCGTCAGATAGGATTTTTATAAACGGGGCACGAATTTTATGGGTTTGGCTGGCAATAGATTTTCGGTCGAATCGCAGTAAATCATACAATGTTTGGTATATCGCATTTTTAGTGCTAAATTTAACGTTAGATTAGTTCAGGTAAAGCGAACTACTCCAAAAGCAAAAAGTATTGTAAAATAAGTAGTATGGACGTAGAGCTTATATTAAGCATCGTATTAGCAGGAGCAACTGTATGCTATACGATTATCAACCTTATGATGTGGTTTGAAAGCCGAGCTACACGCAGGCAGAAAATTTCACCTTTTATTGTCGCATATCTCCAATCAACAGATAGTCATATGGTGGAAGTTTTGCATATCAAGAATATCGGAGAAGGATATGCCAAGAATGTTCGTTTCAAAGTAATCAAAGATTATAAGAGATTGGGAAAGGACAATTTGTTGTTGTCTGAATGCGGAGCTATTAAACGTGGTGTATCATCGTTTCCGCCTCAATATGAGATCACTTATTATATTGAGAACTGGTGCGATATTGGAGACAAAAATATATGCGATTACATTGAACTGGAGATTTCGTATGAGAGAATGGACGGTAAAATCCTGTCCTGTGAATATAGATTACCACTAAATGAGTTGACAGATCAAAATTATAGTGATCCTCCAGAAACTTTTATGGGGAGAATCCCTTACTATTTGAAAGAGATAGATAAAACCTTGAAGAAATTTCAAGACAAATAAAGTTTCTGCGCCCCTATATCCGTCCCTCCAAAAGAAAGAAGGCTTCTAAGTCGCTAATTTAGCATTACTTAGAAGCCTTCTTTGAGGTCTGAAGCGGATTCGAACCGCTGTACAAGGTTTTGCAGACCTTTGCCTAGCCACTCGGCCATCAGACCATATGTTCCCCGACAGGTTCCTGTTCGGCTTTCATTCCGTAACTACAAGTCCGCTGCTTCCGGATTGCATGCCGCGCCGGAAACATCCGGTTTATTTTCAGGCGCATCGGGAGTGCAAATATACAAACATTTCTAAAATCTGCAAAACTTCGACCCAACTTTGCGCTATTTCCCAAAAATATTTACCTTTACAAGATAATAAACGACATTTTGCGGTTATGACCATCGAGGATATCGCCTTGCAGATGACCCCGGGCATCGGTGTGAAAGGCGCCGTGCACCTGCTCGGAATATTCGGCGACGCACGGGGCGTTTTCGCGGCGGCACCCGAGGAGCTGGCCCTGAAGGCCGCCTTGCGAGAGGACATTATCCGGAATATCGTCCACCGCAAAGGCTTCGCCGCCGCAGAAAAGGAGCTCGGCTACTGCCGCCGCAATTCGATCGCCGCGATCGCTTCGACCGACCCCGAATTCCCGGCATTGCTGCGTGAAATACCCGATTATCCCCATGTACTATACCTGAAAGGCAACGCCGCCGCCCTCTCGGCACGCTGCGTCGCGATGGTCGGCACCCGCCGGGCAACGCCCTACGGGCAGACGATGTGCAACAGGCTGGTGGAGGGGCTCGCGGCACAGGTTCCGGGGCTCTGCATCGTGAGCGGGCTGGCGTTCGGCATCGACGTCGCGGCACACCGGGCAGCCCTGGCCGCAGGGGTACGAACCGTCGCGGTACTGGCGAACCCGCTCCCCGGCGTCATGCCGGCACAACACACGGCCGTGGCGCGCGACATCCTCGACCACGGCGGGGCACTGGTCACGGAGCTCCACTCGCAGACGCGGCAGAACGGCACGGCATACCTGGCCCGCAACCGGATCATCGCAGGGCTGGGTGCCGGCTGCGTGGTCGTAGAGTCGCCCGACAGCGGCGGGTCGCTCGCCACGGCGCATTGCGCCGACGGCTACGACCGTTCGGTAATGGCCGTACCGGGACGCGCCACGGACGGCATGTCGTCGGGGACGAACCACCTGATCCGCAACCGCAAGGCGCAGCTCGTGATGACCGCCGACGATATTGTCCGCGAACTGATGTGGGATCTCGGCCCGGAACCGGCAGCATTCCGGGAAAAACCGTCCACACCGGAGCTTACGCCCGACGAAGCTGGGTTGCTGGGCTGTTTCCGCACGGACGACCCGCTGGCGGTGGAAACCCTCGCGGAACTGAGCGGACTGGATCCGGGTGAACTGGCTGCCCTGCTCGTAGGGCTGGAACTGGCGGGAGCCGTACGGCAACTGCCCGGCAACCGATATATGAAAACACGATGAAACTGACGGATACACATTCACACCTGTACGATACGGCGTTCGACGCCGACCGCGAAGAGGCACTGGCCCGCGCCGCGGCGGCGGGCGTGGAGCACCTGCTGCTCCCGGGCATAGACTCCGAAAGCCACGGGGCGCTGTTCGACCTCTGCCGCCGCCACCCGGGGCAATGCGTCCCGATGATGGGACTGCACCCCACCTCGGTGAACGACAACCCGCATTGGCGCGAGGAGCTGGCGCTCGCCGAACGTTACCTCACGGCCCCGCCCGAGGGCATCGCACGTTTCTGCGCCGTGGGCGAGATCGGGCTGGACTACTACTGGAGCGGCGAGTTCGTCGCCGAACAGGTCGAGGCTTTCGTTTCGCAATGCCGCCTGGCCGCACGGCTCGGCCTTCCGGTGGCGATCCACACCCGTGCGGCATGGGACGACATGTGCCGGATCATCGGGGAGGAAGCGACGGCCGCGGCGGAGGCCGGGCGGAGGCTGCGGGGCGTGTTCCACGCCTTTTCGGAGGATGCCGTCACCTACCGGAAACTGAAAGCCTGCGGCGATTTCGCCTTCGGAATCGGCGGCGTGGTGACTTTCAGGAAGAGCAAGCTGGCCGATACGGTGCGTGAAATGGAACTGGACGACATCGTACTCGAAACCGACTGCCCGTACCTGACACCCGCGCCCCACCGCGGCGAGCGCAACGAGTCGGCCTATGTGCGGTTCGTGTGCGAGAAAGTCGCGGAACTGAAGGGGCTGACCCCCGGCGAAGTGGCGGCCGCAACGACGGCGAACGCCAAACGTATTTTCGGAATATAACACCCTAAGACCATACGATGAAATCTTCGATCCTGATCATCTATACGGGCGGTACCATCGGCATGAAGAACGATGCCGAAACCGGCGCCCTGGTGCCTTTCGACTTCAGCGGCATCTACGATGAATTCCCTTCGCTCAAGCGGCTCAACGTGGACATCGACGTGCTGACGATGGATCCCGTGATCGACTCGTCGAACGTCACCCCAGCAAACTGGGCGGCGCTGGCCGAGCTGATCCGCGACAACTACACCCGCTACGACGGGTTCGTCGTACTGCACGGCACGGACACCATGTCCTACACCGCATCGGCATTGAGTTTCATGCTCGAAAACCTGGCCAAGCCCGTGGTTTTCACCGGCAGCCAGATCCCGATCGGTGTGCTGCGCACGGACGGCCGCGAAAACCTCATCACGGCCATCGAGATCGCGGGGGCGCACATCGGCGGACGCCCCGAGGTACCCGAAGTGTCGCTCTATTTCCAGAACCGGCTGTTCCGCGCCAACCGTACCACCAAGCGCAGCGCCGAGGCGCTGAGCGCCTTCCGTTCCTACAACTACCCGCCCCTTGCCGAGGTGGGGGTCAACATCGCCTATAACCTCGCGGCGATCCTCCACCCGACGGAAATCTCGCCGGAACTGCGCATCGCCACCCGCCTGGCCGACGGAATCGAAGTCATCAAGCTTTTCCCGGGGCTGGGCGAAAATATCCTGCGGGCGATGCTCTCGGCACCGGGGCTGCGGGCCGTGGTGCTGGAGACATTCGGCGCGGGCAACGCCCCGACCAACGAATGGTTCATCCGCGTACTGAAAGAGGCGATCGACCGCGGGGTCATCATCCTCAACATCACGCAGTGCGGCGGGGGCAAGGTTTCGATGGAACTTTACGAAACCGGGCTGAGGCTGCAGAAGATCGGCGTCCTGTGCGGCCACGACATGACCACCGAGGCGGCCGTCACGAAGCTGATGTACGTGCTCGGACTGGGGCTTTCCGACGAACAGACCCGCGCATTGTTGCGGCGCCCTCTGCGAGGCGAATTTACAGCCTAAGACGTTGCACGGAACGATTTTTTTTTCTATATTTCGCACTGCTAACGTACCTTATCGGGTCGTCCATTGGGGGCGGCAGGAGGGGAAATAGGGGGACAACCCACTGGAAAACAAACGATTGGACTGATTCAGAATGAAATTTCCGGAATTCGCCCATACGTGCGGAACCGGCAGGGGAAAGCCATGGATCGGGGTAAAAAGACGCCGTGAGTATCCGGAAAGGATAAAAAAAATATTTTTTTAGGATTTTTTTAATCCCAGGAGAATTGACGAAATACGATGGAAAGCGGAAGAACGTATTGTGAAATACCTAAAAACACAACAATAAAAAACAACTAACAAATTTAATTTTATCTAATCACAACTATGAAAAAACTTTTTTTGATTCTGTCAGTGGCCCTGTTCGCATTGGGTACTGTTAACGCTTTCGCGCAGGAGGCTGCCGCAGCTGCCGAAACCCAACTCGCCGGCGATAGCCTGCACCACGTGATGATGCAGAAGTTCCTCGAGGGTGGTTGGGCATGGATGCTCCCGATCCTTATCTTCCTGATTATCGGTCTGGCCGTTGCCATCGAGCGTATCCTCTATCTCTCGCTGTCGACGATCAACTCGAAGAAACTCATCACCAAGGTTGAAGAAGCCCTGAAGAACGGCGGCATCGAAGCTGCCAAGGAAGTTTGCCGCAACACGCGCGGCCCGATCGCTTCGATCTACTACCAGGGTCTCGACCGTTACGATCAGGGTCTGGATTCGGTCGAGAAGGCTGTCGTTTCCTACGGTTCGGTTCAGACCGGCCAGATGGAGTCGGGCCTGACGTGGATCGGCCTGTTCATCGCCCTTTCGCCTATGTTGGGCTTCATGGGTACCGTTGTCGGCATGATCGCGGCGTTCGACGCCATCCAGGCTGCCGGCGATATCAGCCCGACCCTCGTTGCAGGCGGTATCAAGGTCGCCCTTCTGACGACCCTCATGGGTCTTATCGCTGCGGTTATTCTTCAGCTGTTCTACAACTATATCGTTTCGAAGATCGACTCGCTGGTAAACGATATGGAGGATTCGTCCATCACGCTGATGGATATCCTGACGGCTTACAGCAAGAAATAATCCCAACGATTTAAAAAGAGTTAAAGGCAATTATGAAAAAGATTTTAAATATCATATTGGGTATTCTGCTGGCCGTGATGGCGGTACTGGGAATATACGCAATTGCTACGGGTGGCTCCGAGGCGGCTATCAGCCTGAACCTCATCTGGTGCTATTTCCTGCTGGCTCTTGCGGTGTTCACAGCTATCTTCTGCGCGGTCTTCGGCATGATCCAGAACCCAGCGGGAATCAAGGGCACGATTATTTCGCTCGCGCTGATCATCGTGATCGTGGGCGTGGCTTACTTCGTGGCTTCGGGACATGACATCCAGATCCCCGACCTCGCCAACGGCGGGTTTTTCTCCCAAGGTGAAACCGTCCTGACCGACACCAGCATCCTGGTAACGTACGTTGCCCTGGTCGCTGCGTTCGTGACGGCTATCGCAACCGAAATTTACGGCGCTTTCAAATAACAACGAACAATGGCAGGAAATAAAAGACAAATACAGGAGATCAACGCCGGCTCAATGGCCGACATCGCCTTCCTGCTGCTGATTTTCTTCCTTGTGGCCACAACGATGAATGTCGACACCGGTCTGGTGCGTATGCTTCCGCCGATGCCCCCCGAGAACCAAAAGCAGGAGGACATCAAGGTCAAGGAGCGCAACCTCTTCCTGGTGCTCATCTCGGGCAGCGGCAACATCATGGCCGGGCCCTCGGGCAAACAGGAGATCATCGACCTGAGACAACTCAAGGACAAGACGAAGGAATTCATCCTCAACCCGATGGACGACGAGAACCTCCCGGAGAAAACCGAAAAGGAAATCGAGTTGGCCGACGGCAGCAAGTGGGTATATCCCGAAAGCCAGGGCGTTGTTTCGTTACAGACCACCCGTGATACGGGCTATCAGTCCTACATCATGGTGCAGAACGAACTCACACGCGCTTTCAACGAGGTACGTGACGAAGTCGCCATGAAGAAATTCGGAGCAAAATTCTCGGAGCTTTCCGAGGATCAGCGCAATGCAGTATCCAAAGCAGTACCTCTGAAGATTTCGGAGGCCGAACCGCGTAATATAAAGAAGTAAGTTATGGCAGTAATGAAAAAGAAGGGCAATAAAGGTTTGCCCCCTATCTCGACAGCATCGCTTCCTGACGTGATCTTCATGATCCTCTTCTTCTTCATGGTGTCGACCACCATGCGCGATCAGGAACTGCTCGTGAGGTACAAACTCCCCGAGGCAACCGAAGTGCAAAAGCTCGAGAAAAAATCGCTCGTAAGCTACATCCACATCGGACAGCCTTCGCTGGTGATGCAGGCCAAATTCGGCACTGCACCCCGTATCCAGCTGAACGACTCGTACAAAACGACCAAGGATATTTTGGATTTCGTAGCCGCAGAGCGCGATAAGCTCAGCGAGGCCGACCGTGCCTCGATGACGATCTGCCTCAAGGCCGACCAGACAACCAAGATGGGTATCGTAACCGACGTGAAGCAGGAACTTCGCCGTGCCAATGCACTGAAGGTCTCCTACGCCGCTTCCAAGTCGCTGGGATACTAAATCCCGAGTCATATCGAAAAAGGGCTGAAGTCGGACTTCAGCCCTTTTTTTATGTGCCATACCGATAGTTATACGGCCTCCAGCATCTTCAAACGTATGCCCGCCACTGCAAGGCGGCAGGGTAAATTCGGGCCGGGGATTTATGCGCGGGAGATGATCGTATCCGATCACCACGGGATTTCCCGGCAACACGCGGAAAGACAATCCCCGCTCAGAATTGCAACTCCAACTGGCCGATCCCGTGGCTGAACGACAGGCGGTGGTGGGGCGTAAGTCCGTATTCACGGATTGCGAGCCGATGCTCGCGGGTCGGGTACCCCTTGTTCTTTTTCCAGCCGTACTGCGGGTATTCCTCTGCGAGGCGCAACATGTACTCGTCCCGATGGGTTTTGGCCAGCACCGAAGCTGCGGCGATGTCGGCATATTTGCCGTCGCCCTTGACCACGCAACGGTAGGGTAATTCAAGACGTGTCCGGAAACGGTTGCCGTCGATCGCAAGGAATTCGGGCGGCGGATCGAGGCGGGCGACAGCCAGCGACATTCCCTCGAACGAAGCGTTCAGGATGTTGATCTCGTCGATCCGGGCTGCGGAAACGGCCTCGACGGCCCAGGCCACGGCTTCACGCTCGATGATCAGGCGGAGCCTGTCCCGGTTCCGCTCGGTCATCTGCTTCGAATCGTTGAGCAACGGGTCGTGAAAATCGGGCGGAAGGATCACCGCAGCGGCGAACACCGGCCCGGCCAGACACCCCCGGCCGGCCTCGTCGCAACCGGCCTCCCGAAACTCGTATTGGTATTGGTTTTCTAACATCGTACCACAAAGTTAGGTAATATTCCGGCTTTTTTCGCTAATTTTGCCCGAGGAAAAAAGCCTTCCGACATGAAATTCGACATCGCCCGGCAGCCGCTCATACCGGCCTTCATGACCCTCTTCGCACTCGCCGTCGCAGCCATGTGTGCAGGAATCCCCGTGCCCGATACCAGTGGAGCAGTGCGCGAAGCGCTCCCGCTTCTGGGCGGCCAACTCGCCCGGTTTCAGGCGGCATATCCGGTATGGTCGAAGTTTGCCGCCGGGTTCATGCTGCTCTTCGCCGGAATGTGTACGGGACGGATTTCGATCCGCTACAACCTCTATACGGTGGGCACCTGCCTCCCGATTCCCCTCTATGCCATCGTCGCCTGCGGGATCGCAACAGGCGGGAATTATCTCGCAGGGTTCGCAGCGTCGATGCTGCTCGCGCTGGCAACGAAAAATTACTGCCGCGCCTTCTGCAACGGGTACGGGTTCGACGCCATCTTCCGTGCCTCACTCTACCTGGGGCTGATGCCGCTGATATATGCCCCCGCACTGCCGCTGTTGCTGCTCCTGCCGTTGGCCGTACTGCTTTTCCGGCGTACCTTCCGGGAGGTCGTGGTAGCAACGGCCGGACTGCTGCTGCCGATCTTCACGGCCTGCTATGTCAGCTGGGGCAGCGGGGCGGAATTTACGGCTCCACTGGTCACAGTGGGGCAGTCGGCCATCGAAGGTATGCCGCTGCAACTCTTCCTGGATATTCCCCTCCCCGCACTCGTCATGGCAGGCGGGATCGTACTGCTCGACCTGACGGCGCTTTTCTTTTTCCTGGCCGACATCTATGCCGCCGGCACCAAACCCCGCTTTATCCTCTTTTATAACATAGGTATACTGGTATTGGCCCTGACATTGCTATGCAGCCCCGCCGCAACACCCGAAGCATTCGCCCTGCTTGCTGTCCCGTCGGCCATACTGATCCCGGTATTTTTCGTCCGCATCCACAGGGGAATGGCATTGCCCGTATACCTGGTTTTTCTGGCGGCAGCCTTCGCCGGAATATTTTTACAATATTATATTTAGTCATTATTATGGCATCTTTAGGCTTATTTGCCTTATTGTGCCTTTTTAGACTATTCATTATTTTATAAAATAAATATTAAATTGTATTTTTGAAATGAGCAATCGGTGACGCAACTCGTTGTTCAAAAAAACTTAAAATACGATTTGGTATGAAGAATTCATTAAATTCGTCGGCCCAGCAGCCGATGATTGTGAAGTACGTTGAGGCCCTTCACAACGGAATCCAGTCTCAGGCGCTTTCGCGCTACGCAATCGGCTACATCCTCCGTGGCACGAAATATATTTACGACGGGGATAAGCGCCAGACCCTCACGCGCGGAGACGTATTCTACCTCGGCATCGGGCACCACTATATCGAGAACTTCCCGGAAAACGGGCAGCCCTTCGAACAAGTGCTCTTTTATTATACGCCGGCAGACCTCCAGCGGATACTGCTACACCTGAACATCACCTACGGGCTGAACATTTCGAACGAACATTCGTGCGAAAACTGCCGCAACCGCTCGCATGTCTCGATGCCCGCCTGGAATTCGATCCGCAACTTTTTCGTCAATACCAACAACTACCTGCGCGACGAGGATTTCCACCGCGACGAGACGGCCGAGAACATCAAGATGACCGAATTGATCTACCTCATCGCCTCGCACGAAGACTGCTGCCTGAAGAGCAAACTGCTCAGCAACGTAGATGCAGCCAAGGAGAATTTCGAACAGATCGTCTACGACCACATCTTCAAGGATATTTCGATCGAAGAACTCTCGAAGTTGACGAACCGTTCGCTCACCTCGTTCAAAAAGGAATTCCGGCGCCATTTCATGATGCCGCCGCACAAATGGTACATCCGCCAGCGCCTGATGCATTCGCGCCTGCTGCTGATCTCGACTTCGAAGTCAATTTCGGAAATCGGCAATGCCTGTACATTCCCCAACACGTCGCACTTTATTAAACTTTTCAAAAAGGAGTACCAGATGACGCCGGCCGCTTACCGGAACCGCCACATCACTTCGCTCGCTCCCGAGGCGCAGCCCGCCGCTAAGGAAACCGAGGAAATCCGCGAGGCGTTATAGTTCGCAACTTACAAAACCGTTAGTATTTTAAAATTTTTAATTATAATTTAACAGATTTTTTTCGGTTAGGTTAAAAAAATGTTACAAAAGATTTGGAAGATTGTGATTTTCCATTTATCTTTGTATAACAAAACGTGGGATTCTCCCACTCTCATTAACCTAACTAACCTAACCAGAGGGGTTTGCTACTGCCAGGCAGCAAACCCCTTTCTCTGTCCGGAAAAGCCACCCGACAGCATCCGATATTGAATAATTGCGGTTTTCAGGGCCGCATTTTTTATTTTTTTAATTGGATGCCACGCAGGCCGCCGCAGGCGCTCCCCCGGAAACAGCCCGAAAACAGCCCGGAGAAGGCAAACCCGCGAAGAGGCATACCAGAGGCGGGGTGCCGAAAGAAAATAGGGCATTCATAGGAATTATCAATTATTTTTTCGTATTTTTGCATCAATTGGAAAATAATGAACTTAAATGCCGAAGTTTTATGACAAGGTAGATGTACTGAAAAAACCAGGATGGTTGAAGATCCGGCTCCACCGCACCCCGGAATATGCCGAGGTACAGCAAATAGTCGACAAACATGCGTTGCATACGATTTGCAGCAGCGGCATGTGTCCGAACAAGGCCGAATGCTGGAGCCGCAGAACCGCAACCTTCATGATCCTGGGAGACATCTGCACCCGAGGCTGCCGCTTCTGTGCAACGAAAACAGGACACCCCCTTGCCCCCGACGCCGAGGAACCCCGACGGGTCGCCGAAAGCGTCGCACTGATGAAACTGAGGTATGTCGTCGTTACTTCTGTGACGCGTGACGACCTGCCGGACGGCGGTGCCGCACACTGGGCCCAAACCGTCCGCGCCATCCGCACACAGAATCCCGACGCCGTAATTGAGCTCCTTATTCCCGATCTCGACGCACAGCCCGCCCCGCTGGACGTGGTCGTCGCGTCGAAGCCCGATATAATCGGGCACAACATCGAAACCGTCGAGCGGCTGACCCCGGTGGTGCGTTCCAAGGCAAAGTACCGTACGAGCCTGGAAACCCTGCGCTACCTGAGCGCACAGGGTGTCGCAACGAAAAGCGGACTGATGGTCGGACTTGGCGAGAGCGATGATGAAGTATTACAAACCCTGCACGACCTGCGCGACGCAGGCGTGGGGATCGTAACACTCGGTCAGTACCTTCGTCCCACTCTGGAGCACTACCCCGTTGCGGCGTATATCACTCCTGAAAAATTCGAATGGTACAGACTGAAAGCGCTGGAAATGGGCTTCAGCTACTGCGCGAGCGCACCCTTAGTCCGCTCGTCGTACATGGCGGAAGAGGCCCTGAAGAGTGTCAAAAGTTTGTAGCGATGGAAGCTTCCTGCCGGGATCTCGGACTGATGGACTACAAAACCTGCTGGGAATTGCAGCAGGGACTGTTCGATGCCCTGGTAGCCCGCAAGGCAGCCTGCAAGGGCGCAACGAAACAGGCGGCGGCAATCCCGGCGGCATACGCCGGCACCGCGGAAGCAGATCAGGCATCCGCGCGGGAGCCGGCACAGCGATCGGCAGAGGCAATGCCCAGCAAGGCGGGAACGCAATCCGGCAAAGGGTTGGAATCCCCAACGGGCAGCGTATCCGCAGCAGAGGGCGTCGAACCGTCAGGCGCCACCGGAGAAGGCTCCGCCAGCGCAGGCACGATCCTTTTGGTGGAACACCCGCCGGTATACACACTCGGCAAAAGCGGCCATGCCGAAAACCTGCTGATAGGCCGCGAAGCGCTCGAAGCGATGGGCGCACAGTTCTTTCACATCGACAGAGGGGGCGACATCACCTTCCACGGCCCGGGGCAGCTGGTCTGCTATCCGATCCTCGACCTCGAACGCCTGGGCATCGGGCTGAGGGACTACATCGGGGCACTGGAAGAGGCCGTCATCCGCACCGTGGCGGTATACGGCATCACGGCCGGCCGCATGGCAGGCGCCTCGGGGGTCTGGATCGGCCCCGGAATCGGCGGGGAAACAGGGAGCCGGACAACCGGCTGCCGCGGAGATAACGGCGGCGGCAACTGCGGCAACAAAAGCGACGGCGGCGACAGCGGCGAAAACCGCAACGAGGCCGGAACCTGCGACAGCGGCAAAACCTGCGATAGCGAAATCGGCGTCGGGAACCGGGCATCCGCAAGGGTGCCGCGCAAGATTTGCGCAATAGGTGTCCGGTCGTCACGTTATATCACCATGCACGGGTTCGCGCTGAACGTCACGACCGACCTGGGGTGGTTCACGCGCATCAATCCCTGCGGGTTTACCGACCGGGGGGTGACCTCGATCGAACGGGAAACGGGCCGCAAGGCCGCAATGGGCGAAGTAAAGGAGCTCGTTGTCAAATTTTTAAGTGAGATATTAAATGTTAGAATATATAAATAGTAAATCGTATGCCTATAGAAAAACGATGGGTAGTGAAACCGCAGGGCGATTCCGAGGCGGTGGCGAAGCTCGCTGCCGTGCTCAGGATTTCTCCCGTGCTGGCGAACCTGCTCGTACAGAGAGGCATAGACACCGTAGAAAAGGCGGACAAGTTCTTTAAACCCAGTCTCGCCGACCTCCACGACCCGTTCCTGATGAAGGACATGGACAAGGCGGTCGAGCGGGTCGAGCGGGCCGTTCGTAACAATGAGAAAATCATGGTTTACGGCGACTACGACGTGGACGGCTGTACGGCCGTTGCACTGGTGTACAAGTTCCTGCGCCAGATCGGGCATAAAAACCTGATGTTCTACATCCCCGACCGCTACACCGAAGGTTACGGTATCTCGGTCAAGGGTATCGACCTGGCAGCCCGCAAGGGCGTGGGTCTTATCATCGCCTTGGACTGCGGTATCAAAGCCACGGAAAAGGTAGTCTATGCAAAGACGAAGGGCGTGGATTTCATCATCTGCGACCATCACCTCCCGGCCGAGGAAATTCCCCGTGCCGTAGCTGTCCTGGATCCCAAGCGGGTCGATTGTTCCTATCCGTTCGACGAATTGTCGGGCTGCGGCGTAGGCTTCAAGCTCGTGCAGGCCTATGCGCAGAAAAACCGGATCCCGTTCGAACAGATCAGCCCGCTGTTAGACCTGCTGGTCGTGAGCATCGCTTCGGATATCGTACCCCTGGTGGGCGAAAACCGTATCCTTGCCCATTTCGGGTTGAAAGACCTCAACCGCGAACCGTCGAAAGGATTGCTGTCGATCATCAAGATCTGCGGCCTGGACAAGCACAACATCACCATCGACGACATCGTCTTCAAGATCGGGCCGCGTATCAACGCCGCCGGACGTATGCGGATGGACGAGAACGACGAAAACGCCTCGCCCTCGGGCGGGCATGCGGCTGTCGAGTTACTGATCGAAGGCAACGAAAGCATCGCCGCGGAGTTCGGGAACGTCATCGACGCCTACAACCAGGATCGCAAGTCGATCGACCGTTCGGTGACGCAGGAAGCGCACGATTTTATCGAGCGCAACCCCGCAATGAAAGAGCTGAAGAGCACGGTGATCTACAATCCCAAGTGGATGAAGGGCATCGTGGGAATCGTCGCCTCGCGCCTGATCGAGACCTATTACCGGCCGACAGTAGTGCTGACGATGAGCAACGGCTTCGTGACGGGGTCGGCACGCTCGGTACCGGGCTTCGACCTTTACCAGGCCGTGGAGTCGTGCTCGGATCTGCTGGAGAACTTCGGCGGGCATATGTATGCCGCCGGGCTGACGATGCGACCCGAGAACGTCGAGGAATTCACGCGCAGGTTCAACGCCTATGTCGAGGAGAACATCGACCCGCAGATGCTTATGCCGCAGGTGGATATCGACAGCGAACTGCTCTTCTCGGACATCACCCCCGCGTTCCGCAAAGACCTCAACCGCTTCCAGCCTTTCGGCCCGGGCAATACGGCGCCGGTCTTCGCGACCTACGGCGTAAGCAACCACGGCGATGCCAAACTGGTCGGCGTGGAGTGCGAACACCTGCGCATGGATCTGATCCAGCGGCAAAAGCCCAACACGAAGATCCAGTCGATCGCCTTCCAGCAACCCACGCATTACGAATGGGTGCGCTCGGGACGCCCGATCGACGTATGTTACCAGATTGTAGAGAACCATTACCGGGGGACGGTAACCACCCAACTCCGCATCAAGGACATCAAACCGGTCATGAACCGATAACTTTACATAAGAAGGGAGGGGGCTGTCTTCCGGCAGCCCCCTCCCGCTATTTTTGCGTCATACACTACTACCTTGCGTCCCTTTTTCCCCATGAACATGCCGACCACCCGGCCCGGCCTCCGGTTCCGGCCCCTCGTATGGGCCCTGCTTTTAGGCTGCATTTTAACATACCCCTTCTCACCGGCCGTCAGCAGACCTCCCGGCGACAAACGCGATTATATACTGGTAATCAACACCTATGCGGAATCGACCCCGTGGAGCAGAGGTATCATCGCAGACATCACGGCACACGTCGAACAGATCGAGAACCTGGAACTCTACACCGAACATATGACCCTGCTGTTGGTGGATTCCCCCGAGGACATCAGGACATTCGAGGCGAACCTCCTGCGCGAATACGGCAAAAAACCTCCCCAGGCCCTGGTGCTGATCGGAACCCCGGCTGCCCTGTTGCGCAACTTCATCAACAGCATATGGCAAGATATCCCGACCATCGTATGTGCCGAACAGGATTTCATCGGGCCGGATAAATACTACCTCAAAAGGCAGCCCATCCCCGCATCGGAACAGGTTCCCCTCCGGGCGCTGGCAGACCAGGACAATCTGACCCTGCTTTATTCGCCGGCCTATCTCGACCAAAGCGTCGACCTGATGAAGCGCATACTGCCCGGCATGGACAGGCTCGTATTCATAGACGACGCACGCTACGTCAACCGGCAAACGGAACACGACCTCGCGGAGCTGCTCGGCTCGAAATACCCCGGCATGAAATACACGGTTTATTCGGCCGACAAGATCGGGATCGACCAACTGCTCGATTCGCTGAGTACGATCGATGTAAAACAAACCGGCGTACTCTTCTCCTCGTGGCATTACCTGAAGAACATGTCAGGGCGTAACGAAATTATGACCAACCCGTTCAAGGTCATCGCCAGTTCGTCCGTACCGTTGTTCTCGCTGCGCCCGACCGGGCTCAAGAGCAGCGGCATGATCGGGGGTTACGTATACGGCGAGAACGAATATTCCGACCGGCTGATCGCCACCATAGATGCAGTGCTGGAGGGTAAGCAGCCGCGCGACATTCCCTTTTACACCCCGGCCGGTGCACAACCCGTCTTCAACTACCCGGTACTGCTCCGGCACAACATCTCCCCGAACGCCTGCCCGACAAATACCCTGTTTTTCGACAAACCGTCCTCGTTCATGGAGCGGTATAAAACCGAGATAGGTGTCTGCGGCAGCATATTCCTGTTATTCCTCATCTTCCAGCAATGGAGGATCGCCGTCCTGCGCAAGGTCGACGCAGCCCACCAGAAAGAAATGGAAACCCAGGCCAAATACTCGCACCTGTTCAACAACATGCCGATCCTGTACATGCAGGAACGGGTCGTATTCGACGCACAGGGGACGGCCATAGACACTGTTTATGTCGATGTAAACGCCCACTTCGAACGCTCCTTCTACCCCCTGGACGAAGTGGCGGGCAAATCCGGGTCGACGGTTTTCCCGGAGTCGATGCCCCAGTTCATGCCGATCATCGACATCGTACTGAAAGAAAAGCGGAGCGTTACCTTCCCCTATTACCACAAGCCGGTGAATATTTTCTACGAGGTCGTCATCTGCCCCTCGTACCAGCAGGATACGGTCGACATTTTCTGCATCGACAGCACAGCCCTGCACGATGCCCAGAAAAAGGTGGATTCGGTGAACCGGAAACTCGCACTGGCGCTCGACGTAGCCAACATCATCCCCTGGAAATGGGATCTCACGACCCACACCATCCTGTGCGACCTCAACAAGGCAGCCAAGATAGCCTCCGGGATGTCGCTGGCAAACAACCTCTCGCTTGCGGTGGACGAGGAGTGCTACTTCTCGAAAGTCCACAAGGAAGACCGGGAACGCGTCCGCACGGCTTACCGGAACCTGATCGAAGGGAGTACGGAGAAGGTCTGCGAAGAGTTCCGCGTCGTATCCAACGAAAGCGGACACTGGCACATGGAGTGGGTCGAGGCACAGGCCACGGTCGAAACCCGCGACACTGACGGCAGGCCGCTGTCGCTGGTCGGAACATCGCTCGTGATCTCCGAACGCAAACAGATGGAGCAGGAGCTGCTCACCGCACGCGACCGCGCCGAGGAGTCGAACCGCCTGAAATCGGCATTCCTGGCCAACATGAGCCACGAGATACGCACGCCGCTCAATGCCATCGTCGGGTTTTCGGGCATTCTTGCCTCGACGGACGAAGAACAAGAGAAGCAGGAATACATGTCGATCATCGAAAGCAACAATACGTTGCTGCTGCAACTCATCAGCGATATCCTCGACCTTTCGAAAATCGAGGCCGGAACGCTCGAATTCGTCCATACGGATTTCGAACTGAACGAACTGATGCGCGAGAAAGAGAACGTCATGAGGCTGAAAACCGACCAGAACGTGGAGCTGGTCTTCGAGCAGCGGTACGAAACCTGCCACGTCCGCACCGACCGCAACCGCCTTTCGCAGCTGATGATAAACCTGCTGACGAACGCCGCTAAATTCACACACCGGGGGTCGATCCGCTTCGGTTACGAGCTCCGTGCCGGGCAGCTCTATTTTTGGGTTGCGGACACCGGCTGCGGTATCCCCGCCGAACGGAAGGACGCGGTCTTCGAACGCTTCGTCAAACTCAACTCGTTCAAGCAGGGCACGGGCCTCGGGCTTTCCATCTGCCGGACGATCGTGGAGCATCTGGGTGGGAATATCGGCGTAGAGTCGGAAGAGGGCAAAGGTTCGACCTTTTGGTTCACGCTTCCGTACGTCCCCGGCCAATCGGAACAGGCGGAGGCTCCGGCACAGATACTTCAGGCCATCCCGACGGTCGAGAAGGACAAGCTCGTAATCCTCATCGCCGAGGACAACGAAAGCAATTACCGTCTTTTCGAGTCGATCCTGCGCCATGAATACAAGCTCGTACACGCCTGGAACGGCCGCGAAGCAGTCGATTTATTCAACCGGCACACACCGCACCTGGTGCTCATGGACATCAACATGCCCGTGATGGACGGCTACGAAGCCACGGCCGAGATCCGCAAACAATCGGCCGACGTGCCGATCATCGCCGTGACGGCTTTCGCCTTCGCATCCGACGAACAGAAGGTACTCTCGAGCGGATTCGACGGCTATATGCCCAAGCCGATCAACGCCCGGCAGCTCAAAACACAGGTACTCGACATGCTGCGCACGCGCATGACGCTGATTTAATTGAAAAAGGGAGCCCCTTATCGGGACTTCCTTTAAAAGGTAACGTTTTAACCAACGGCAAAAGCCATGATGTCGGGTCATGGCTTTTGTGTTCGTACAAAATGACCTCAGACCAGGTAATCCCCTAGACGGGTCGGCTGCCGGTCTCAGAAAATTATCAACCACGGCATCCTCGGACTTAAAGCTTCAACCATCCCCGTTACAAGATTCCCCATCGGATATATATAGCCCTTTTTTACCGAATCATGAAATACGACGATCCTCCTTCTCCCGGTGAGCTCTACAAACCGAGGGATACATATTGCGAAACCTGGAAAAGGTATCGCGCGAAATCTTAAAACGCACACAGATATCCATCTTCATCGAACATGCGGATAATCGCCGAACCTCTACACGCTCACGGCCGAAGCCGCAGCCTTCCGCGTGGGGTTCCGCAAGGTCGGGATCTGTCAGGCTGATATAGTCTTCTCATAGACCGATATAATCGTAACTCCCGTATCTTTTACTGTGATTTTTGCCATATTGTCGATGATTCTTGGTGTTTCAGCAGCAAAGACAGTCGCAATTCATTGAATTATGCGCTTTAGGATGAACTATTTATGGCTGAAAATACTATGAGAAATTATCGGGCTGACAATCGGCAGATGATGGAAAACCTCGGTCGAATACGTATCGCTATAAATCTTTTTCAGGATAAAAACGGAACAACAAAGCGTTTTCTGTCCGTTATCTTCGTTCGGAAGCGATGGATTGCCCCTCCCGGAATTGCAATTAAATCGGATGGAATTTCATTATTTTATCGATCATTTCTTATATTTGTGTATTCGAGTTCGGCCGACGACTGCCCCCGGATGCGGTTAAACAGATAAATAATACGACGGTAAATCGATATACGAAAAGACTGCGTGAAAGCTGGCTCGCAGTTTATTCGTCGTATATGTCCATGTAGTCGGCCGCAGAGACAATGTGCAACTCTTTCGGTGCGTTTGCACTCTAATAAACATCCTCGCTGAAATAACACGAACAGGCATTCTCCACCGGCAGAAAAAAGCACGGAAGGCGGCGGAATCACCTTGATAATAATGAGATAAAGGAAGCATCGGAGTTGAAATTACGCTACACCCCAATTATTAGGGGATTGAGTATATAGTCACCGTCATTAAAATCTCTCGACTTTTATTTATAAATATCCAAATAAAATACTATACCGTTTCAAAACGAGAAAAAAATTCTCGTTTTGAAACGGTATTACAGTAAACACATGAAACACACAGGTTGATAATCAATAAGATAATATAAATTTTCAGAAATGGCATACCGGTTGATTTCTTATATGACATGAAACTTTTTATCATATCCAACAGACTGCCTGTGAAAGTCTCCGAAAAGGCGGAACAGTTCCTTTTCACAAGGAGTGAAGGCGGGCTTGCAACGGGTCTCGATTCACTGCATACCCAATATGAAAAACATTGGATCGGCTGGCCGGGGCTGAATGTAGAAAAACCCGAAAGCAGGCAGCGCATCCGCGAAGAGTTGGAAAAACTGGACTTCCACCCGGTGTTTCTCTCCGCAGAACAGATCGAGAACTACTATGAAGGGTACAGTAACAGTACAATCTGGCCCTTATGCCACTATTTCTTTTCTTACACACAGTACCGACAGAACTTCTGGGAAACCTACCGCGAGGTCAATCGGCTCTTCTGCGAAGAGGTTCGGCATCTGGTCGGTTCCGATGACATCGTTTGGGTACAAGATTACCAGCTCATGCTGCTGCCCGGGATGCTCCGCGAGATCATACCCACACTTTGCATCGGCTATTTCCACCACATTCCGTTCCCCAGCTACGAATTATTCCGGGTACTGCCCGAACGGGCAGAACTATTGCGAGGAATGCTGGGCGCAGATCTGATCGCCTTCCACACGCACGACTACGTGCGCCACTTCATCAGTACGGCGGAGCGGGTTCTGCACATGGATTTCAGGCTCGATGAGGCTCAGATCGACAATCGTTTCGTACAGGTCGACGCCCTGCCGATGGGCATCGACTACGAAAAGTTTCACCGAATCTCCTCTTCATCGGCCGTCAAGCCGCTGATCGCCCGCACACGGGCTCATTTCGGAGACCGGAAGCTAGTGCTCTCTGTCGACCGGCTCGATTACAGCAAGGGTATCCGTCACCGACTGCACGGATTCGACTCTTTCCTAAAGCATCATCCCGAATACCTGGGTAAGGTGACACTGGCGATGGTGATTGTTCCTTCACGCGACCGGGTCGGCTCCTACGCCGATCTGAAGACCCGTATCGACGAGGAGATCAGCGCTATCAACGGCCGCTACTCCACGATGGACTGGACACCTGTTTGTTATTTTTACCACGGCTTTTCGTTCGAAGAGCTCACGGCCATGTACTACGTTGCCGACGTAGCACTGGTCACTCCGCTGCGCGACGGCATGAACCTCGTGGCCAAGGAGTACATCGCCGTCAAGGACGGCAATCCAGGCGTACTGATCCTCAGCGAAATGGCCGGAGCGTCCGTAGAGTTGGCCGACGCCATCCGGATCAATCCGAATGATACGGAGCAGATCGCTTCAGCACTCGCCATAGCATTGGAAATGCCTGTCAGGGAGCAGTTGCAGCGGATACGACGAATGCAGACCGTCATCTCGGAACAAACCGTGAACCGTTGGGCTGCGGACTTCATGGCAGGATTGGCCGAAGTGTGCCGCAAAAACCGCTCGGTCAAACAGCGACAACTGACGCCCGAGACACTGGAAAGGATTCTCCATACCTACCGGCATACGCGCCAGCGTCTCCTACTGTTCGATTACGATGGCACGCTGGCGCCCATCTGCAGCCGTCCTGAAGAGGCCGTGCCAGGCCGTGAGCTTTACAAAGTACTGTGCACCCTCGTAGCCGACCGCAGCAACCGCGTGGTAATCAGCAGCGGTCGTGACCATGCGACCATGGAACGCTGGTTCGGGAAACTGCCTGTCTCTCTCGCTGCCGAGCACGGTGCATTCTACAGGGAAGGCCGGGGCGGATGGCATGCAAATCTGCATCATGCCCCATGGGATCCCGAACTGCTGGAGCTAATGAACCGCTTCGTTGAACGGACGCCTCACTCACGGCTCGAACAGAAACAGACCGCTCTGGCATGGCACTACCGCGAGACGGACGAGTGGCTGGGAACGTTGCGGGCACAGCAATTGATGACAGCCCTCATACCGCTTTGCATGCGTCTGAACCTGCAGATCATGCCCGGAAGCAAAGTCGTGGAGGTCAAATCGCCCGAATTCTCGAAAGGCTCGGAAGTCCGCCGTTTGCTGCGCCGGGAACGCTACGACTTTATCCTCGCAATGGGGGACGATACGACCGACGACGATATGTTCCGGGCCCTGCCCAGAGCAGCCGTCACGGTAAAAGTCGGAGCGGCCTCGGAATACGCCCGTTATAATCTCTGGCGGCAATCCGACGTACTACCGTTTCTGGAACGGCTCC